>JACCEA012577730.1_pt1 | contig 11400 bp, 9 predicted proteins | sample 7449851 | NCBI WGS metagenome assembly JACCEA01 (sample SAMN15323453, study PRJNA562643) | freshwater metagenome | isolation source: river surface water | place: USA:Blue River Watershed | collected 2017-08-18 | reverse complement strand
GACCAGATCAAGACCCGCACGGTCGTCTGTTCCGGTCAGACCACGGTACGGGAATTGATGGCGCTCGTGAAGCGCTGCCAGTTGTTCCTCACGAACGACACGGGGCCCATGCACGTCGCGGCGGCCTTCAAGGTTCCGCTGGTGGCTGTGTTCGGCCCGACCGATTGGAAAACCACGTCGCCGTTCGGCGTCGCTGCCCAGCTGGTCCGGCAGCCGGTGTCCTGCGCGCCCTGTCTCTTGAGGGAATGTCCCATCGATCACCGGTGCATGACCGGGGTGACGGTGGAGCAGGTCTACGATGCAGTGGTGCAGCACCTGCCGCTGGTGGCCCCTCCTCCGGCAGTCGACCCCGCGCCACCGACGCCAGGTTTCACTTCCACGTCGCTGGCGGGTGTGACCGTATTTCTCGATCGCGACGGCACATTGAACGTCGATACGGGTTATGTGAAGTCTCCCGATGACTTCACGGTTCTACCCGGCGTGGGGGCGGCGCTGGCCCGGTTGAAACAGGCCGGGGCGCGCCTGGTCGTCGTCACGAATCAGTCGGGGCTCGGGCGGGGATATTTTTCATCCAGAGATCTCGAAGCGATTCACAGCAAGTTGCGGCTCGTGCTGGCGGAGGACGGGGTGACGCTCGACGGATTGTATTTTTGTCCCCACCATCCCGACGATCACTGCAACTGCCGCAAACCGGCCAGGGGCATGATCGACCGTGCTCATGCCGAATTGAAAGTGGATCTGAGCCGATCCTATGTGATCGGTGACAGTATTCGTGATATCGAACTGGCCAAACAGGTCGGGGCGCGGAGCCTGCTGGTCATGACCGGCCCGTCCAGTGCGGAGGCCCTGGCCGACTTGACGGTGCGCGATCTGCCTCCTGACTACGTGGCCGAGGGGTTGTCGCAGGCGGTGGACTGGATCGTCGCCCATGCGACGCACAGGCCCGCCGCCGACATGCAGCGCTGATCATCTCTGGTGGCCGAATGACCGATCCCGTACGCCGACTCCTGCTGATCAAACCGAGTTCGCTGGGCGACATCGTCCATGCGATGCCGACCCTGGCGGCGTTGCGCGAGCGGTTTCCCCAGGCCGAGGTCACTTGGCTGGTGAAGCGGCAATGGGCGCCGCTGGTGGAAGTCATTGCCGGGGTCGATCAGGTCTGTTCGGTATCGGAAGGACTCAGGGGCTGGTTGGGTCGGGTGCCCGATCTCCGGGCGGCCGGCTTCGATCTGGTCGTCGATCTTCAAGGACTCTTTCGGAGCGGGGCGATGGCTCGGTTGAGCGGTTGCGACCGTCGGATCGGGTTTGCCAATGCGCGGGAGGGCAGCTCTCTGTTCTATACCCAGCGGGTGGCGGTTCCTCCCGCGCCCATGCACGCGGTCGATCGCTACCTGCTCGTCGCCGAGGCGCTAGGCGCGACACGTCCAACGCAGCCGCGGTTCGAATTCGTCGATCGAGCCGAGGACCGGCAGGCCGTGGAGACCATGTTGTCCCGGGCCGGAGTTGCCCCTCATCAACCATGGGTTGCCATGAACGTGTCCGCACGTTGGGAGACCAAGCGTTGGCCACCGCAACATTTTGCTGAGGCAGCAGACCGGCTTTCTCAGGCGCATGCGCTGCCTGTGGTCCTGATCGGCGGGCCGGCCGAGCGGGCGGAGTCGCTCGCGGTGACGGCGCTCATGCGTACGAAAGCGATTGATCTGACAGGACAGACCCCTGTAGGCTTGCTCCCCGGTTTACTCCGTCGCGCGTCCTTGTTGGTGACGAACGATTCCGGGCCCATGCACATCGCTGCGGCGGTGGGGACGCCGGTGGTGGCCCTGTTCGGCCCGACGGATCCGGTCAAAACCGGGCCCTATGGCAAGGGCCATGTCGTCCTGTCGCATGCAGTGGAATGCAGACCCTGTTTTCGCCGTGACTGTGCCCGTGCCGTGCCCCTCGAATGTCTGACCGCCGTGCGACCGGAACAGGTCGTTCGTGCCGTCGAACAACAACTTGAGCGATCACAGAAACCAGGATCATTGTGAACATCATCATTGCGGAATCCAGCACGGCGGTCGGCGGGCAGGAACTGGCCGTTCTGCTGCACGCGGAGCGCCTGTTGAAGCGCGGCCATCGCATTCGATTGGTCCTGGAGCCGCGCAGCCCGATCATGGCCATGGCCAGGGAACGAGCGCTTCCGGTCGAACCCTTTGTCATGCGGCAATGGCGGCTGCCGCTGTCGATTCTGGCTTTCCGCGCGTTGCTCAAGCGGGAGCGTCCCGAGATCGTCCACGTCAACAGTTCACGCGATAGCTGGATCGCGGCGCTGTCGTCGCGCCTGCTCGATCCGCGCCCCAAAGTCATTCGCACGCGGCATATTTCGGCGCCGCTCAATAACAACGCCACCACGCATTGGCTGTATCGTCGTCTCTTCGACATGGTCATCGTGACCGGGAGCGAACGGAACCGGCAGGACCTCATCCATCGGGACGGATTGGCGCCGGACCGTGTCGCTTCGTTTCCCATCGGCTTGGATGTGGAGCACTTTTCGCCGGCCAAGCCTCAGCACGATATCCGGTCCGAGCTGGGGATTCCCACCGGGCATCTGCTGGTCGGGATGATTTCCTATCTGCGGGACTATAAAGGCCACCGGTATCTTGTAGAGGCGGCCGCCAAGGTGCTGAAGCAACACCAGGGAGTGGCCTTTCTCATCGTGGGTGAAGGGCCGGAAGAGCAGAACATCCGCGCGCAGATCGAACGCCTCGGCTTGACCGCCGGCGTGCGCATGTTGGGATTCCGAGATGACCTCCTGGATGTGTTCCGGTCGTTGAATCTCTTTGTGATTCCCACGGTCGAAGGCGATACCATTCCTCAGGTGTTGATGCAGGCCCTGGCGATCGGACTCCCGGTTGTCTCGACGACCACCGGATCGATTCCCGATGTGCTGGCCGACGGGGAGTCGGGGTTCATCGTCCCGCCGCGGGATGCCGATGCGTTGGCCGACCGGATCGGTCGCCTGCTGGTCGACCCCGAGCTTCGCGCCGCGATGGGGCGACGGGGCCGTCAGACGGTGGAGCAGTCCTATTCGATCGACCGGATGGTGGATGAGCTGGAGCGTGTCTATCGACGGGTGATCGCATCATGATGCAACGATGGGCGGAAGCCCGCGCCTCCATCCGCAAAAGCGTGCTGTTCTGGTGGATTCTCTTCGTCGTGATGCAAATGGCGGAGCGGGTGTTTCTGCTGCGCGACGCGTTTGAGCAGGAAGCTCCCAGCCTGCCGCTGCTGCTCAAGACCCTTGTCGTCGGCGTGCGGGGGGATTTCATTACCGCCACCTTTGCGTTGGTACTGGCCGGGGTCGGGGCAGGGGCATGGGCCCTGCGGGGGCATGGCTGGAGCGGATTGAGACGTCTGACCCAGCCCTTCCTCCTGTCGTTTCGATCTGGGCTGCACGTGGGGTGTGTGCTGACCGGCTTGTTGTTGTTTGTCCTGCTGTGTGTGGACATGGGGTACTACGGGTTCAACCGGCAGCATATGGACTTCGTGTTTCTCGAATATGTCGGCGACCTCTTTGCGCCTGCGGCGACATCGGACAGCACCAATGTGCAGGCGATGCAGCAAACCAGTGCAGAGTTAGGCGCGGCTGGTAAGTGGGCGGGAAGGCTGGCGCTCTTTCTGGGCATCCAGGCTGTGGCCATGGGGCTGTGGTGGTGGAGTTTTTCCTGCGCCATTGTGCCGGCGTTGGCTCGCTGGCGGCCGGGCTCGGGGTTTCAGGCGAACACGTTCCTCCTTGTTGCGCTGGTGGCCGGCGGCGCCGGGTTCCATCATTCCGGCCCCTACGGGATTCGGATCGCGCCGATCGGAAGCATGGTCTATTACACGCTGGCGCAGAATCCCGTCCTCTTTGCGGCTGAGGCCCTACGAATCGCGGTGGTATCGCGAGGGTCGATGGAGCAACGGGCAAGTGCCGAGGCGATGCCTTATGAGGTCGCCGTTCAGACGGTGCAGCGATTGCTCGGCCCGGGTGAATCGTTTGTGGATCAGCGGTATCCCCTGGTCAGAACCATGGCCGCCTCTTCTGACGGTGTTCGGTTACCCGGGCAGGCGAACATCCTGTTGGTATTTCTCGAAGGGCTGGATCGCCGGTATCTCGAGCAGAAGTACGGCGAGATTCAGGGGACACCTTTCTTGGATCGCCTGAAGCAGGAGAGCGTCTACTTCGAGAACTTTTTCTCCAACGGCGTCCAGACCTCTCGTGGGCTGTTTGCGACCCTCTGCAGCGCCTTTCCGCGGCAAGGGGCCGCCGCGATGAAAACGCGCTATGCCCACGATTACCTCTGTCTGCCGTCTTTGTTACAGCGTCAGGGCTACCGAACGGAGATGGTGATCGGGCAGCATCGGGACTTGAACCGGCTTCAGTCGTTCGTGGCACGCAATGGTTTGCAGCAGCTGATCGACGAGGGAGATTTTCCCAAGGATGCGGAGCGGATGGGCCTCGGCATCGTGGACGGCGCCCTGTTCGATCTCTGTTACGAACGCATCAAGCAACGCCAGGCGGAGGACAAACCGTTTTTTCTGACGACCCTCACGTTGTCGACCCACCATCCCTTCGCGGCCCCGCAGAACCATCCCGAGGTGAGTCTGCTGCAGGAGCGGGTGCAGGACAAGTATGTCGGCGCTCTGCGATATACGGATCTCGAATTTGAGCGGGTGTTTACCAGACTCGTTCGCGAGGGACTCTTGCGGAATACGGTTGTCGTCGTCCTGGGTGACCATGGCCGGCACGAACCGGTCGGGAGCACAGATATGGAGCGAAAGGCGGGTCATTTTGCGTCGCCGCTGTTTATCTGGATGGACGAGTCATTGCGCACTCCGGCCACCTATCGCCCGCGGACCGTGTCGGCCATTGCCAGCCAGGTCGATGTGGCTCCGACCCTGCTGGCGCTCAACGGCATTCTACCTGCCGTGGGGGCGTTCGCCGGACATGATTTGACCTGTCTGTTGGTGCGGGATTGTTTGCCGAACCAGGTGGCCTATCTCACCAGTGTCTACGACAATCTGGTCGGCCTGGCCAGTCCGGACGGGCTGTTATTGTATTCGTTCTCGACCGAGTCGTTTCAAGAGGCCACGCTCAATTTCGACGCGGTATCCGACAGCGAGTCGGGCCGGCGACGACGGTTCGCTACTCACGACCGGGAGTTGATGGCTCTCTACGAGGTGGCGAATGTCGCGCTCGATTCGAATCGCCTCTGGTCCTGGCGCGAGTTCGGGACACGATTATGATCGTGTGGGGCACAATTTCTTGTTCGTCGTTGTTCGAGAAGGATCTGCTGCTGTGAATCACATTCCGGTGTCGGCCGTGGTCATCGCCTACAATGACGAGCCCAATATGCGGGCTTGTCTGGAGTCCATTACTTGGGCGGATGAAATCATCGTGGTGGATTCCCACAGTACCGACGCCACCGAGCGCATCAGCCGGGAATTTACCGACCAGGTCTATCAGCATGACTTTCATGGATTCGGCCGTTTGCGGAACGAGGCCCTGACGCATGCCACGCACGACTGGGTGTTCAGTCTGGATACCGATGAACGGGCGACGCCGGAGTTGCGCGAGGAGATCCGGCGTGTGCTGGCTGCCGGCCCGGAGGCCGACGCCTACTTCGTCCCCCGCAAGAATTACTTTCTCGGGCGCTGGATCAAACATTGCGGCTGGTTTCCGGACTACCGGCAGCCGCAGTTGTTTCGGAAGAGCCGGCTGCGTTATCGGGAGGAACTTGTCCATGAAAGTTTCGATCTGGACGGGAAAATCGGCTACTTGACGGCCGCTGCGCTGCAGTACCCCTTCCGGGATATCGACCATTACTTAGCGAAGCAGGAGCGCTATTCCGATCTCATGGCGCGGCGCATGGTCGAGCAGGGGCGTGCATTCTCCCCGCATCAGCTGGTCTCACATCCCTGTTTCACATTTCTGAAAATGTATGTCGGGCGGAAAGGCTGTCTGGACGGGGTGCCCGGACTCATCTTGTCCGGACTCTATGCCTATTATACGTTCATCAAGTACGCGCGTTTCTGGGAGTTGCAGTCCCGGGTGCTGCCTGAGGGAAGCCAGGCTGCGCCCGTAAAGCAGGGCTAAGCATGCCGGTCACCGACGATGGAGCGAGACGCAGAACGATGACGATTGCGGCGGTAGTCATCACCAAAGATGAAGAAAAGAATATTGCCGACTGTCTTGAGTCCCTGCGCTGGGCCGACGAACTGATCGTTGTGGATGCGGAAAGCCGGGATCGGACGGTGGAGTTGGCAAAGCAGTACACCCCGAAAGTGTTTGTCCGCCCGTGGCCCGGGTATGGCCCGCAAAAAAACTTCGGCATCGATCAGGCCGCTGCGGAGTGGATTCTCGTGGTGGATGCCGACGAGCGGGTGACAGGGGGATTGCGACGGGAAATCGACGCGTTACTGGCGACGGCCCCGGCCGCCGACATCGGAGGGTATGAGATTCCCCGGCGGAATTTTTTCTACGGGAAATGGATTCAAGGCGGCGGGCTCTATCCGGACTATCAGCTGCGGCTCTTCCGAAACACTGCCGGCCGGTACGACGATGTGAAGCTGCATGAAAACTTCACGCTCAGCGGGCGTCGGGAGCGGCTTCAGGAGCCCTTCGATCACTACAGCATGCCCACCGTCAATCATCACATCCGCAAGATGATGCGGTATACGACTCTCGGTGCCGATGAGAAACTCAAGCGGGTCACCCATATCAGCGGCTGGGTCATTGCCACGCACCATCTTGGTACGATCCTCAAAACCCTGTTCTCCCGCGGCGGGTATCGCGACGGGGTGCACGGATTGGTGGTGGCGATGTTTGCCGGCCTCCACACATTCGTCAAATATGCCAAGGCCTGGGAGCGTGTGAACGTGAGGCGGGACGCATGATCGATCCAACCTTGCCCGGCATGAACCTGGCGGAGGTCCCGTTCCCCTGATGCGTATCGGGATCGACGCAGCGTCAATCGTGGGGGACAAGGGCGGCGTCGGCTGGCATACCTATCATCTGCTCCGGTCGCTGCTGGCCTTGGATGAGCAAGTCGAGTATGTCGGATATCTCCGGCCCGGGTCTCTGCAAGCGGGCCGGCTCGAAGGCTGGCCGGTCCACGATCGTCTGCGATGGGTGGAAACGCCGCGGTGGTTGATGCCATGCCGGGGCGCGTGGGACAGGCTCGATCTCTATCACGGCCCCAACTTCAAGATGCATACGACGGGACGATCGGGCGGCATCGTCACCATCCATGACCTGTGGCTGGCCCGGCATCCGGAATATTCGAGGAAGCTGTTGGGGCAGGCCGGTTCATCCCGGCGAGCCATGGCCACAGCCAATCGCGCGCGACGGGTCGTGACGGTGTCGGAGTTTTCAGCCCGTGAAATAGAAGCCTTGTATGGAATTCCGCGTGAACGGGTGGTCGTCATCCATAACGGCGTGACCGAGGAATTCTCTCCGGTTCAGGATGAGCAGGGGATGGCAGTGTTGAGGGCACGGTGGGCGATTCCATCTGCCGGATTTATCCTGTTCGTCGGCGGAGCAGATCCACGAAAAAACCACCGTGTTTTTCTGCAGGCCGTGGCACAGTCGCGTTCGCAGCTTGGAGGGCGGGCCATTCTGCTCGTGGGAGATGCGGAGCATCCGCAGGGAAGTTATCTCGCGACGGCCCGGTCGCTCGGGTTGGAGCAGGACGTGCGTTGCACCGGTCGCCTCAATCGGGAGGATCTGTGCCGGCTCTACTCTTACGCCGAGGTGTTTGTCTTTCCGTCGCTCTATGAGGGCTTCGGCATGCCGGTGCTGGAGGCGATGGCTTGTGGAGCGCCGACGATTACCTCCTCGACGTCGTCTCTTCCGGAAGTGGCAGGGGATGCGGCGTTGCTGGTGAACCCAGAGGATGCCGAGGCGTTAGGAGCGGCGATGGTGAAGGTGCTCTCCGAGCAGGCGCTGCGACAGCAGCTTCGGGATCGTGGCTTTGAGCGGGCGCGACTCTTTACCTGGCAACGTGCGGCGTTGCGCACCAGCGCCTTGTATCGTGAACTCTGTGCCTGAGGCAGGCTGTTGAAAGAAACCGCCAGCATCGTTCTCACTTCGCTCAGAGGTTCAGCGTACGGCCGAGAGTACGCTGAACCTCTGAGCTTGCTGCGGCCTTGCTGGGCGGTCTTTTTGAACAGCCTGCAGGCTATGAGTGCCCCATATGCGATTCTCAGTAGTTCTGAATTCCAAAGGTGTTGGGATAGTGTTGCAGCGAGCTGCTAAGAGCGACGGCGTGATGGATCTTCAGAATATTCTGATCATCAAATTGCGGCATATCGGCGATGTGCTCCTATCTACGCCGGTGTTGCGCGGACTGCGGACTGCCTTTCCACGGGCGCGCCTGACGATGCTGGTCAATCGTGGAACGGAAGGGGTGTTGGCCAACAATCCCGACGTGAATGAGGTGTTGTGTCTCGAAAAGGGAGCCTGGGACGCCCAGCTGAAGTTTGTGCAGATGCTGCGTCGGCGAGGCTTTGACGGCGTCGTCGATCTGACCGATGGCGATCGCTCGGCCGTCATCAGTCTGGCGACCGGTGCGCCCGTCCGTATCGGATTTAACGCCGAACATCGCTGGCGCGGGCTCTTGTACAGCACCGTGGCCAAACCACGCCCGACGGATCAGCATCGAGTGGACTACGATCTCTGCGCTCTGCGGGCCCTGGGGCTGGACACGAAGCCGGGCACACCGGCATTGTATGCGTCGCCGGCAGATGAGCAGGCGGTGGAGGCCTGGCTGCGGGAGGCCGGGCTCTTGTCCGCGCAATCCTCTCAGTTGTTGATATTGTTGCAACCGGGGGCGCGCTACTCGCTGAAAGTCTGGCCGCATGAACGGTTTGCCCAGTTGGCCGATCGTCTCGCCGACAGGTTTGCCTGCCGCATTCTCCTGGGCGGCGACCAGCGTGAACGCGAGGTGGCGGAGCAGGTCGCCCGCAAGACGCGCTGTGCGCCTATCGTGGTCGCAGGGAAGTTTTCGCTCTTACAGTTTGCCGCGTTGGTCAAACGTTGTGCGCTGTTCGTCGGAAACGACGGTGGCGCCATGCACATTGCCGCAACGATGGGAACGCCGGTTGTGGCTATTTTCGGGCCGACCTATCCGCAACGGTGGGGGCCGCGCGGCGGACCGGCGCAGGTGATTTACAAAGGCCTGGATTGCCGGGCCTGCTATCATCCGACCTGCTTGCGCGGGGACGATAGCTGTATGCAACAGATTGCGGTGGATGAGGTGTTTACGGCGGCCAGCCGGATGTTGGAACGCACGCCGGCGAGGACAGAGACATGAGCGACGAACTGGTCAGCGTGGTCATTCCGGTGTTCAACGGTGCGCCATTCGTCGCCAAGGCCGTGGCCAGCGTGCGGGCGCAGGGGCACGGTGCCGTGGAAATCCTAGTAGTGGATGACGGATCGACAGACGGAACGCAGGAGGTGTTGAACCGTCTTGAGCAAAGCGACGGCATTCGATGGTTTCAGCGCAGCCACGGCGGACCGGCCCGTTCCCGGAATTACGGCATCGCCGCAGCGCAGGGACAGTTCATCGCGCTGTTGGATTGTGACGATATCTGGTTGCCGGGCAAACTCGCCGCCCAGTTGGCTATCATGCGTGCGCGACCGGACGTGGGGCTGGTTCATACGGACTTCGAGGTACGATTTGAGGACGGCACCCTGGAGGAGCGCGTGTCGGCACGATCGAGCCGTGAGCCGATGGTGCAGGCGTTTGCCGGCGGTCATGTTGCGCTGCCGTCGACACTGCTGATTCGGAAATCAGTGCTCGATCAGATCGGGAGTCTGGATCCTGAACTGTACGGGTCGGAAGACTCCGATCTCACGATCCGGCTGTTTCGTGTGACCAGGTTCGAGTGCATCGATGAGGTGTTGGTGCGCAAGCTCCAGCGGGGGCATGGGTATCGAGACATGGCCTTCGATGAGCAGACCCACCGGGAGCGGGTGTTGGCCAGCCGTGACCGCTTTCTGATGCGCCTCGAAAGCTTCGCGCCGCTCACGGCGGTGCAACGCGCCGCATTGGACCGGGAATGGGCGAACTACTTTCTATTAAAAGGGGCGGCGGCAGAACGGGCCGGCCGGCGGAGTGACGCGCGGCGGCACTATTGGGAGGCGATCTGCAAGGCCCCGGCCCGCGTGCGATGTTATACGCGCTGGCTTCGCACCCTGAAGCCCTAGCGACAGCGCCGGGTATGCCCCACAGGCCTTGCGCCGAGCACCTCGCAAAGAGATCGCCAAAGGATCTATGGAAACCATCAGTTGCGACGTATGCGGAGAGGCCTCGAACACAGCCCTCTTTTGCCAATATGATCTCACACATCACGTCACCGACGACCTATTTACGGTCGTTCGTTGTCAGGGCTGCCGCCTGTTGTTCCTGAATCCTCGTCCCACTCGCGAGGAGATCGGCGGCTACTATCCTTCCACCTACTATCCCGAGGCAGCGCCTCGTCAGGCCGGCGATCTCCGCCGCACTGCCAAACGATGGTCGGGAAAAATCCGGCGATGGATCGCCCAGGATTTTTACGGTTACCCGGCGCCGGAATCGGCCCGTCGCTGGCAATGGGCGCGCCGGCTCCTGTTATGGCCTGAGTTCCTGTGGCGCCGTTGGCGGGGGCGCGGGCTGCTCCCCTGGGTTGGGCAGGGGCGGGTGTTGGATGTCGGGTGCGGTTCGGGAGGCAATCTGGCGGTCCTGCAAGAGCAAGGATGGAACGTGTCGGGGGTGGATGCCAGTGCCGTGGCAGTGGCACAGGCGCAAGCTCGTTTCGGTGAGCGAGTCCGGCAGGGTGATCTGGCGTCGATGGCCTATCCGGAACGGACGTTCGATACGGTCCTGTTTAGTCATGTCCTGGAGCATTTACACGATCCGCTGTCCCTACTCAAAGAGGTCTGGCGAATATTGGATTGGGAGGGGCGGGTCGTGATCCTCTGTCCGAATGCCGGCAGCCTGGAAGCGAGAATGTTTGGACGATGGTGGTTTCCATGGGAACTGCCACGCCATCTGTTTCACTATGAACGCGCCACGCTGACGCGGCTGTTGGAGGCTGCCGGGTTCCAGATTGAGTCGGTCAGCACCGGTTTGGGATCGCTCTACTTTATGGCGAGCCTGGACCGGTTGTGTGAAGAGCGGTTCAAGCGAGCGGTGCCCTGGCGCCGGCTGATCGAGAAAGTGCTCATCCGCCCGTTTTGTTTCTGCGTCGGCCATCTAGGGCATGGGACTGAGTTGAAAGTGTATGCCAGGAAAGGTCGGAGCGCGGGCTAGACAAAATACGATCTGACCAGACGCGACCATGTTTTGACATTGTAGGGATCGTGGCGGAGGGCTGACTGGAACGCCTGGCGAGCGGCGG
>JACCEA012178654.1_pt1 | contig 11402 bp, 11 predicted proteins | sample 7449851 | NCBI WGS metagenome assembly JACCEA01 (sample SAMN15323453, study PRJNA562643) | freshwater metagenome | isolation source: river surface water | place: USA:Blue River Watershed | collected 2017-08-18 | reverse complement strand
TTCTGGCCGATGCCGCGCACCACGCAGCCCTTCTCGCGCAGGCGCTGCACCAGCGGCGCGAAGTCGCTGTCGCTGCTGGCGATCACCACCACGTCGGGGCGCTCGGCGAGCACGAGGTCGATGGCGTCGACGGCGAGAGCGATGTCGGTGCTGTTCTTGCCCGCGGCCAGGTTGACCATGGGCTTGATGGCGAGGCGCTTGAACGCGGCCTGGTGCTTCACGGCGCTCTCGGCCGTGCAGTAAGCGCGGCGCACGTGCAGTCCGCCGTGCTGGTTGAGCAGCAGCCGGATGGCCTGCTCCATGACGTCGACGCTCACGTTGTCGGCGTCGATCAGCAGCATCACGCGTTCGGGGTTGCTCATGCTTGTTGGCTCCAGGCCAGGGTTTCGCCGGCGCGCAGCGGCTTGATCACGGCGTCGCCGAAGGGCAGCGTCTCGGGCAGGGTCAGCGGCTGGCGCACCAGTGTCACCGTGCCCTCGTTGAGCGGCAGACCGTAGAAGCGCGGGCCGTGCTCGCTGGCGAAGCCCTCGAGCTGGTGCAGCGCGCCGGCGGCCTCGAAGGCCTCGGCATAGAGCTCCAGCGCCGCGGGCGCGGTGTAGCAGCCGGCGCCGCACACACTCTGCTCCTTGAGCTGCGCCGCATGCGGCGCGCTGTCGGTGCCCAGGAAGAACTTGGGGCTGCCGCTGGTGGCCGCCTGCATCAGGGCCACGCGGTGCTCTTCGCGCTTGAGCACCGGCAGGCAGTAGTAATGCGGGCGCAGGCCGCCGGTGAAGATCGCGTTGCGGTTGTAGAGCAGGTGGTGGGCGGTGATGGTCGCGGCGGTCAGCGGCCCGGCCTCGGCCACGTACTGCGCGGCATCCGCCGTCGTGATGTGCTCGAACACCACCTTGAGGCCGGGGAAGTCGCGGCGCAGCGGCTTCATCACGCGCTCGATGAACACGGCCTCGCGGTCGAAGACGTCGATCTCGCCGTCCGTCACCTCGCCGTGCACCAGCAGCAGCAGGCCCTCGCGCTGCATGGCCTCGAGCACCGGGTAGATCTTGCGCAGATCGGTCACGCCCGCATCGCTGTTGGTGGTCGCGCCCGCTGGGTAGAGCTTGCAGGCCACCACGCCCGCCTCGCGCGCGCGGCGGATTTCCTCGGGCGGCAGGTTGTCGGTCAGGTACAGCGTCATCAGCGGCTCAAAACGCAGGCCGGCGGGCACCGCGTCCAGGATGCGCTGGCGATAGGCCATGGCTTGCGCCGCGGTGGTCACCGGCGGCTTGAGATTGGGCATGATGATGGCGCGCGCAAACTGCGCGGCGGTGTGCGGCACGACCGCCTGGAGGGCGGCGCCATCGCGCACATGCAAATGCCAGTCGTCGGGTTGGGTCAGGGTGATGTGATCGGCGCTCATGCCCCGATTGTCGCAAAACCGCCCCCGGCCCGACGCCGGGGGGCGGCGATGGCACTCAGTGGCCCAGGATCTTGGACAGGAAATCCTGCGCGCGGTCGGTTTGCGGGTGCTCGAAGAACTGCTCGGGCGGGGCCTGCTCGATCACCTGGCCCTGGTCCATGAAGATCACCCGGTCGGCCACGGCCTTGGCAAAACCCATCTCGTGCGTCACGCACAGCATGGTCATGCCCTGGCCGGTCAGCTCGATCATGACATCAAGCACTTCCTTGATCATCTCGGGGTCGAGGGCCGAGGTGGGCTCATCGAACAGCATGATCTTGGGCGTCAGGCACAGCGCGCGCGCAATCGCCACGCGCTGCTGCTGGCCACCCGAGAGCTGCAGCGGGTATTTGTTGGCGTGCTCGGCAATGCGCACCCGCTCGAGCTGCTGCATGGCCCGCTCGACCGCTTCCTTGCGCGGCATGCGCGCCACCCAGGTGGGCGAGAGGATCAGGTTGTCGAGCACCGTCAGGTGCGGAAACAGGTTGAACTGCTGGAACACCATGCCCACCTCGCGGCGGACCTTCTCGATGCCCTTGACGTCGTCGCCCAGCACGGTGCCGTCCACCGTCAGGCGCCCTTCCTGGTACTCCTCGAGCGCGTTGATGCAGCGGATCAGGGTGGACTTGCCCGAGCCCGAGGGGCCACAGATGACCACTTTCTCGCCGCGCTTGAAATCGAGCTGGATGTCGCGCAGGACATGGTAGCCATTGCTGGCGTACCACTTGTTCACACCTTCGAATCGGATGATGGGGTCTTGGTTCATGGGGGTCCCTGGGGTTAGCGCACTTTGCTCACGGCGGTGCGTTGTTCGATCCACAAGCTGTAGCGCGACATGGCCAGGCAGCAGACAAAGTAGATGAGGGTGATGAAGAGGTAGGCCTCGAGCTTGAAGGGGCGCCAGTCGGCATCGGAGTTCAGGGCCAGGCCCAGGGCCCCGGTCAGCTCGTACAGCGAGACGATGGTCACCAGCGAGGTGTCCTTGAACAGGCCGATGAAGGTGTTCATGATCGAGGGCACCACGGTGGCCAGGGCCTGCGGCAGCACGATCAGGCGCTGGGTCTGCCAGTAGCTCAGGCCCAGGCTGTCGGCGGCTTCGAGCTGGCCCTTGGGCAGGGCTTGCAGGCCACCACGAATGACCTCGGCCATGTAGGCGCCCGAGAACAGGGTGATGCCCACCACCACGCGCACCATCACGTCGATCTTCACGCCCTCGGGCATGAACAGCGGCAGCATGAACGAGGCCATGAACAGCAAGGTGATCAGGGGCACGCCACGGATGAGCTCGACATAGGTGGTGCACAGCGAGCGGATGGCCGGCATGTGCGAGCGGCGCCCCAGCGCCACCAGCACCGCCAGCGGGAAGGCCAGCGTCATCGAGATCACGGTCAGCATGACGGTGAGCGGAAAGCCGCCCCACTGGTCGGTGTCGACCGGGGTCAGGCCCAGCACGCCGCCGCGCATCAGGGTGAAGTACAGCACCAGCATGGCGGCCCAGATCAGGGGCAAGGCCTTGTTCCAGAAACGCGGCATGCAGCTCATGAGCACCACGCCCAGCATCAGGGCGGTGGCAATCACCGGGCGCCAGTGCTCGGCCTCGGGGTAGCGGCCCATGACGATGAAGCGGCCTTTTTCGGCCACCACGCCCCAGCAGGCCCCCGCGCCGCGGGCGTCGTTGCAGGCCTGCAGGTCTGCCCCCGCCACCGCGTACAACACGGCCCAGTCAAACGCCCCATAGAGGGCCCAGGCCAGAAAACCGCCCACCAGCAGCGTCAGCAGCACATGCAGGGGGCTGCCGAGCAGGTTGGCGCGCACCCAGGCCACAGCCCCGGTGCGCCGGCCCGGCATCGGGCGCGCGTCAATCATTTGATCATTCTTCATGCTCAACGCTCCGCAATCGCCGCACGGGCGTTGAACCAGTTCATCAAGGCCGAGGTCAGCAGCGAGAGGCTGAGGTAGACCAGCATGACGATGGCCAGCGCCTCGATGGCGCGGCCGGTCTGGTTGAGGGTGGTGTTGGCGATCGAGACCAGTTCGGGGTAACCGATGGCCACGGCCAGGGAAGAGTTTTTGGTCAGGTTCAGGTACTGGCTGGTCAGCGGCGGGATGATCACCCGCAAGGCCTGCGGCAGCACCACCAGGCGCATGGACTGCGCGCGCGAGAGGCCCAGCGACGCCGCCGCCTCGTGCTGGCCCAAGGACACCGAGGCAATGCCCGAGCGCACCACCTCGGCAATGAAGCCGGCGGTGTAGCAGACCAGGCCCAGCAGCAGGGCCAGGAATTCGGGGCTGAAGACCGCGCCGTTCTCGATCTGGAACTCACCCACCTTGGGCATGTTCCATTCGGACGGGGCGCCGCCAGCGAGCCAGCCCAGCACCATCAGGCCCAGCAGCAGCGGCAAGGCCTTGGGCCAGGTGCGGGGCAACTCGCCCGTGCGGGCAAACTCGGCCTTGGCGCGGCGCGCCAGCACCGACCACAGCACCGCACCCAGCACCGCGCCCAGCAAGGCCAGGCTGTGCCCCAGCGACCAGACCGGCCAGGGAAAGGACAGGCCGTTCTTGCTCAGGTAGACCGGGCCCATGACCCAGGCCTGGTCAAAGTCGGGCAGGATTTCGGTGAACACCAGGTACCAGATCAGCAATTGCAGGTAGACCGGCACGTTGCGGAAAAACTCGACATAGACGTAGCAGATCTGGCGCACCAGCCAGTTGCCCGAAAAGCGCCCCACGCCCACCAGCACCCCCAGGGCGGTGGCCAGCACAATGCCCACCACCGCCACCTTGAGCGTGTTGAGCAGGCCGATGGTGTAGGCCACCAGGTAATTGCTGGTCAGCGTGTAGGCGATAAAGCTTTCGCTGATGTCAAAGCCAAAGGGCTGGAGCAGGAAGTCAAAGCCGCTCTGGATGCCCCGCGTGCGCATGTTGAGCAGGGTGTTGTGCACCAGCAGCCAGGCCACAGCAGCCACCGCCAGCACGGCGATGATCTGGTAGAGCGCGGCGCGGCCCTCACGGCTGGACCACGACAGGCCGCGCCGCTTGGCGGCCGGTGCCGGTCGGGCCTCGATCAGGTTGGATGGGGTCATGGTGAACAGGGGGAACGATCGCAAAACACGAACTGTTGGAACAGATACGCCCCTGGGGGCAGGGGCGTATCAGGCAGGGGCGCGAGGGCCGATCAGCGCAGCGGCGGCGCGTACATCAGGCCACCCTTGTTCCACAGGTTGTTGGAACCACGGGGCAGGTTGATGGCGGTCGAGGGACCCACGTTGCGCTCAAAGATCTCACCGTAGTTGCCGGTGGTCTTGATCGCGCGGGCCAGCCACTCCTTGTCCAGACCCAGGTGCTTGCCCAGGTCTTCGGTGGCGCCCAGCATGCGGCCCACTTGCGGGTTGTCGCTCGACTTCATCTGGTCGACGTTGGCCTGGGTGATGCCGTATTCCTCGGCTTCGATCAGACCGTACAGCACCCAGCGGTTGATCGCCAGCCACTCGTCGTCACCACGGCGCACCATCGGGCCCAGGGGCTCTTTGGAGATCAGGTCGGGCAGCACCAGGTGGGCCTTGGGATCCTTGGCTTCCTTGGCGCGGGTCGAGGCCAGGCCCGAGGCGTCGGTGGTGTAGGCCTGGCAACGGCCCGAGAAGTAAGCGCCCGTGGCGGCTTCGAGCTTCTCGAACACGACCGGCTTGATGTTGAGCTTGTTGGCGCGCGAGAAGTCGGTCAGGTTCTTCTCGGTGGTCGTGCCCGCCTGCACGCACACGGTGGCGTTCTTGAGCTGCTTGGCGCTCTTGATCTTGCCGTTGGCAGGGACCATGAAGCCCTGGCCGTCGTAGTAGTTCACGCCCACAAAGCTCAGGCCCAGCGAGGCGTCGCGGTTGAGGGTGTTGGTGGTGTTGCGGGCCAGCACATCGACCTCGCCCGACTGCAGGGCCGTAAAGCGCTGCTGGGCGGTCAGGGGCACGTACTTGACCTTGTCCGGATCATTGAGCACGGCGGCGGCCACGGCACGGCAGTGGTCCACGTCCAGGCCCGACCACTTGCCGCTGGAGTCGGCTTGCGAGAAGCCAGCCAGACCGGTGTTGACGCCGCAGACGATCTGTCCACGTTGCTTGATCTGGTCCAGGGTCTTGCCGGCCATCGCGGAACCGGCGCTCAGCAGGCCAGCGGTGGCCAGCAGCGTACCGAGCAGCACTTGGGCTTGTCGTTTCATCAATATTTCTCCTAGGTGTTTCAAGGCGGGCACAAGGCCCGAAGCCAGGGCACGATTAGATGCCAGATCACAGCCTGTTCTCGCTAGGGATGTCCCTAGGCTGAAAACGCTGTATGGATCAGTCTAGCACCACCATCGAGCAAGATTGATGCCCGCACTGTATCGGCGGAATTGCCCACCGGCGGGGCCTTGGCCTCAGTCGGCGTCCCCATCCAGGTGCACCGGCGGCAGGCTGGGCAGCGGGCCACTCCCCCATTGGGTGCGCAGGGCCCGCATTTGCTGCAGCCAGACCAGGGCCTGCTGGTGCAACTGCTGGCCCGCCGGGGTCAGGCGGGTGGGGTAGCTGTGGCGGTCGATCAGGGGCACGCCCGCCCAGCGCTCGAGGGCCTGGATGCGGCGCGAGAAGGCCGGCTGGGTGATGTGGCGCAGGCGCGCCGAGCGCGAGAAGCTCCCGGTCTCGGCCAGGCTCACAAAGTCCTCGAGCCAGCGCGTGTCCATCAGGCCGTCTGGGGCGCGTCCTGCGCCGCCCGTTCGTTTTGCTGCAAAGCCCACATGCGGGCATAGCGGCCCTGCGCGGCCAGCAGCTGGGCATGCGTGCCGCGCTCGATGATGCGGCCGGCCTCCATGACCAGGATCTCGTGCGCATGCACCACCGTCGAGAGGCGGTGCGCGATCACCAGCGTGGTCTTGTTCTGCGCGGCCTGCGCCAGCTCGGCCTGGATGGCCCGCTCGTTGGCCGAGTCCAGGGCCGAGGTGGCCTCGTCAAACACCAGCACGGGCGGGTTTTTCAGCAAGGTGCGGGCAATGGCCACCCGCTGCTTCTCGCCGCCCGAGAGCTTGAGCCCGCGCTCGCCCACCGGGGTGTCGTAGCCGCGCGGGGTGGCCGCAATGAAGTCGTGGATGCGGGCGGCGCGGGCCGCCGCCTCGATCTGCGCCTGCGTGGCGCCGGGCTGGCCGTAGGCGATGTTGTAGGCAATGCTGTCGTTGAACAACACGGTGTCCTGCGGCACGATGCCGATGGCGCGGCGCACGCTGTTCTGGCGCACCGTGCGCACATCCTGGCCGGCGATGGTGATGCGGCCGCCCTGCACGTCGTAGAAGCGAAACAGCAGGCGCGCCAGCGTGGACTTGCCCGAGCCCGACGGCCCGACCACCGCCACCGTGCGGCCGGCGGGGATGGTGAAGTCGATGTCGTGCAGGATGGGGCGGTCGCTTTCGTAGGCAAACCGCACGCCCTCAAAGCGCACCTCGGGCGCGCCCTGCAGCGCCAGATCGGGGGCGCCGGGTGCATCGTCGACCTCGCGCTCGCGGTCCATCAGCACAAACATGCGGTCCAGGTCGGTCAGGCTTTGCTTGATCTCGCGGTAGATCACGCCCAGAAAGTTCAGCGGGATGTAGAGCTGGATCATGAAGGCGTTGACCATCACCAGGTCACCCAGCGTCATCCGCCCGGCCACCACCCCCTCGGTGGCGCGCCAGAGCATGGCCACCAGGGCCAGCGCAATGATCAGCTGCTGGCCGGTGTTGAGCAGGCTGAGCGTGGTCTGCGACTTCAGGCGCGCCTGGCGCAGGCGCTCCAGGCTCTGGTCGTAACGACCCGCCTCGTAGGCCTCGTTGCCAAAGTACTTGACGGTCTCGTAGTTCAGCAGCGAATCGATGGCGCGGGTGTGCGCGGCCGAATCGAACTCATTGGCCTGGCGGCGAAACTGGGTGCGCCACTCGGTGATGCGGAAGGTGAAGAACACATACAGCACCAGGGCCGCGATGGTGATGCCGGCAAACCAGAGGTCAAAACGCCAGCCCAAAATGGTGAGCACCAGCACCACCTCGATCAGCGTGGGCACGATGCTGTAGAGCGAATACGAGATCAGCGACTCGACACCGCGCACACCGCGCTCGATGTCGCGCGTCATGCCGCCGGTCTGGCGCGCCAGGTGAAAGCGCAGGCTCAGGCCGTGCAGGTGCTCAAAGGTCTGCAGCGCAATGTGGCGGGTGGCGCCCTGCGTGGCCTGCGCAAACACCAGCTCGCGCAGCTCGGTGAACAAGGAGGTCGCCAGGCGCAGACCGGCATAGGCCAGCAGCAGGCCTGCCGGCACCACCAGCAGCGTGGCCGGGTCGCCGGGCTTGAGGTCCATCACATCGACCAGCTCCTTGAGCAGCACGGGCACGCCCACATTGGCCAGCTTGGCGCCCACCATGAAGGCCAGCGCCAGCATGACGCGCCATTTGTACTGCCACAAATACGGCAGCAGTCGGCGCAGGGTCTGCATGTCACCACCGGCGGGACCGGGGGGCACGGGGGTGGAGGAAGGCGAGGCGTGATGGCGCATGGAGGATCCGCTGGTTTGGGTTATTCTCGCTCAAGCCCAGGCGACGCCCCGTCGCGCAGGCCCCACCCTGTTCCCCACCCCAACCATGTCCATTTTTGCCCGACCCTTGACCCACCCCCCGGCCGATATGGAACCGGTCGCCAAAGTCATCCCCATGCCCGCCGACTGCAACGCCAATGGCGATATTTTTGGCGGCTGGGTGATGGCGCAGGTGGACCTGGCCGGCTCGGTGCTGCCCGCACGGGTGGTGCGCGGGCGCATGGCCACGGTGGCCGTCAACGAGTTCATCTTCAAGCAGCCGGTGCGGGTGGGCGACATCCTGTCGTTCTTCTCGCGCATTGAGCGCATTGGCCGCACCTCGATCACCGTCAAGGTCGAGGTCTATGCCGAGCGCTACCGCACCCAGGGCCAGTTCATCAAGGTCACCGAGGCACAGACGACCTATGTGGCCATCGACGAGGACGGTCGCCCGCGCCCCATCGAGCGCTGAGCGGGCCCGCGCTCAGGACACGATGTAGGCGGCGGTGCCAGTCGACAGCAGGGTGCCGTCGCTGCCCAGGAAACGCATGTGCGAGGTGCCCACGCGCGAGCCCACGCGCAGTGCCTGCGCCTCGATCACAAAGCGCTCGCCAATGCCCGGGCGCAGGTAGTCCACCCGCAGGTCGATGGTGCCCAGGCGCGCAAAGCGCTCCAGGCGGCGCATGGGCGGCTCGTCCATGTGGCGCGCGGCCAGGTGGGCGATCACAGCCAGGCTGCCAATCGCGTCCAGCGCGGCGCTGATCACGCCCCCGTGGATGCGGTGGTAGGCAAAGTGCCCCACCAGCTCATCGCGCATGTCCAGGTGCGCCTGCACCGACAACGGGGTGATCTGGTCCACGCGCAGGCCCAGGGTCTTGTTGAAGACGATTTTTTCTTCGTAGATGAGGCGCAGGCCGGCCAGAAATTCGGGTTCGAATGTCAGCGCGGCCAGCTGCTCATCGCTCAGGCGCGCACTCATGCCTTGGAGAAGTCGGGCGCGCGCTTTTCCACAAAGGCCGTGAAGGCCTCGCGCGCGGCCGGCTCGGTGAGCATGCGGCCAAAGATCTGGCCTTCTTCGTTCATGCGCGCCAGCACCTGTGCCTGCAAATCGCCTTTCATGAGGCGCTTGGTTTCGATCAGCGAGGCCAGGGGCTTGGCGGCGAGCTTGCGCGCCTGCGCCTGCGCCATGGCGTTGACCTCGGTGGGCGGCACGACGCGGTTGACCAGGCCCACCTCGAGCGCCGCCTCGGCGTAAAAAGGCTCGCCCAGCAGCAGCGCCTCGGCGGCGCGGTGGTAACCCAACATGCGCGGCACCAGCAAGCTGCTGGCCGCCTCGGGGCACAGGCCCAGGTTCACAAACGGCATCGAGAAGGCCGCGTTGTCGCCCGCATACACCAGGTCGCAATGGAACAACATGGTGGTGCCAATGCCCACCGCCGGGCCGCAGACGGCGGCCAGCAGCGGTTTTTCAAAGGTGGCGATGACGTGCAAAAAGCGAAAGACCGGCGAGTCCTGGCCCGAGGGCGGGTGGTTCAGAAAGTCGCCAATGTCGTTGCCGGCGCTGAAGATCTGCGGCTGCCCCTGCAGCAGGACCACGCGCACGTCGGCGTCGCTGCGCGCGGCCTCGATGGCATCGGCCAGTTGCGCGTACATGCTGCGGGTGAGCGAGTTTTTTTTCTCGACCCGGTTCAAGGTCAGGGTCAGGACACCGGCGTCGCGGTGCTCAAGAATGTCGGACATCTGAATCTCCCTTTGCGGTCCTAGGATCAGGGCACACGCACCCAGGTCTGGGTGCGGCCAAGCAGTGAAAAGCCAAGAAAGCCCCGCACCTGCAGTTTGGCACCGCCCTCGATGGGCGTCAGTCGCAGACTGTACTCGGTGCCGTTCTCGGGGTCGAGGATCTTGCCCCCCTCCCACACGTCCTTGCCATCGACCTTGCGGCCGCCACGGATGATTTCCATGCCGATCTTGGGTTTGTCCTTGCGATCGTCGGTGCAGCGGGTGCAGTTGGGCTCGGTGTTGGGGGTGCTCAGGAGGGATCGCTCCACCACCCCCGAGAGGCCGCGCGCACCCTGGGTGATGCGCACCTCAGCCTTGGGCTGACCGGTGTCGTCGTCGATGGTGCGCCAGAGCCCGACGGGGCTCATCTGCGCCCACACGGGCAGGGCCAGGCCGATGGCGGCCAGCAGGGGAAGGTGGTGCAAGCGCATGCGCGTCTCCTTGGGATGGTGGCAATCGGTCAGGTCACAGCGCCAGCGCGGCGTCGGTGTCCATCAGCACCTCGCTGCCAGCGCGCAGGCGGCGCAGCAGCATGGCGGTCTCGGGCAGCAGGCGCGTGAAGTAAAAGCGCGCGGTCTGCAGCTTGGCGGTGTAGAAGGGGTCGGGGCGCTGCGCCTCTTCCTCGGCCTGGGCCAGATGATCCAGGGCAATGCGCGCCATGCGCGCCCACAGCCAGGCGCTCACCAGGTGGCCCACCAGGCGCAGGTAGTCCACGGCAGCAGCACCCACCTCGTCGGCGTTGCGCATGGCCAGCATGCCCAGCTCGCCGGTGGCGGTGGTGAGCTTGCCGCCCAGATCGGCCAGGGGCTGCACAAACTCGGCCATGGCCGGGTCGGCCATCTGCGCCCGCACAAAGGCCTCGATCTGCGCGCCCAGCTTCTTCAGGCTGGCGCCCTGGTTGCCCAGCACCTTGCGGCCCAGCAGGTCCAGCGACTGGATGGTGTTGGTGCCCTCGTAAATCATGTTGATGCGGGCATCGCGCACATACTGCTCCATGCCCCACTCCTTGATGTAGCCGTGGCCACCAAAGACCTGCTGGCACTCGATGGCCGCCTGCAGGCCGTTGTCGGTGATGAAGGCCTTGACCACCGGGGTGAGCAGCGCCACCAGCTCGGCGGCGTCGCGGCGCACCTGCTCGTCGGGGTGGTGCAGCTCCTGGTCCAGCAGCAGCGCGCACCAGCAGGCCAGTGCGCGGCCGCTCTCGCCCCAGGCGCGGGCGGTCAGCAGCATGCGGCGCACATCGGGGTGGACGATGATGGGGTCGGCGGGCTTGCCCGGCGCCTTCACGCCCGAGAGCGAGCGCATCTGCACCCGGTCGTGCGCATAGGCACGGGCGTTCTGGAACGCCACCTCGATCAGGCCCAGCGACTGGTTGCCCACGCCCAGACGGGCGGCGTTCATCATCACGAACATGGCGGCCAGGCCCTTGTTGGGCTGACCGACCAGCCAGCCCTGCGCGCCGTCGAGCACCATCTGGCAGGTGGCGTTGCCGTGGATGCCCATCTTGTGCTCCAGGCCGCCGCAGTAAATGCCGTTGCGCTCGCCCGGGGCGCCCTGCGCGTCGGGCACCCACTTGGGCACCACAAACAGGCTGGTGTCCTTGCTGCCGGGGGGCGCGTCGGGCAGGCGGGCC
>JACCEA010717938.1_pt1 | contig 11402 bp, 5 predicted proteins | sample 7449851 | NCBI WGS metagenome assembly JACCEA01 (sample SAMN15323453, study PRJNA562643) | freshwater metagenome | isolation source: river surface water | place: USA:Blue River Watershed | collected 2017-08-18 | reverse complement strand
TTGACCTGATATTGTATAAACTCTGTATCAATACTATTTACAGGATTAATCGCATTACTTAATACATCATTCGAATTCGATGATGACATAACAATATGTTTAGGTGATAATAATATATTATTACATGAAAGAGTTAAATGAATTATGTTATGACTATGTAAATATGATAATGCAAGACTAATCTGATAGAGAATATGAAGTTTAGTTAATATCATACCTTTCTTACGTTTATCCTCATCAAATGTTGTATTTAAACCAATATACTTACCAGGAATATAGAGGAAATCTGTCAAGGATATTGTTTGGGGTTGTAAGGATGTTACAAGTACAATATCTAATCTATCAGGAGATGATAAAGTATTAGTAATTACTTTAGCAACATCTGATAGATAGTGACATTGACTACTTAATAACTTCATAACCATTACTTCTTTGTATAATGATGTTATTAACTCTTGTTGATCATGTATCCATTTATCCAAACGCTCTCTTTCTCTTTCTTTTTCTTTTGATTTCTCACTATTGCGATCAGATGATACTCTCGGTGCTATACTCTTTCTTGTTTGTGTACTGATGAACGGACTCACACCAATGTAAGGACCACGACCATTAGGACTTGGCATATTCTCTTCTTCATCTAATGGCAATCCAATCATGTCATCGTCGTTGTCATGATCACAAGATGATGAACGAGATGTCGAGACAATGGCAGCATTCGAGTTAGACGAATGCAGGGCAGATCCGGGTCCCAGAGGAGATAGAGCAGATGGTGGAGTAGACGATCCACCTAATGACACAGTTCTTCCTGTCTTTCTCCGGCCAATAGTAGAACTACCTGGAGTAGAGATTGGTGGAGGCAGAGGAACATGGCTTTGAGAGCTTGACTGATCGACTTTTTTGAATGAATATATTTTAACATTCACTGCAGCGGGTGTTTGCATATGCATACTTGCCATCACACTATTACTATTTGCGGGATTACAAACTAGTAATGGATGACAACGCGCACGATAGACTTTACTACCAAATCGACCATCTTCACCAACCACGCTTCGAACTACATCTACTTTTTCGGAAAACAATTGGGACTCAATTTCTTTCTCACTTCCTTTCTCTTTGCCCATCATTTCTGGTGCTAAATTCTCATCAGTTTCAAAGAATAGCACTGTCTTCAATCGATCAAGAATATCCACTCGTGCTGGATCAAACACTGAAGGAGGCACAGCGATTCCTGCCGACTCAGTAGGAGTTGGTGCAGCAGTCAGTGGTGGCAAAGTGATGGTGAAAGCACTGGCAATTTCTGCAGGCACCAATGACATTTCAGAATGAATCTTCTGGAGTTGAGCTTTTATCATATCTTGCACAGGATTATCTTCATTATTTGCCTTCTCGTTGCCAGAACTCATCGCAGTACTAACATTACTTCCTGAATTGTGACTATCACGACTATCGTCTGGTGCATAAGTAGGCAACAAATTGTCCGTCTGAGGATTCATTGGCGCAGAACTTGTAGAAACAGCAGGCAATATTTGTTCGAGATACAAACGTTTCTCATATTGCTCATAATCTTCTAACAATGTACTCACAGACTCTTGCAAATGTGCAAAGGCATGAGATGAAGAAGCAGTTGGCCTCAGTGCTCTTCTCTTATTACTGGATGAAGAATGCGATGAGGAGGACACACCCGACAATGATCCCTCTGTCTTCATTGCCGAAGCCACATCCTGAGATTGTTGTGATGGAGGGCGCGCTGATGGTTGTGAATGTGACGACGATCGAGATCTACCTGTGGAGCTATGAGAAGAAGATGATGAGGAACTAAATGATGAAGTTGAATGATTTCGTGGAAGTCCTGGTTGCTGCAGCTGCACAGGAGGGGGTGGAAATTTTTGTTGCTGTTGGATAGGAACTGGCATTGTGGGTGTTTGCGATTGTTGACCATGTTGTGGAGCTAACATCGCATCGACAAAGAATTGCTCGTATTCATCTCTTCCACCACATGGATTGATTCGAACCATGACTGTTGGATCCTGGAAATTAGAATGCGGTGGTGGAGGCGGTTGAAATTGAAAGTGATCATTAACACTCTGCGTATTGTAATTTGACACATTGTCTCTCCCACTTGACCCACTAGAAGCAGTATATTGTGCGGATACAAACTGATTCGATAATGGAAACTCTTGCTGTCCTGTTTGTTGTTGGGCTTGAAGGAAAGCAAATTGTTGCTGTTGGTCAGGGTGGTACAATGCGTGCTGTTGCTGGAAATGCTGATTAGATGCAGATGGAGGCATCAATTGTTGGAGTGGTGGATGAACAAATCCGTTGTTTTGTGGAACAAACTGTTGGTTATGAAATGATGGTAATTGCGATTGCGGCAACATATTACTTCTTCGATTAGCAACATCTTGTAATTGTTGTTGATGCTGTTGATATTGTCGTTGCTCTTCTAATTGATATTGACGGCTATTAGAGCTTGGTGATCTGCCTTGGTCCATCAGTGATGAGGAAGAACCACTTGATGTCATGGACGACGAAAAGGATCGTTTTGATCCAACTGCACCCGAATCTCGAGGAGGAACTTGCTGCGAATGTTGATGCGGATGGAGTTGCGGTACTTGAGACTGATGCAGTGATTGATGCGAGTTATGGTGATCTTGAATATCTACTGACACAGCACGAACTTCTTGTCGTTCTGCTCTCAAAGTCAACAAGTTTTCTCTTCTCAACGATCTCATATGATCAGTAGAAATTCGCTGAACAGGACTCATTGCAAACATTTCATCTGACGGTGGTGGTGGAGGTGGAAGTACTGATGGTGGTTGATGAGTACTATTTTGTGGGGGAAATTGTGGCGATCTCGGTCTGGAAACTTGTAATTCTTCTTCAGGATGATGATCAATAAACAATTGTAAATCATAATCAACGTCAGCAAATTGTGCTGCAATCTCTGCATGAAATCGATCCAATTCTTCTTGATCTCTCGGACTTATCATACTGGGGTGATGTTCATCAACCCTACCTGATGTCATATACGCAGAGGATGGGTGATGCGGATTGGATTGATAACCGCTACTACTATGGGTTCCGTCCAAATTAGAGGAATCGTGATAATTATTTTGATTGTAATGAAACGATGATTGTGGTTGTTGTGGGAAAGCTGGTTGTTGAGTTAATTGGGATATTCCTTGTTGTTGAGGTGATGGTGGTACATTATTGATAAAGTCGATACAACATCGTCTCAGTTCTTCTTCTTCACTCATTGTCACTGGCATAGAAGCAGTTTGTTGATATCCTGACCATTGTTGCTGTTGAATATTTGTGTCGATCATCATTACTGGCGTTGGTCGTCGTTCTAATTCGGACGATGACGTTTTCACTAAATTATCCAGGACTTGTTTCACCTCGCCAGACCATGGAAACATAGGACTACTGACACTGCTACTGCTGTTACCACCATCATCAAGAATAAAATCCATTTTATTCTTGATGCTATCCATAAAACCATGAATAATCTCCTCATCTAAACTGTGATGACGTACTTTTACAGCATATTCTGAATCACAGAATCTCCATGTATAGACTTCTATTTCATGGATCAAATGTTGGCATTCTTGAAAGAATGCGCTCAATGAACTCAATTGATGTTGATAATACTGTCCTGATGATGAAAGATGTTGTTGCTTCAGATGGTGATGGCCACAGACCAATTTTAGCGCGCTGAAAAAATCTGTCAATTGACTGAGCTTTTGATTGAAGTCTGTTGGAACATTCCCCGACATAGGATGCGCAGTCAATTGAATCAACACCCGATCAAGATTGACCAAACAACTATCGACTATCCCAATCACTTCTTGGAGCGATCCTACAGGTATAGGTGACGAGGATGATGGCAGCATCGACGATGAGTTCCTTCAGAGCGACGATCTATGGCAAATGGCGAAAAGTTCAGAAATGTGCACCAAAACGATAGACGAATGGTATCTCACCTTCTGAAGATGGAAAAACTTTCACACAAACATACAAAACGAACTAGAGTGCTGTTGATTATCCACTAGTCGTTGAAGTGAATTAATTTGAAAATATAAATAAAATTATTTCATGATCAAACTAAGAAAAAGAGAGCGCAGCTTCGAAACACACTCTGTGCTTGGTCATGAATGAGATGTGGTAAATGGTCCAGACTTCACAAGGATCACAAAACACCGATAATATTGTATACTTCCGCATTGATTCCACACACGTGTTGAAGTAGCGTCACTCCCTCTACTGCCTAGCTGGGCTACATAAAACCTTCATATTTCCCTTAGGAAATCGCACTTTTTGTTTTTTGATGATCTCTAATATTAAAAAAATCGATTATTGAAGTTCCTAAGACAAACCGTTACATCGAGTTTTTCTGTTAAAATTTCGAGAAGTGTTTGGGAGAGACTGAAAAAAGTCGGGATTTTGAGGATTTTGAGCGGTTTGTCTGTGCGTTAAGAAAGCCAAGTGAATAAATTGCAAAAGTCAGTGGGGTTTGTAAATCTTCATAGCAATACATTATGTCGTTTAAGCAACACATAATTCGAGGGAGATTTAAAAACTAAGCAATACACACAAAGCAAGTGAGGACAAACCACGCTACCTAATTTATATGTACAACGTACAATATGCAACTTACATACCATCATGATCATGCACATCTCAATGGAAGGTTATATTGCTCGAAATGGTTCAAACCTAATTCAATTTGTTCATATTTACAATGACAGCCTGCAAAAATTACATCATCTAAACAAAAATAGGAAGGGACAAATAAGAGCGGGTATTCACAACATACAGTCGGAGAGGCACTAAAACACAACCACATGAAAAGATAGTACTGATGCTGGAAGAAGATAGTGACCAAGCTGTGTGACACTACACGAAGAGATTGATGTGGCGGGATGAAGAAGGATAAATAAATCTTTTAAGAATCTGTTCGCTCACACATACGTTTCCGAGCATTTTCTCGATTTTCTTCTTCGCCGATTAAACTGTCATCACAATCGCTTGCAAGTGCCTGAGTTTGGTCTGCATTTTTTTCAGGTAAGATCTTCATAGAATCCATAACATCTGACAATGTCTCTAATCCATACACGACATCAGACAATGGCTTATTCTGATTAAATACAAGTACTTCTACAAGTTGGCATTCATTCCAGCTAACCGACCTCTTTCTTGGTGCGCCCATCGATGATGATGAATTTAATGATGTTGTTGTTGAAGAAGATGTGACTGAGCAATTATCGTCAGTGGTGCTTGTTGTGTTGGAAGAAGATATTGGCTCTTGTGTGGAAATTGATCGCATAAACATTCTCTTCTTTCGGGATGGTGATGCCAAATTAGGCGCAATCATCACGGCATCAGCCTGATCCATTATCCTGGTATTTGATCAGGATCGGTGCTTTGAACTTAATTAATTTGACCGTTTCGGAATCCTTTATAATAATTGCTTTCAATCCTCACCAAGGTAATTTAAGTTTTTACGTTGGCAAAATAATCAATTATACACCCAATTATTTTTATTTTAGAAGCTAAAACCCAGCTGCTGCAACTGAACTCTGAAAGTTATTGTTGTAAAATAGATGCGAGATTCAATCACTTGTTGTGACCTTGACTGAATGAGAGAAAATTTTAATGATGATGCGAATTTTTCGCCATAAAAAGTTCAATTCAAAACATAGAAGATGGCTGGACCACTTCAGGGTTTACTACATTGAAATACAAGCCTGGTGAGTTGACAATCCAACAAGATTTGGATTCGCACAAATAACAAGAATTATTTTATGTGCTTCGGCGCACAGATGCTAGACCGCCGCTATGGTGGAGTCTAAATATCTAAAGTTGTTTTAAATATCTAACCATCCAAACTTTAGAAGTTTGTGTAAACCCCCTCAACATCGATTTTCATTTTGCGTGCCAAAGGTGTGGATGTGATCAACATTTGATTTGTTGTGCTGTTGAACGTTTCACCTGTGTCATTGCATCGAGATTCTAAAATGGGGTGATGAGTTCTAGAGGCATTTATTTCAATTCGTTCACTTCAATCATCGAAGAACGAAGCATAAAACTATTCCGTATGATGTTGTTGTTGCACGCACTATAATTTCGTGTTAATTGCTTTGTTTTCAACAATGACGACATCGATTCATCCAGATGATGTTGCTCTTTCTTTTAAGGAGCTTGGTGTTTCATCCTTGTTTCCTCCCCAACCTATTTTAAACAATATATCAGGATATGTCAAGAAAGGTGGTATCACTGCAGGTAACATATAAACCATTATTATGAGGTATCTTTATCTGATAATTTTATTGCCATCTTTAGTGATGGGTGCTTCCGCCTCAGGCAAGTCGGTTCTGATGCAAGTCTTGGCAGGTCGTTTGCCAAAGCTTCACGTTTCCGGTGAAGTGACTTTGGATGGTATTGAAATCGATATCAATGACCCCAATAACAGTATTGACTATGTACCACAAGATGATTTCCTCATGGGTGAATTAACCCCACGTGAGACATTACGTAACAATGCTCGCATGAAAAAGAATACCAATGCTGCAATAATTGACAAAGAAGTTGACAATCTATTGCGTGGCTATGGTTTGAGTCATGTTGCTGACAATGCCATTGGTACTGTCTTTGTTCGTGGTCTCTCTGGTGGACAACGTAAACGTGTTGAAGTTTGTTCCGAATTAATCTCACCACATGAAATTTTAATGCTAGATGAACCAACTAGTGGTCTCGATGGTGCTATTGCCTATGATGTATTACATGCTACGAAAGATATTTTAAAACAAAAACAAGGTGAATTATCATTAATGATAAGTATTCATCAACCAAATAGTCGTATTTTAAGTTTATTTGATCATATTCTATTGATTGGGAATGGTGGTATGATCTTCTTTGGTACATTGGATGAAAGTATTAAGTATTTCACTAATATTGGATTCCCACCACCTGAAGTCTATACTCCAACCGATGTATTCTTACAAGTATCCGATCAAAATTTTGGTGATAATCATGATTTTGATTTTGAAGGTAGTTATGCATGTAGTAAATATTCACATAAATTATTAACTTTTTTAAATGATGTTAAACGTTTGGGTGTAAGTAAATCATTACGTGCTGAAAGTGATGCTGCCAATGCTGGTCATGGTAATAGTCCTGATGATATGAGTTGGCGTGGTGCAGCAAAGGTAAGTCCATCTGATTCACCTCAAGGTGGTTCAAAGAAACCATTAGGTGATGATTTGGAAGCTATACCAAATACAAAAGAACGTTATCATCTTGCAACTAGTAATCAAGATGGTGCGTCTTATTTATGGTTACGTCAATTTTATACATTATTATATCGTGATTTTACATTAGCCTATCGTGATCCATCATTATATTATTTACAATTTATATTAGTTTCAGCATTTGGTTTTCTTGTTGGTGCAACATTTTTTAAACAACATGCTGATATAAATAGTAAAATGACTAATATAAGTGGTGGTTTATTATGGATTGTTATGATGATGGCATATATACAAGTATTTAAAGTATATCATTTAAGTCGTTCTAATAAACGTTTTAAACATGAAATTACTAATAAAACTTATAATATTTTTGCTTATTGGTTAGCTGAATTAATTGGTACTTCAATACTATTGATTAGCTTCATACCTGGTACTATTATTGCATACTTTATGATGCAATTACCATCCAAAGCATATCCATTTTTATTATTTCTCTATTGGCTGGTAAGTGTTTATTCATTGTATCTCCTTATCAATTGACTTACTGACTGACTAATATTATGTTTGTTTCTATGTATACTATAGACTGCATTAACGGCGGAATCAATGTTAAATTTTATTACTAAATTTTCTGAAGATGCAACAGTATCTATTGTTTCATCACAAGCTGTATTAGTTATTCTTACAGTATTTGGTGGTGGTGTATTTATTGCATGGGATAAATGTCCTGATTATTGGGTATGGTTACAAGAAATCTCTGTATTTACACAAGCAAGTCGTGCAGCAATAATGAATGTCAATGACTATTTAGATTATGATTGTGTCTTAAATGGTAATAATCAATGTATTGGACCATTAGGTGATATCTTTACATGTGATGTCTCACCACCTAGTAATGGACAATGTGTAGTAAGTGGACGTGAAGTACTTCATACATTACAAGGTACAATTGCTAATGAAAGTAAATGGATACCATTTGGTTATCTTGTTTTAATATTTGCTGCATTTCGTTTAGGTTGTTTATTTTTAATGTATTATCCAATTGATAAAATATTATATTCTATACAAGATTGGTATGCTGGTATATCATCACGTGGTATATTAGATGCTAAAATTGGTTTAAGACGTGTAAAAGGACAATTAAATGCATATATAGCATTACATCAATTAGAAGATAGTGAAAAAGGATTAATACAACGTAATATACCACAAGCTATATCTACTTCATCTACACGTAATGGTAGTCTATCATGGATGTCTAAATTATTTAATGATGAAATTCCTAAAGGTTCTATACCACCAATTGTTGAACCTGGTTTACCATGTTTATCATGGAAGAATTTATCAGTTATTTTACCTAAAAATGGTAAGAAATTGATTAATTCTGTCTCTGGTGTGGCATTACCAGGACGTATTTTAGCATTAATGGGTCCCTCCGGTGCAGGTAAGACAACATTATTAAATGCATTAAGTAATCGTGCACCATATGCACGTTTAGAAGGTGAAGTAATGTTTGGACAACGTCCATTTGTAGCAACTGATTTAGTCTATGTACCACAATTTGATGAATTTAATGGTAATTTAACTGTTTATGAACAAATTGAATTTGTTGGTGAAATGAAATGTTCGGATGTTATTGAAATGAGACATCGTTTAAATCATTTGTTAACAATATTAGGTTTAGCATCTAAAGCTAAAGTACATTGTCGTAATTTAACTAGTGGTGAATTAAAACGTGTGTCAGTTGGTATGGGTATGATATCTAATCCTAATGTATTGTTTTTAGATGAACCAACTACAGGATTAGATTCCTCTGCAGCATATTCTATTGTAAAATATCTTGCTGAATTATCTTCTGCTACTAATGTTGTTGTTATTATGACTATTCATCAACCTGCACCAATGGTATTTGATATGTTACAAGATTTGTATTTAATGGAACAAGGACGCTTAGCATTCTTTGGTCCATTACAAACTACCAAACAGTACTTTGCTAAATTAGGCTATGTTTGTCCTGTCGATGTTAATCCTGCTGATTTTTTTCTTGATCTTGTTAGTACTTCACCACAAACAAATGATAAAAAAGAAATAACATGGACTGATTTATATTATTCATCTACAATGTATAATAATTTTCAAGATGTATTAAATATTTCAATATCGACAAGTTCTAATGCACAACGCGATGCTACTGCCGAACCAATACCAACAATATTTGCACGTTTTATATGTTTAATGAAATTTTTTTCACGTTATTATTTACGTGATATAGGATTTTATTATTTACGTATAGGATTTTTAATTATAATTGCAATATTTATTGGTACATTATTTTTACAATTAGATCCATCAACGGATAAAATACCACAATATTCTGGTGCAATATTTTTTAATATATGGACAGCATTATTTTCTGCTGTTGCAGCAACTGGTTTACTTGCAACAGATCGTCGTCAAGCGATTGAACAAGTTAAAAATGCTGTTATGACACCATTTGTATATTGTTTAGCACAATTTATGATCTCAATACCATTTAATTTATTTGCTGCAGTAATTTATCAATCAATTTTTCATTGGTTGATTGATATTAATCCTAATGGTGAATCATTTATATTTGCTATTGCCATATCATGTTGTCATTTATTATTAATGGAAGCTATTATGTTATCAGTAGTAGCAGCATTAAAAAATGCTATGTTAAGTGTAACATTTGCTATGGTGGTATTAGGATATTTATTCTTATTCTCTGGGTTTTTTATACCAGTTGAAAATATGCCACCATCAATCTTTTGGATTAGTTATATTACTCCCACTAAGGTAAGAATATGCATGTTATGGTGAACTATCTCATTGCTAATGTCTCTCACTCTCCTTCTCTTGCACAGTATTCGTTTGATGGATATTTATGGCAAGTCTACAGTACTCAAGACTTTGAAGTTCCTGGTATGAATGGTTATGAGATAAGTGGTAAATCATTACTTGATGATATTTATGGCTTAACTAATGTCAATTCGTGGGGCATGTTTGGTGTGATGATTGCTTGGATTTGCTTGTTCCGTCTAACCCATTATGGATTGTTCTATTATGATGTCCGTCCTTATCTAAGTGCACCAAACAAGAAAGCGTGATGGTTAAATCCGTGAGTTTAAGTTTGAAATTATTTTTGTTTTGCCAATGCATCGAGGTCTGGCGATTGTCCATCTAAATAGTTTAATATTTTTGTTTGTTGTAATGGTAGTTGATAGAGTTATGCACGCTATTAGGGATTAGTAGAATAGAATAAACTCCTGAAAATGGAAGTACATGATGAAATTGTATGTTTGGATCCTACTTGTCTGGTTTTCAATATCACGTAATAGTGCTCATCTTGAATTTAAAATAATGAAAGCAAAATAGTTTAGGATCACCAACTTGTTTTTGCTTTTTTGCCACATCGTTTGCAACCACTTTGGTAGTCTATGATTGATTGTCTCTTCCACAACAACGACAACCGCAATTTGGAATATTCCTAACCTACCTCACGGATATCTCAATCGATTGGTCGAAAGGCTTTTCACCACTGAACATTCCTTCCATCTTTATGTATCAACGTACTCATTATTTAGCGCGTTAAATTTGTTGCGTTATAATTAAAGTTGGTTGTGATCGAAGACATGCAATCACAAATAAATTGATCTCCAATCAACTCAATAATCACAGCATATAAGCCTTCCGTAAGGGTTGTTCAGTCTGTTTCAACAAAGAAAATGTTTGCCAAGTTCGTTCTCCCGTTCGTCTCCTTAATGGGATTTGTCTCTGCACAACTCCCCAACTTCCCTGATAACATCGTTGTCTTTCCTGAGCGTGATTTCATCACTGTAGAAGGATTCAACGGTATCAGTGGTGTTCAAAGCTTTGCCGGTGAGCAACTCACTCTACAAGTCGTTCGAAATATCAATGGCGTCAGCGTCTTGCAAGGCGAGGCTGTTGCTACCGTGTCGGGTACTGACATCGCCTTCGAAGTTAATCACCCTGGTGGATATTGTTGGGGTGCAGGATCCACTCTTCAAGCCACTCCTGATATTCGCAGAGGTTCTATCGATGCAAATGGAGTCGTCACTCCTGGGGATAGTCTCATCTTGCGTCATGGTGCTGATATCATTGCATCCA
>JACCEA010175639.1_pt1 | contig 11402 bp, 6 predicted proteins | sample 7449851 | NCBI WGS metagenome assembly JACCEA01 (sample SAMN15323453, study PRJNA562643) | freshwater metagenome | isolation source: river surface water | place: USA:Blue River Watershed | collected 2017-08-18 | reverse complement strand
GCCGCCGATTTGATCCGTGCCCGCGAGCTGGCTGCCGAACTACAAAACTCGCCTGACACGCCGGAATGGACACGACGCAGTTTTGAGATCGTGCGCAATGCGCTCGTCGAAGCTCCCCACACGCTGGGTTACCCGATGCCCGAATCGACCAAGCCCCGCCGCGTCTCCAGACCCGACGCTCCGTTCATCGATCCCAAGACCCTCAAGCGCCTCAAGCTGGAGGGCGAAGGCGACCTCGAAGGCGAGATCGAGCTCGGTCGCCCGCTCTTCGGCTGCGACACCTTGTCCGTGACCGTAAGCGACTCCCTTTCCGATGACGACGCTCCGGAGATGAATTTCACCAAAGCCGAGATGAAGCGCCGCGCGAAGGCCGCGCTCGAAAAGCTGGAGCGCCGCCTGCCCGCCATCGAGGCCGCGATCGACCAAGAGGCGCTCTCTCGCGAAAAAACGCCCGCCGACTTTCGCGCCACGCTGCACGAGCCGGGCGTTTTCCTTAACACCCTCGACATGGCCAAGGGCGAGCGCTGGACCTTCACCGTCGAGGGCGACATTGTGGGGCATCATTTCGAATTCGACGGCGACAAGCTGATCGAAATCTGGTCCGCAGACTGATCAACGCGCCCACCCCCTTTCGGCCAGCGGGTGGCGATGGTATAAGGCCCGCTGAGCTTTTTCGACCGCCTCGCCTCGGAGGCCAAAACGCAGGCTATGCCGCTCGATGCGAGCTGGGCCGGCAATCCCCCGGCGCACAAGTGCGCGCTTTCACCCCGTCCGGGCCGGCGTTTCCCGCCGCCCGGGCTTTTCTTTTGCCGCGCCGCAGCCACCCGCCTTCGCTCGCGCGCAACCCGCCGCCCACCCGATGTCGCTCCTCGATCCCCTCGCCGCCCTCGGACGCTGGTTCGCCCGCGGGCTCGTCCGCTTCTACTACCCGCGCATCGAGATCGAGGGCGCCGAACGCATGCCCGCCGAGGGCCCGCTCCTGCTCGTCGCCAACCACCCCAACTCCCTCATCGACCCCGTCCTCCTCGGCGTAGCCGCCAAGCGCCCCGTCCGCCTCCTCGCCAAGGCCCCGCTCTTCGAGGTCCCCGTATTCGGAAATCTGTTACGCGCCGCCGGCATGATCCCCGCCTACCGCGGCGCCGACGATCCCAAGGCGGTCAAACGCAACCTCGACTCCCTCGCCGCCGCCGCCCGCACCCTCGCCGAATCCGGCTCCGACGCCGTCGTCGGCATCTTCCCCGAGGGAAAAACCCACGACGCCCCGCGCCTAGCCCAGGTCAAATCCGGCGCCGCCCGGCTCGCGTCGCAGGCCGTCGCCGCCGGCGCGAAAACCCTCCGCGTCGTCCCCGTCGCGCTCAACTACGAGCGAAAGGAGAAATTCCGCTCCGCCGTCTGGATCCGCGTCGGCGAACCGGTCGACGCCTCCGCCTGGCTCGCCGAGCACGGTGGCGACGAGCACGCCGCCATGCGCGCGCTCACGCCCGAGCTCGATCGCCGCCTCCGCCGCGACTTGATCGACCTCGACGACCCCGCCTGGGAAAACCTCCTCGACGATGTCGAGTGGCTCCTTCCCCGCCAGTCGCACCGCGCCGCCGCCGGCCTCGCCGCCCTGCGCGTTCGCAAGCAGGTCGCCGACGCGCTCAACCACTTCCACCGCGCCGAGCCCGAACGCGCCCGCGCCGCCGCAGACCGCGTCTCCGCCCACGCCGCCTCGCTCCACGCGCTCGGTCTCGACGCCGGCGCGCGCCTCCTCCACGAACGCGGTCCGCGTCTCGCGCTCCGCCTCTCCCGCGACGCCTTTGGCGCCTGGGCCGGCGGCGCCTTCGCCCTCTGGGGACTCGCCCTTCATCTCGTCCCCTTCGGCGTCTCGCGCCTCGTCGCCTCGCTCCTCGGCCGCGGCGATCGCGCCACCCTCGCGCTCTGGCGGCTCCTCTTCGGCGCCGCGCTCCTCCTCGGCTGGTATGCGCTGCTCGCCCTCGCCGCCGCCGCGTATTTCCAGCCTTGGGTCGTCGTCCTGCTCTCCGCGCTCGCCCCCGCCTCCGCCCTCTTCGGCGTGCGCTGGCTTCGCGTGCAACGCGGCCGCGCCCGCGCCTGGTTTGCCGAGCTCCGCCTGCTCTTCGACCGCGAGCGCGCCGCCGCCCTCCGCGCCGAACACGCCGCCATCGCGGAGTTGTTGGAAAAATTCGCCGCCGATTGGGCCGGACAACCCGCCGCGCGCCCCGCCCGCGCCGACGCCTCCCCCGCGCCCCGCCGCCTGCGCCTCGTCCGCCCGCCCGCCTGGGTCACGATCATCCTCGCCGCCGCCTGCGCCGCCCTCGTCGTCGGCGCATCGGCCTGGATCTGGCACGACCACCCGCTCGAGTGGCGCCGCACCGACTCTCCCGCGCTCCACCAGCTCGACCCCGAACGCCTCGCCGCCGATCTCGACCGCGACGAGCGCGCCCTCTCCGGCGTCATCGCCGGCATCGCCGATCTCGAAAAAAACTTCCGCGCCTTCGAGGCCGGCCTCGAGTCCGGCACACGCAGCTACTACCGCCAGGCCGACGACGACGAGATCCGCCGCATGGTCGTCGGTTTTCTCGCCCTGCGCGACGCCACGCTCCGCACCGCCTGGACCTACGAACGCCACGGCCAGCTCTACCCCGGCCCCGCGCGCGAACGCGCCGCCCGCCTGCACGCCGTCGCCCTCGTCCTCTCCTACGATCTCGCCGCGCGCTTCGTCGCCGCCTTCGACGGCAAGCCGCTCGCGCAGAAAAAGCTCAACGAGGCCGAGCCGCGCTGGAACCTCCCGCCCGACACCTACGACACCCTCGCCGCCGCCCTCGTCAGCCGCGAATACCGCCGCCTGCTCGCCCTCGCGCTCGCCTCCGCCGCCTGGTCCAGCGCCGAGCCCGCGCCCGACAATTTCCGCCCCGCCCTCGACGCCGCCCTTCTTCGCCTCGCCTCCGCCGAAACCGGCTGGCTGCGCCAAAAACTCGCCGCCCGCGCCGACGAGGTCCGCGATCTCGCCGGCGCAGGTTTCTACCGCGCCAGCTCCTGGGTCTCCACGCTCATCGGCGACGCCCGCCTCCGCGCCCCGCGCGAGGGACATGCGCTCATCAGCCACGCGCAGTTCGAGGAACTCCGCTCCCGCCTCCGCCCAGGCGACATCCTCATCGAGCGTCGCAACTGGTATCTCTCCAACGCCTTCCTCCCCGGCTACTGGCCCCACGCCGCCCTCTACGTCGGCACCACGGACGACTTGCGCGCGCTCGGCGTCGCCGACGACCCCCGCGTCGCGAAAAAACTCGCCGCCTTCGCCTCGCCCGACGCGCTCGGTCACCCGCACGCCGTCATCGAGGCCATGAGCGAGGGCGTCGTCTTCACCTCCGCCGAGCACTCGGTCGGCGAGGCCGACGGCGTCGCCGTGCTCCGCCCTCGCGTCGACGACGCCGCGCGCCGCGAGATCATCGCCCGCGCCTTCGACCACGCCGGCAAGCCCTACGATTTCGACTTCGATTTCTTCAGCGCCGACAAGCTCGTCTGCACCGAGCTCGTCTACCGCTCCGTCGCCGGCTACGTCGACCTGCCCCTCGTCGACATCCTCGGACGCCGCACCCTGCCCGCCCTCGAGGTCGTCCGCCACGCGCTCACACCCGCCGGCCGGGAAAAACTCGAGTTCATCGCCCTCCTCGACGGCGACGAAAGCGCCGGACTCGCCCGCTGGGCCGACGAAAAAACCCTCGCCGACACGCTCTCCCGTCCCGCCCTCACCTGGCTGCAACCGCGCCGGCCCTAGAGGAGGTCATCCCCACGCTCGGACCGCTTGCGGCGGACCTCGCTTCGGCGCCGTCTCGGTCCCCGATCCCCACGCGTCTTTCGCGCGGTAAAAATTTATCAAATCCTCTCGAACTCGCCTCGCTCCGGCGGGTCGCAGGCAAATAGTGTTTACGCTCCTTGCCGCGCGCCGAGTTTCTCGCCTCGTGCGCGAGGCCGCGCGGCTCCCGGGCCGTTCGCTTCTCTCGTTTTCCGTCGTGCCCGTATCCGCCCTCCGCGTCCCATCGTCTCCGACTTCCATGGCCCGTCTTCGCTTTCTCGCCCTCCCCCTCGCGCTCGGCCTCTCCGCCCTCGTCCTGCCCGGCTGCCAGAACCGCACCACCCCCGCCGCCGAAAAACCCGCCTCCGCCGAGCCGCCCCCTCCGCCCGTCAGCACCGCCTACGACAAACAGATCCGGGAGATTCTCTCCCTCGCCCGCTCCGGCAACTGGACCGAGGCCGAGACCAAGGCCGCCGAACTCAAGCGCATCGCCCCCGACGACCCCGCGGTCGAACGCGTCCGCGCCTGGACCCTCACCGAGGGCCAACGCCGCCGCGACCGCGCCCTCGAGGCCGAGCTGCGCCAGATCGAGTCCAAGGACTCCCGCTTCGCCAACCAGCTCGGCGACCTGCTCGACCAGGATCCGCGCAGCCTCGATCTCCCCCGCAGCCTCCGCACCGCCCTCGACGACGTCCAAAAGGCCTCCGACATCCCGGGTCCCTACGGCCGCACCATCGAGCGCAGCGCGCCCCTCGTCGGCCTCGACGAGCACAAGCCCACCGTGGCCGAGACCGCCCTCCAGCAGCCCATGACCCTCCAGGCCGACGACCTCACCTTGGAGAACATCATCTTCACCGTCGGCAAAAGCACCGGCCTCAACTTCGTCGCCGACCGCAGTCTCCCGCAGTTCCAGCGCAAGCTCTCCGTCAACCTCCGCGACGTCCCCGTCCGCCAGTTCCTCGACCACGTCGCCCGCCAGATGGACCTCCACTTCGAGATCGGCGAAAACCTCGTCTGGATCGTCGACGCCAAGGACGCCGCCAAACGCGGCTTCGAGGAAACCCGCTTCTACCGCCTCCGCCGCGGCTTCCTGCTCCCCGCCCAGTTCAGCCCCGCCGAGGTCAACGAGACCCGCGTCAAGGACAAGGACCGCGAGACCGTCACCTCCCAACGCAAGATGGAGGACTTCGTCCGCGACGGCACGCCCTCCGCCCCGTCCATCGACGAGGCGATCAAGCAGTTCTTCGGCGGCTCCAAGTATTTCATCGACTACGAGCGCAACATCATCGTCGCCACCGGCACCCGTTCCCAGCTCCAGACCCTCGAGGACATCATCCGCGAGTTCGACCGCCCCATCCAACAAGTCCTCATCGAGGCGCGCTTCATCACCATCTCCGAATCCGCCTACCAGCGCCTCGGCCTCAACTGGGAGACCGGCCGCCCCTCCACCGTCCCCCGCTCCGCCACCGATTTCACCGGCCTCAACGTCGACGTCGGCTACGGCCTCCAAAAGACCTTCACCAACGTCCTCAGCGACGAGTCCCTCACCGCCACCCTCAACGCCATCGAGCAATCCGGCGAGAGCCAGACCCTCAGCGCCCCGCGCCTCACCGTCGTCAACAACCGCCCCGCCACCATCCGCGACGGCCAGACCCAATACTTCTACGAGGAATACTCGACCTCCCAGACCATCCTCGAAAACCGCTCCACCTCCTCGCTCGTCCCCAAGGGCAAGCCCACCAAGCTCACCGCCGGCGTCTCCCTCGACGTCCTCGCCAGCATCGGCGGCGACGGCCGCGGCATCCTCCTCGCCCTCCGCCCCGCCGTCTCGCAAAACGTCGAGCTCGTCACCTTCGCCACCATCAGCGACCTCGACGCCAACGGCCGCGTCGCCAGCACCTTCGACATCAAGCTCCCCCGCTCCCGCGACCAGGAGATCTCCACCCGCGTCGTCGTGCAGTCCGGCGAGACCGTCGTCATGGGCGGCGTCATCCAGAACGAGCAGACCACCTTCACCGAATCCGTGCCGATCCTCGGCAAACTCCCGCTCATCGGCGCCGCCTTCCGCACCAAGACCGAGATCAGCCGCCCGCGCTACCTCCTCATCTTCGTGACCGCCACCCTCCTCTCCGAGAGCGGCGAATTCATCCGCTACGGCGCGCAACAAACCGCCACCGCCGCCACCCCGGCCTCGGCGACAACACCGTCCGCGTCCGCGCCTCCCGCAACGCCCGCCCCGGCCACCCCGGCCGCCGAAAATCCGGCTCCGACCCCCGCCCCGGCCTCGCCCGCGCCCACCGCTCCGTAATCCGTTCCGCCGCGCCAGGCTCCCCGCTCCTCGTTCGCCGCTCCCCGCTCTTGATGCCGTCCTCCGCCCTCGCCGCCCTCCGCCGCTTCCCACTCGGCACGCGCCTCGCGCGCGCCTTGGCGGGCGGACCGCGCCTGGCCCTCGAGATCGGCCCCCGCGGCGCCCGCGTCCTCCTCGCCCGCCGCTCCCCCGGCGACCCGCTCCGCGTCGAGCGCGCCCTCGCCGCCGACCTCCGCGCCGACGGCCTCCTCGGCCCCGCCGAGATGGCGGTCCGCCTCCGCGCCCTCCTCGCCACCCTGCCCGCCGCCGCGCCCGCCGTCCTCGTCCTCCCGCCCGGCCGCACCCACTCCCAGCTCCTCCGCCTCCGCCCCGGCGAATCCCGCGCCCCCGCCGAGCTCGCCCGGACCCTCGGCGGCCGCGCCGCCGACAGCGCCGCCAACCTCTTCGACGCCCGCGCCCTTCGCCCCGGCCCCGATCGCCCCAACCCCGTCTGGCTCAGTGTCGCCCGCGAGGCCGACGTCGCCGACCTCCTCGCCCGCGCCGGCCTCTCCCCCGAACGCGTCGAACGCGTCGTCGGCGCCGACCTCGCCCTCGCCGCCGCCTTCACCACCCTGCCCGTCCGCCCGCCTCTCGCCGTCCTCGTCGAGCTCGGCGCCACCGAAGGCCTCCTCGTCGTGGTCGAGGACGACCAGCCGCTCTTCGCCGCCGATCTCGACTGGGGCGTGGACCCGTTCGTCGACGCGCTCGCCTCCGACCTCGGCCGTCCCGCCGCCGAAGCCCGCGCCCGCCTCGCCCGCGACGGCGCCGAGGCCGTCAACGAGGCCACCCCGCGCCTCGCCGCCCGCCTCAAGGGCCTCCGCCTCGCCGTCGAATCCCTCCTCCGCGATCACGCCCGCGAAACCGGCAACGCCCCCGAAACCTTCCTCGACGCCCCGCGCTGGCTGAGCGGCGCCGGCCTCTCCGCGGGCCGCGCCCGCGAACCGCTCGCCCAAGCCCTCGCCACCGCCGGCCGCCCCGCCTCCGGCTGGCCCATCATCCCCGTCGACCAAGCCCCCGCGTCCTCCTCCGCGGCCTCCGAAACCCTCGCGCTCGACGACGGCGTGCTCGTCTACGGCGCCGCCGCCCTCGCCCTCGGGCTCGGCCCCGTCGCCCCCAATCTCGCCCCGGTCGCCACCCGCGCCGCCCGTCGCGGCGAGTTGCTCACCGGCGTCCTCCACGCCGCCGCGCTCGGCCTCGCCGCCCTCGCCTTCGTCATCGTCGCCTTCGCCTTCCAAAACCGCCACGCGCGCCTCCGCGCCCGCGAAACGGAACTCGCCGGGCTGCGATCCGCCCGCGACGCCGCGCCCGCCCTCGTCGCCGCCCGCGCCGAACGCGACGCCGCCTACCGGCGGGCCCTGCCCGCCCTCTACCTGCAAAAGCGCACCCGCGATTTCCTCCTCGGCACCCGCCAGATCCGCGAACGCCGCACCGAGGCCGATTTCTGGTTCGCCCTCGTCGCCGACGCCGAGACCTACCAAAACGGCTCGCTCCCCCAGGGCACGCCCTCCGCCGCGCCCGAGACCCAGCTCCTCGCCGGCTGCCTCGCCCGCCCCAGCGGCCTCGTCGTCGAGCTCAGCTTCCGCCCCGGCGCCTCCGATCCCCTCGCCCGCGTCGACGCCCTCCTCGCCGAGCTCCGCGCCGCCTCCACCTTCGCCTCCGTCGACATCCTCCCGCCTCGCGCCCGCCGCCCCGAGCTCGCCGACCAGTCGGTCTTCGCCGCCTCGGGCGCCGCCTACGCCCTCCAGCTCGAAGCCCCGCCCTTCGAGGGCGCGCCCGCCGTCTCCTCAGTCAACTCCGCCCCCGCCGGCGGCCTGTTTTCCACCCCCGCGCCGTGACCGTGACCAAGCTCGCCTCACCCCGCGTCTTCCGGTGGCTGCTCCTGCCCGCCCTCGTCCTCCTCGTGCTCGCGTGGAACCAGGTTCGCGTCCTCGGCGCCCGCGAACACGCCCTCGCCGCCGAGGCCGCCTCGCTTCGCGCCACCCTAGCCCGCGACGGCTTCGACACCGACGCCTCCGCCCTCGCCGCCCGTCGCGAACAAGTCCTCGCCGAGGCCGCCACCCTCCGCGACTACGCCGCCTTCTCCCGCCGGCTCGCCGACGACGCCCTCGTGCGCGAGGCCGCCGCCCGGCCCTTCACCCTGATCGAGTTCGAACGCGAACGCGCCGCCGTCGCCGAAAGCCTCCTCGCCCGCGCCGCCGCCGCCAAGGTGAAGCTCGCCCCCAGCGCGCTCGAGGTCCTCGCCGACAACTCCGAGAGCCCAGCCCGCCCCCGCCACCGCTGGGCCCAGCTCGCCCTCGCCCGCGAGGTCGCCGAACGCGCCCTCGCCGCCCAGGTCGCCGCCTACGAGGCGCTCCCCGTCCCCGCCGTCCGCGAGATCCGCGCCGAAAAAACCGAACCCGTCCTCGCCGAGGAAATCCTCTTCGCCGCCCGCGTCACCGGCGACAGCGCCCACGTCCAGGCCTTCGTCGAGCTCCTCGCCCTCGGCGCGGACAAGGACGACCCGCGCCTTCTCCTCGAGCACCTCGTCCTCCGCAAGGACGGCGTCCGCGAGCCCGACCTCGCCTCCGCCACCGTGGTCGTCTCCGCCCTGCTCCCCCCCGAACCGGCGCCCGCCGCCCCCGCGCCATGAGCACCCCTCGCCTCCGCGTGCTCCGCGCCGCCCTCGTCCTCCCCGTGCCGCTCGTCGTGCTCCTCGCCCTCGCGCGCCCGCAGCCTGCCGCGCCCGGCGCCCCCGCCCCCGAGGCCCCCGCCCCCGAGGCCAGGCGGCTCGCCCGCGGCCACGCCGATACCTTCGCGTTCTTCAACGAGGGCCGCGCCCAGACCGACTCCGGCCGCAGTCTCTTCGCGACCGATTTTTTCAAACCGCCCCCGCCGCCGCCCACGCCCCCCGCGCCGCCCAAGCCCGCGCCGCCCCCGCCCAAGCTCGTCGCCGCCTCCTACCGCGGCTTCGCCGCCTTCCCCTCCGGCGCCGCCTCCATCGCCTACCTCGCGGTCGACGACCGCGTCGTCACGCTCTCCCCCGGCGACCCCGTCGCCGAGGGCTGGAAACTGCTCTCCTTCGACGCCGACTCCGCCGAACTCGCCCGCGACGAGGCCCGCTTCACCCTCCCCTTCAACAAACCCGTCAAGCTCCCCGCCCTTCCCGTCAAATAGCCGCCCGTTCGCCGCGAATAAAAACAACCGCCCGACTACGCGGTCAAAAAACCGATCCTTCCGCATTCGCGTCCCTTAGCGTCCATTCGCGGTTAAAAAATCCGTCCACCATGACGTCGCCCGATCCCTTCCTCGACGCCCTGCTCCGTCTCGCTCCCGTCGATCCCGCCAGGCTCGACACCGCACGCCGCCGCGCCGAGTTGCAAAAAATCCCCCTCCACCGCGCCCTCGTCGACCTCGCCGCAGCCCCCGAGGCGCTCGTCTACCGCGCCGCCGCCGAGGCTCAGGGCCTCGATTTCGTCGACCTCGCCGCCGACTCCACCGCCATCCCCCGCGAGGTCCTCGACCGCGTCCCCTCCGCCCTCGCCCTCGAACACCGCTTCGCCCCGCTCGCCCTCGAGGACGGCTCCCTCGTCGCCGCCTTCGCCGAGCCGCCTTCCCTCGCCGAGCTCGGCCGGCTGCGCCTCCTCCTCGGCCTCCGCGTCCGCCCGCGCCTCTGCGGCCCCGCCGCCCTTCGCGACTTCGTCCGCCGCCACTACGGCCTCGGGGCCGACACCATCCAGCGCCTTCGCACCGAACGCGCCCCCGCTCCGGGCGACGCCGGCGAGATCGTCTTCGATGTCCAGGGCGCCGACGCCCCCGAGGATCCCACCATCATCCACTTCGTCGACCAGATCCTCTCCGAAGCCCTCCGCCTCGAGGCGACCGACATCCACCTCGAGCCTTTCGCCGACACCGTCAAACTCCGCTACCGCATCGACGGTCTCCTCCAGGACGTCCCCACCCCCGAAGGTCTGCGCACCCACTACGCCGCCCTCATTTCTCGCCTGAAGGTGATGGCCGACCTCGACATCACCGAGCGCCGCGTCCCCCACGACGGCCGCATCGCCATGAGCCGAGGCGGCGCCCACTACGACCTCCGCGTCTCCCTCATCCCCACCCCCCACGGCGAGACCGTCTGTCTCCGCGTCCTCGGCCGCGACAAACTCCTCCTCGACCTCGGCCGCCTCGGCATGGAGCCCCCGCAACGCGCCCTCATGGAGGAGCTTGCCGGGCTCCCCCAGGGCCTCGCCCTCATCACCGGCCCCACCGGTAGCGGAAAAACCACTACGCTCTACGCCCTCCTCGCCCAGGCCCGCGACGGCCGCCGCAAGATCGTCACCCTCGAGGACCCCGTCGAATACAAGCTCGACGGCGTCTCCCAGATCCAGACCCGCGCCGAGCTCGGCCTCGACTTCGCCTCCGGCCTGCGCTCCGTCCTCCGCCACGACCCCGACGTCATCCTCGTGGGCGAGATCCGCGATCGCGAGACCGCCGACGTGGCCATGCGTTCCGCGCAGACCGGCCACCTCGTCCTCTCCACGCTTCATACGAACGACAGCATCGGCGCGATCACCCGGCTCATCGACATGGGCGTCGAGCCCTGGGTCATCGGCTCCTCTCTCGTGTGCAGCGTCGCCCAGCGCCTCGCCCGCCGCGTCTGTTCGCGCTGCGCCGCGCCCGACGACAACATTTCCCCCGATATCCGCGCCGAGATGTCCGTCGCCCTGAACCTGCCGCCCGAGTCCGTCCACGCCCTGCGCGGCCGCGGCTGCCCCGAGTGCCGCGGCACCGGCGAACGCGGCCGCATCGCCGTCTATGAGTTCTTCCTCATCACCGACGAGGTCGTGGACATGCTTTCCTCCGAAGTCCGCACCGTCGCCCTGCGCGAGCTCGCCCGCCGCCAAGGCTGGAAATCCCTCCGCGAGGCCGGCTGGCACAAAGTCCAACAGGGCATGGTCTCCATCGCCGAAAACCAGCGCCTCACCCGCCGCCTCCAGCTCCACGCCTGAAAAGCATCCGAGGCATCGACCGCGGATCGCACGGATGGGCCCGGATAAACCGACTCCGCCATTCGTTATAATCCGTGGAATCCGGGGTTAAAAAAGATTCTCGGCATTCGCGTCTGTCGGCGTCCATTCGCGGTTAAAAACTCCCGCCCCACACGCCGGCATCCGCCTTCGCCGCCAGATCCACCGCGCCCTGCGACACCGTCACCCCGCGGCAAAACTGCCGCAGCGGATTCACCACGTCGGCCGGACTCGGCGCCGCGCCCGCCACATCGGC
>JACCEA010383300.1_pt1 | contig 11403 bp, 3 predicted proteins | sample 7449851 | NCBI WGS metagenome assembly JACCEA01 (sample SAMN15323453, study PRJNA562643) | freshwater metagenome | isolation source: river surface water | place: USA:Blue River Watershed | collected 2017-08-18 | reverse complement strand
TTGAATCGCCTCCGCAACGACTTGAGTAGCTTGCTCTTGTCCAACGACTCGCTTGTTAAGATCATCTTGTAAGTGAAGTAATTTCTCCATCTCACTTTGAACCAATTTCTTCACTGGAATTCCAGTCCAAGATGATACAATTTGAGCAATATCATCTTCAGTTACAGTATCTCTCAATAAGTTCTGACCATTATTGGCACTGGGAGTATTTTGTTTGTTTTCATACAGCGCTTCTTCTTCTTTTAATTTTTTTTGTAGATCTGGCAATTTACCATATTTCAGAATAGCAGCTTGTTGCAAATCAAACTCACGTTCAGCTTTGGCAATTGCTGTCATCGTCGCATCAATTTGATTTTTTAAATCTTGTAAACGATGAACACCTTCACGCTCTTCTTCCCATCTAGTTCGCAAATCTTGAGATTGTTTTTGTAATTTATCCAAATTAGCATCAATGACTTTCAATCTGGGACTCTCTTTGTCATCTCGAGCAATGGATAATCTTTCCATTTGTAATTGAACAATCTTACGATCTAATTCATCTAAAACTTCTGGTTTCGAAGTAACTTCAATCTTCAATTTTGCTGCTGCTTCATCGACAAGATCGATCGCTTTATCTGGGAGGAATCTCTCTGATATATAACGATGAGACAATTGAGCTGCAGCAACCAAGGCAGTATCGGTGATGCGAATACCATGGTGTACTTCGTACTTGTCCTTGAGACCGCGTAAGATCGAAATTGTATCTTCCACAGTAGGTTGGGAAACAAAAACTTGTTGGAAGCGACGCTCAAGAGCCTTATCTTTCTCGATATAGAGTTTGTACTCCTTCAATGTTGTTGCACCAATGCAGCGTAATTGACCGCGTGCAAGCATTGGCTTCAAGAGATTACCTGCATCCATGGATCCTTCACTTCCACCTGCTCCAACGACAGTGTGAATCTCATCAATGAAGAGAACGATCTGACCTTCTGCCTTTTCAACTTCATTCAATACAGCTTTTAAACGCTCTTCAAACTCACCACGATACTTTGCACCTGCTAACAAAGCACCGAGATCAAGGGAAAGAAGTTTGCGACCTTTAAGAGTCTCTGGAACATCTCCAGATATAATACGTTGGGCTAGTCCCTCCGCAATTGCCGTCTTGCCTACACCAGGTTCTCCTAATAGTATTGGATTGTTCTTTGTTCGGCGAGATAATATTTGAATCGTGCGACGAATTTCATCGTCGCGCCCAATAACGGGATCCAACTTTCCATCTGCCGCGGCAGCAGTCAAATCTCGACTATACTTTGCCAGAGCTTCATACTGATCTTCAGCAGATCGAGAAGTCACAACAGTACCTCCGCGAATAGCATCCACAGATGTTTTCAGTTTCTCAGTTGTGACACCACAATCGCCTAATACACGACGAGAATTTTGGTCGGTATCACTGACACCAAGAACAAGATGTTCAATACTGATATATTGGTCACCGTAGTCCTTCTTGTAGCTACTCGCCTTGGTTAATGCATCAGACAATGTCCTCCCTAATATCTTATTGGAAGTATCGGATACTCGAGGAAGACGATTCAATGCCTCATCAAGCTTCTTGTCAACTTGCTTATTGTCAGCACCTGCTTTGCTTAAAATTCGCTGCGTTAGCCCCGAGGGACCTTCATCTACTAAGCACTTTAGCAGATGTAAACCTTCCAATGACTGGCAAGAATACTTATCACCATACTGGGGAAGCTTTGCCAGTGCATCCCAAGCACGCTCAGTGTAGATATTGGGATTCATCAAGTTATCTGGTCCCCCTGAACGAGAAGACATCAGCGCAAAGGTCGATCGACCGAGCAATGCATTATGCAAACGAGGTTTAAAGCTCACAACTCGACGACATGTTGCAAGCAGCAACGTCGTGGCTAAGCCGGTACCAACTCCTTTCATTGTTTTTCCGAAATGTGTTCAATTGAATTCTAATTGGTGAGCTGGCGCGGCTGCTGGTTGTGTGCGGCGCCGAAACAAGAGCAGGTTTCCTAAGAATTTTGGTCGAAAACTCGGCAATTCCAAATTCTAGAACGTTACAGCTCTTCAATCAATATCGTGCCAAAGATGACATCACTTAAAGATCCTAACTTGGCGATGCTGTCAAGTGTTTTGATTATACCATATACGATGGATGTATTTACCAAATTAAAATTGGAAATATTCCAAAGTCTCTCTGTTATATCTGTTTCCCCGATATGTATATCTCGATTTTTGGAGGATGAAGAAACATGCATTTGAAATATCTAGTCCTGAAGAGGAGCTCCGGCCAATCCATTCTTCTTCAGTTGAAAACCCGATGATGGCAAAAGCACAACTTGTTCCAGGAACGGCGGTGTTTGTCATGGTGCTCATTGCAATATGCTTTGTTTCCATTAACAACTACTTTTGCTATCATGAACCTTCAGCAATTGCCTTACAGTTTGAAGAGTTTTATAGTTTAGATACAAAGCAATTCGGCACTCTGTTCACTATATATTCTGCACCAAATGTTATTCTTGTATTTTTCTCTGGGCAGTTTATTGATAAGTTCGGCTTGCGACGTTCGAGTTTAATTTTCAATGGATTAATTTTTTTAGGCATGTTACTAGCTGCTATTTTGCCATCACCAAATGATCCAACGACTTCTCTATCTGCCAATCAGATTTATCTCCTCTTATTAATCAGTCGCTTAATTTTAGGATTAGGTGGAGAATCCATATGTGCTTGTGTAAGTACGATGATTTCCCGTTGGTTTTCCTCCACCAATCATTTGAACACTGCTATGGCTTTAAATCAAGCAAGCGTTCAATTATTTGGATCAGCAGCAGCATTCTATATTCTACCTCATGTGGAAGCAATCTCCTCTGCACAGTGGATCACTGTTGTGGTTTGCATCATTTCACTTACCTCAAATTTGATTTACAATTATTTTGATATGGTATTCCAAGATTATCTTGTGGAAGTAAATGAAACAAAAGATGAGCAATTAATACATCCTATAGTGAATGAGGTTGAATGCAAAACACCTACAAAAGTATCATCAAATGGATCATATTACCAATCTATTCAAACTGGTGAAGACTATTACAATCACGATTTGGAAACATCTTTTTCTTCTTATCCAAGCCATACACCTCAGCGTGATAGAAGCATTGAAGATGGGAGTGGTTCCATTCCAGGAATATTTGGTCAAAGTATTTTGGTACTGAAGAAATTTCCAACTATATTCTGGTTATTATTGCTCCATATTAGTTTGGTCAGTCCCATTTTATATACATTTACAGCATTTGGACCGATGTACCTCCAAGAAACCTTTCCTTCAACAAGCACAGCTACAGAAGCAGGTGATGCAATCAGTTTATTGTACATGAGTATTGTTGCAGCACCATTTACTGGGATGATCATTGACTATATTGGTTACAGATCATATGTACAATTCTTTGCTTCTTGTAACATTCCTTTCCTCTTCATTTTGCTTACGTATGGATGGCTGAATCCAAAGGTTTGCATGATTTGGATGGGTGTGATTTTTTCTATCACAGAATCGAATGGTATGGCATTGATTTCGTTGACTGTTCCATCTGAGTTGACAGGCACGGCATTTGGACTCTATGCTTGTTGTATTAGTATTGCACTGTTATTGGAACCTGCGTCTGTAGGTTATATTCGTGAATGGACTGGATCGTTTGCCTTGAGTATCTGGATTTTTACAGGGTTGACTTTTCTCGGCACCATTATCGCCTTATCTGTGATTGTCTATGACCGCTACCATGAAAATGTCATCTCTAAAGCTTCTGTGAGCTTATAGATTTTTGTGAATTGTGATAATATATTGCTTCGTTGTTGATAAAATTTAGATACTCATTGGCGTTGATGTTTTGCTTGTTAGTAATAAGAGTATACATTAGTAACAAGAGTATACACTCAAGGTACATATTGCATGTTCGTTAATATGATGGTGTAGATTGCTAGATGTAAACTAACACACCAAACAATTTAAAACAATACACTGATATATATGAACAACATGATGATATTATTATGCTGAACCATATGAACATACTACTGTATAGTGTACAAATCTTCCATCATCTATTAATTTTCCTTCCATCAATTTATCGAGGCAATGACTTCACCTCTCACCGCATATTATGTCATTAACCTTCTAATTCATTTTAATTTTGCTGCTGAAGGTAATGTAGCTATAGACGCTACTACCCAATGAAAATTATTCTTAACAGTTTGAGTTCAATAATGGAAATAACTCATGATTAAAATTATTTACAACCTTTAAATACAATAATTACATAAATAAACCATCATACAATCTACTAAGTTGTCATTGTCAGTGATGGGAATGCCACATCTACTGCAATCTCATCTCCCATTTCACCTTCAAACATTCCATTTATTGCAGCAAGTTTTATCCATACTGCAACTTTTGCATGATGTGGATCATCCTCTACCCTTTCATTTTGTTTGGATGACTTCATCGATGATGTTGCCGAAGCTGATTTTGGTCTGGAAGATTGAGAAGTGGTTGTCTTGGTGGATGTAGAAGGTGGCACTACCTTCTTCGACACAGGAGCACTCGCTGGTGGAACTGACGTAGTTGTTTTCGAGGAAGTAGAGACTTTATTTCCAATTGAGGCTGTACTTGAACTACCCATAGCAGTTATAATTTCATCAATCTGTTCCATCGTCAGTACGGTGGTAGGTGCAGGTGATGGTGCATCTCCTTGAGAATCATTGGTTGGAAGCTGACCGTTTCCACCAGCGGCAATCATTTTCACTCTCACATTCTTTCGGAGCACGATTGCGGCTCCATCACCTGAAGCTGGACCACGTTCCAGTGCAGACAGGAGCTTTTCGTCCAAGCGGACTCGACGCTGAAATGCTGGATTTATTGAATTGAAGATTCCTTTTATCTTCTTCCAAACAACTGTCAAACCTTTTGATGTGCTTTCTTGCAATTCGACTTCTTCAAACAGTGCGTTTGAATATTGCCAATTTAACATAGATAACCATTTTTTATCTGGCACTATAATCGATATTAATTGCTCTTTCTTAGGATTAAGCCCCTTAGCAATTAAATCACAACTGTGTGAACCATCACTGTCAAAGCTTAGAGATATTTTCCATTTTGTTATTGGCAAGGCAGAGAGCTTTGAAAGAGACCTAGCATCAAGTTTAACATTAATGCGCAGCTGACCTGTGCTAGCAGATAAAGATGCCGAGAAATCTTCTGAAGATAGTTTCCCCGGTGCTTGAGATTTTGCATGGGATTTGAAGATTGCACGAAGCGCCTTTTCATCGGACACAAAGTCAGCGGGACACAAGAAGATATCATCGTCTTCTGAATTACTTCCATACATAGAAGGGTCTGCACCACGATCCATAAGTATGGAACAAACATCGATATGCCCACGTTGGGATGCGTAAAAGAGTGGTGTAAATCCACAGTCATTCGTTGCATTGACGGATGCCCCAGCATCTAAGAGCATCTCCACAATCGCAATAAATCCCTTGTAGCATGCATAATGTAGTGGCTTCCATCCTCCTCCATATTCACTCTCATCAGATGCTTGTACCAATCTCTTCTCGCTCTCAATAAAGGACTTAACCAAATCTGTATTCCCTTCCCATACAGCAGAAAATATGTCTTTATAGAAAATTTGCGAAGCTTTGGCTGCTAGTTTCCTTAATTTGAGGCTAACCAAACTTGAGCTACTGCGTGATGAAAGCGTTCGATTTGTCCACCACGAGACAAATTCGGAGCACTCAATTACTCCACTGTGATCGGTATCAATTTCATCCAAGGCCTGTGACAGCTCTTCCGAGGAGAATTGTGCACCGAGAGACTCGAGTAGTGTAGAGAACTCACCAACATCTAAGTATCCCGATCCATCAACATCAATTCGTTTGAAGGTATTTGTTGCAAGTGCTTCCTGTTGTTTGGCCGGATTAGGTAATGAACTTATCCTTCCCAGCCACCATCGAGTCCACTCGTCGATGTCAAGGCACCCAGATCCATCTTTGTCTATCTTTGCAAGAGCCTCTTCCTCATCATTACCCATGGGCAACCCCATATCATCACAAAGACGTTTCAATTCTTGGAAATTTAGTGATTGGCTACCATCTAGGTCTGCATCAATGAAATATTTCAATGCTACTTTTCCTTGTTCTCGAAGCTCTTGCTCAGAAGCAAGATTCTTTGGGCTTCGTAGGAATTCTGACACCCAATCATCAATTTTGTCATCATATTCTTGGAGTGCCATTTTTCAATACACCTCTCGAGCCCGAAATGTTGAGGTATGGTTATTGTCATATAATTAATCCCGTCCAATTCCAAATTTACCCACATATATTTATGATGATGGCGGTTTTTTTGAAAAAATATTCAAATAGGGTTGGATTTGATTGGTGGATGAAAATAAATCATACCATCTACAACATAAAAGCATACAGCTATAAGCAATTCCGTGCTCTTATAATATAAAAGTATGAATCAGTAACCATTGTTATCCGGTCAAATCAAGCAAGCATATCCATCATACGAGTTGCCCAAAGAGAGTATAACAACCGAACTAATTCTCACCGTAAAACAATATACTACATTAAACATAAACGTTTCATTGCACATTGCTGCCGTTCTATTTCGCATGCACTGCAGGAGGATGATATGTGGCTTTATTCGTCGCATGCTTGACATATGATGGCCGACTTTGATGAATATTCTCAAAAAATGGAAACCATTGAGTGCGAATACGTTGTTGAAATGACGCCTCCACCAAGAAAGCTTTAGTTTCCCTCAACAGTGATGGATCAACTGAACTCAATATTGGACTTGGCGATGTACCTGATGCTGGTGTTTCCATAATAGATTCACCAATTGCTTCCTCAAACTCAAACATTTTAATAACTTGAGACGAAAAGTCAATCAATTCATACATCGGTCGCTGTGCGAGGAGATGCATAAACATACAACCGGCAATTGAAAATCCATGTCCAAACTCAGATGCATTTGTTATTTTCCCAACTTCTTCATCATCTTCACCTTCTTCATCTACCGTAGCTTCTTGATCATCTTCGTCATCTTCATTGACACAAAATAGAAAATTTAGTGCAGCCCAAAGTTTCGCAAATCCTTTCGTGTTATCAATATCTACAACAAAGTACGGATTTTGGTTCATTGCATCTTCTGTGCCGAAGGCTGACCAATCAGTGGTAAGACTTTGCTGATACAGAAACTCTTCCACCTGAACTAATACCCATTTTATCAAACTACGACCCTCTTTCACTGATATAACAGAGTTGTAAGCAGTTTCCATTTGTCTTTGTAGGACCAGCGGTACACGTTGCATTACATCTTCATTGCGACAAAGAACGGATTTCATTTCCTTATTCGCAATAATATCTTGTTGTGTTTGACAAATAATACGCATCAATGGTGTTGATCGAATGACCTCATCCAAATTACTCTCATTAGTTTCTACTCGTATTGTTGAAGAGGATGATGACGATGTTACGGGCGATGGATTGGCAGCCGATCCAAAGAATGGACTTAATGCCAAATAATCAAAGTAATTTTTAATTTCCATTGCTTGAGATAATTCTTTGAATAACGCAATTGTATTACCAATTTCACGAAATGTTTGAAAAACTTCTGGTTTGAGATCATCATAGGCAAGAATCGCTCGTAATTTACCTTCAAAATATCCATATGCACCAACACAACGAAAGATTGGTTGTGGTGGCTTACATGGTGGAATACCATCTTTTAAAGCTTCTAAATACTCTGATATATCAACAATTTTGTCAAAAAGATTCTTGACCAATTGATCGATGATCATATTCAAATTGATAAGAATACTTTTACTTACCAACATGCTCACTAAAATCTCATAATGTGGTTTCCCAATAAATTCACGAGTCAATTTACCACTTGCATCAAAAGCTTTAAAGAATTGACCACCATATGCTTGTTGAACCAACGATTGTTTTGGCCCTTTTGGATATTCCATAGGTCTGACAGGTATAACCGCTTTGATAAACCTTCCGGTGAATCCATTGTAAACATAATTAGGCAATAAATCACGTGCAATAGAATTCAATAGATGTAATGATACTCTCCCACGATAAGATGTTGGAGATAGCGATTCATCAACTTCTTGCAACATCATTTCAAAATTGTCTAAATTTGGAAGGTATTGTGATAGTAATTGATGGCATTGTTCTAAAATCTTCAGTAGGGTTACTAAATCTGTCAATCCAGACACAGGACCACTTTCGAAACGTTTAATCGCAACATCAATATCTCGATGAAACTTCGTCGTTAAATTCTGCGCAAAAATGAAGGAAATATTAATCGTTCTTCCCAGTAATGATACCGTTTTCTGACCCAGCAAATGATGAAATCGAGAAGGAGGAACATCAAATAGTTCTCTACCTTTTGTTTCTTCCAGTCTCAGCTTGTATGCGGCATCTATTACTTGACTAGCTGCAAGATCCTTGTAATAGTTGTATATTTCATCACTCAGTAGGAAGTAGAGTTGATCAATAACCAAATTTGTTTCAGCTTCAATCTCATCATAAAGAAATTGTTGATGAAAATCTGTTAAGGCAACTGATGCAGCATCATCATACAAATCAAGTAAATAGAAAACCTTTTCTACAAGAATAGGATTGACCTTTGCTTGATTCAAACAATGCTCAATCAAGATCCAGGGAAGACTCATATCAATGGGAAATTGAACACATTTTGACATTTCCAAAAAGAATTCTCTATACCAAAAGTCTGATAGTGAAGCAGATAATTCTCGAGCATGATTTCCAAATTGTAAAGCATATGGGAAAGTGAATGATTCGACAAGAAAGTTTTCGAATATCACTACATCCCCTTTCTCCAAATCAGCCTTCGCAAAGATACTTGCTCTACGACGGACTTCAGACTTTGATTCACATAAAGCGGCAATTTGAATTCGCAGAATACATAATTGAGTCGTTGAAGTTGCGGCGACACGAGTAGGATGACTTAGAGACCCATTACTGTTACTGGACTGCTTGCTGCGACTATATTCCTTGTAATCATTGGCAGGTTCCAAACCTGTTGCCCAATCTGCAGCAAGCGAACGAATCTTTAACAATGTTGGCAGAATTGGTTTATTTCGTTTATCCACGCGGTGAAGCAAAGGGGTAAGATCTCCTTGAACGAGCTGTTGTACACGATGATGGATGTGGGCTCGAATAAAAGGTGCTACCAAGGGTTCAATTGCGCTTAATTGAGAAGCAAGGGATTTGATCATAGATACAATATCAACCAGGACATTCAATTCTTGTTCCGAAAAGTTGTATTTCAATACACGTGCGTATTCTATTCCTTCAGTACTAGTGGCCATTGCAGCAAACGCTGGATTCTCTTGCATTCTACTCATCATCGTTTCTTCACTCACTGGGTGGGTATATTTCCAGGCCAACATCAGCTTCACAACCATCACCCACTTTGACAATTTTTGTAAGCCATCAACAATAAGATCAAACACTTCGTGTGATGTCTCTAGATCTATTTTCTTAATTTTCTCTTTGTCTACCAAGCCTCCCCCAGGTTCTTTCTTGTTGCCTCCACCCAAACGCTTGGTTCTCTCTTCCTCTGCGATTTGGGCATTTAATTGATTCTTAGTTGACACAAGACGAATAATATACTGTGAATACGAATCACGTATTGATTCCCAGAAAGAGCGAACTTGGTACTGAGCTGTGGTCTTAGGATCCGAAGTATCAATCGACCACTGAGCTGTCCATCCTTTTTCATAATGTGGAGCTAAATGCATCGTGAATTCCAATGTCATTGAAATATCAGCGAAAAGTGGTACCACTGGATTCTTACGAACGAGTTTTTGAATAATTGCAAGTTTGACTTTACTATTCTTGAAGATGTTGTTTGCTTTGCTGTTGTTCTCATCACGTTCACCATCTGCAATAGCCATCAAATGTGGTATAGCACGCAAGAAACGAAATTTTTCGTTAGGCAAGATATAAAGAACATCTTCCAATGAAGTTACAGTGAAATCGAGTAATTCTAAAATCACCGATTCATGATCACCAACTCTCTTCACACTATCACGTAACGATTGGAAAATGAAATGACGAGCTTTTCTTGCATCTTGCCCAGCTAGAAAATTCTGCAACAAATGAATCTCTTCCATCACTTCAATACCTTGATTATGTCCTAAAACACGTTTGTATCTCGAAAAATCTTTAAGTAGACATGTTTTGTATTCTTTCAATGTATCCAGGATGATTAATACGTCAAGAAGCTGCAGAGCTGCTAACAGTAGACCTTCAGGTATTATTTGTTCTTTTTGGCTTTTATTCGCCAAAAGGACAAAGCTATGAAATAATGTGACAGCATCTTGAACATAAAATAGTAACTCTTTGATTTTTGCCATTTCTTTCCTCAAAACTTCTACAATTTTGCCATTAATTTCAGCTTTTCTCACTGCTAATTCAGCTCTCTCTTGTGGTGCTAAATCGTCGTCATTGCTCAAAAATGAGGTGGTGGAAGTTAAAGACTCTCGAGTATCAGGATGATTGTGGCTGGATGAAGCTACATCTTTTTTATCAATAGCAATTTCAGGTATTGCCTGAGAAACGGAACGATATGTGTAGAGTACATTAATATGATCGTGTCCTCTTTTTACCATCCCTTCTATCGCAACAATCAAATCCAATTCCTTTCCAAATGTTGTAAAATAAGCACGATAATCATCTTCAATGCAAGATTCAGTGTATGCTTTGGATTCACACCCAATAGATTGTGGGAGTGCAGAGAGCATCACCGCACTGTCCTCCTGAAACATCACAGGAGAATTCAAATTATCTTGGAAAATGGATAGTGACATTGTCCCCGTAGCTATATAAAGCGCAAATCTGAAGTCACTAAAATGATTTGTTGAGATGTCTGCTGAGTTTCCTTCTGGTATTATCTACAATAATAAATAAAATAATAATGGCTCCAGCAGCCTATAAAGGCGACTTGGCGCACCTTTGAGTAAAACAATACCATATACCATATACCATATATTGTAGTCATTTAATAAATATTATAATAATCTTTACACAGTGAGTATTATAAAGAATCTTCAATACATAAATTGTCGTTAAAGGTACGAAGTAATACATTATCGAATTTTTATGGAGATCTCCAAAAGTTCATGTAGATTAACTGAATAGACTGGGAAGACCTGTTGCTGCTGCGAATTCTTTGTAAAATGGAACAATGTCTTTGATCCCAAGCTGGTCTAAGGGTATATAATTGATATAAACTCTAGTAGAAAAGATATTTTGCAGGTTTGGAGCGATAGCTGCTTGCTGATCGGAAGAAGTTGTCATGATGAC
>JACCEA010519352.1_pt1 | contig 11405 bp, 9 predicted proteins | sample 7449851 | NCBI WGS metagenome assembly JACCEA01 (sample SAMN15323453, study PRJNA562643) | freshwater metagenome | isolation source: river surface water | place: USA:Blue River Watershed | collected 2017-08-18 | reverse complement strand
GTGCCTTCCGCGGCGTCGGTGGGACACCCCGTTTCTTCGCTTCGGGCAAAGGCCCGCGCGTCACCGATGCCGACGGCAAGGTCTACATCGATTACGTCGGCTCCTGGGGTCCGCTCATCCTGGGCCACGCCGATCCGGACGTGCTGGCAGCCGTTCAGACCACTGCCGCGCGCGGCCTCACTTTTGGCGCCCCCACTGGTGCCGAGGTCGAGATGGCTGATCTGCTCTGCGAAATGCTGCCCTCGCTGGAAATGGTGCGTCTGGTTTCTTCAGGGACCGAAGCCACCATGAGCGCCATCCGCCTGGCCCGTGGTTTTACCGGCCGCGACCTGATCATCAAGTTCGAAGGCTGCTATCACGGCCATGCCGACAGCCTGCTGGTCAAGGCGGGCTCCGGCCTGCTCACCTTTGGCAATCCATCGTCGGGCGGCGTGCCGGCCGATGTAGCGGCCCACACGCTGGTGCTGCCTTATAACGATATCGCCGCATTTAACGAAGCGCTCGACAAATATGCCGATAAGCTGGCCGCCGTGATCGTTGAGCCTATCGCCGGCAATATGAATCTGGTTGATCCGGGCAAAGCCTTTCTGCAAGCCCTGCGCGATGGTTGCACGCGCGTCGGCGCCGTACTGATTTTTGATGAAGTGATGACCGGTTTCCGTGTCGGTCTGCAAGGTGTGCAAGGTCATTACGGCATTACGCCGGACCTCACGACGCTGGGCAAGATTGTCGGTGGCGGCATGCCGCTGGCCGCCTTTGGTGGTCGCAAAGACATCCTGACCTGCCTGGCGCCGCTGGGTCCGGTCTATCAGGCCGGTACGTTGTCAGGTAATCCGGTGGCTGTGGCCGCTGGCCTCACCACACTGAAGAAGCTACGCGCTCCCGGTTTTTACGAATCGCTGGCTGAACGCACCCGCCAACTCACGGATGGGCTCACCGCCGCCGCCCGCAAGCATGGCGTTGCCTTCTCGGCGCAATCCGTCGGCGGTATGTTCGGTTTGTACTTCCGTGCAGCGCCACCCACCAGCTACGCCGAAGTGATGGAAGCCGATAGCGCCCGCTTTAACCGCTTCTTCCACGCCATGCTGGATGTGCCCGGTGAAGGCCATTACTTCGCCCCATCAGCCTTCGAAGCCGGTTTTGTGAGCGCCACGCACACAGCGGCCGATATCGAAAAAACCATTGCGGCGGCCGATGCCGAGTTTGCGAAACTCGTCTGACTTGCGGTAAACGGGGTTTTACTTTAATTTCGGTGTGTTCCACGGTCAGTTCTCTGACCAGGCCTTTAGCTCGTTAGGGGTGCCCGCCGTTTGGGCTGAGAGAGACCCTTGGCACCTGATCCGGTTAATACCGGCGTAGGGAAACGAATGATTCTGGATTTATTCACTGCTGTCGCCACACCGGATGATCGTGATAACGGTCAGGGTAGTGTGCGTCGCCTATTTCAAGGCGCCCCGCCCAAAGTGTTATCGATCGCGGGCGTTGACCCGAGCGGTGGCGCCGGGCTGTTGGCCGACATCAAAACCTTTACGGCGCTCGGCGCTTACGGCTGTGGTGTCGTTGCCGGGCTCACCGCACAAAGCACGCAAGGGGTCACCGCGGTGCAACTGCCGAGTGCCGAATTTATCGGTGCCCAGCTCGATACCCTGCTGGCCGACGTGGAAATCCATGCCGTCAAAACCGGCATGCTCGGCCAAGCAGCGAATGTGCAGGTGGTCTCGGAAAAGCTGGCCAAGCATCAACAAGACAATCTGGTCCTCGACCCCGTCATGATCGCCAAGAGTGGTGATGCACTTCTGAATAAAGAAGCGACCGGCCTACTGCGCGATGCGTTGCTACCGTTGGCGCGCGTACTCACGCCCAATCTGCCGGAAGCTGGGGTGCTGCTCGACGAACGCGGCCCGGAAACGCCCAAGGAAATGACGCGCACCTGCGAACGCCTACACCGCTTGCTCAAGCAAGAAGAGAACCGCTGGATTCTGCTCAAGGGGGGCCACCTGCCCGGTGGCGAACTCATCGACTTGCTCTACGATGGCGACCGCATGATCGAATTGCGTGCAGAACGTTTCGATACGCGCCATACGCACGGCACCGGCTGTGCGCTATCGGCAGCCATTACGGCACTCCTGCCGCAATGCGCCGACATTCCCGAAGCCGTATCCCTGGCGCATCGGTGGCTGCAGAAAGCCATTCGCCGCGCCGATGAATTACACATTAGTCGTACACCGCAAACCGGGCACGGACCCGTGCACCACACCCACGCTTTATGCATTGCCCCATAACGCAACAACAAACAAACTGACAGAGAATCTCTAAGGACACCCCATGAACGCTAAACAACCCTTCGTTGCTAACCAGGCACAGGTCGATGAAGCCGCGATTGCACCGCTGCCAAATTCCCGCAAGATTTATGTTGAAGGCTCACGCCCGGACATTCAGGTACCGATGCGTGAAATCTCGCAATCGGACACACCGACCGGCATGGGTGGCGAAAAGAATCCACCGATCTACGTCTATGACTGCTCAGGCCCCTATACCGATCCTACGGCGAAAATTGACATTCGTGCCGGCCTGCCAGCGCTGCGCCAACAATGGATTGAAGAACGCGGCGACACGGAAGTACTGAACGACCTGACCTCGGACTTTGGTCGCGAGCGTGCCGGCGACAAAGCACTGGATGAACTGCGTTTCCCGGGCCTGCATCGCAAACCCCGCCGTGCCAAAGCCGGGACCAACGTCACGCAGATGCACTATGCGCGCCAGGGCATCATCACGCCGGAGATGGAATACATCGCCATCCGTGAAAACATGCAGCGTGAGAAGTATCTGGCCGACCTGAAGAACTCGGGCCCGCAAGGTGATCGTCTGGCCAAGCTACTCGGTCGTCAGCATCCCGGCCAGGCCTATGGCGCTGCCATTCCGCCCGTGATTACGCCTGAGTTTGTGCGCGATGAAATCGCCCGCGGCCGCGCCATCATTCCGAACAACATCAACCACCCGGAAAGCGAACCGATGATCATCGGTCGTAACTTCCTGGTAAAGATCAACGCCAACATCGGCAACTCGGCACTGGGTTCGTCGATCAGCGAAGAAGTCGACAAGATGACCTGGTCGATCCGCTGGGGCGGCGACACGGTCATGGATCTATCGACCGGCAAAAACATTCACGAAACCCGTGAGTGGATCATCCGTAACTCACCGGTACCGATTGGTACCGTGCCGATTTATCAGGCGCTGGAGAAAGTCGATGGCAAAGCCGAAGACCTGACCTGGGAACTGTTCCGCGATACGCTCATCGAACAAGCCGAACAGGGCGTCGATTACTTCACCATTCACGCGGGTGTGCTGCTGCGCTATATCCCGATGACGGCCAACCGCATGACGGGCATTGTCTCGCGCGGTGGTTCGATCATGGCTAAGTGGTGTCTGGCACACCATAAGGAAAGCTTCCTCTACACGCACTTCGAAGAGATCTGCGAAATCATGAAGGCCTACGATGTGGCCTTCTCGCTGGGCGATGGTCTGCGCCCCGGCTCGATCTACGATGCCAACGACGATGCGCAGCTCGGCGAACTCAAAACGCTGGGCGAACTGACGCAGATTGCCTGGAAGCACGATGTGCAGGTGATGATCGAAGGCCCGGGCCACGTGCCGATGCAACTGATCAAAGAGAACATGGATCTGCAACTGGAGTGGTGTGATGAAGCACCGTTCTACACGCTCGGCCCACTGACCACTGACATCGCCCCCGGCTACGATCACATCACCAGCGGCATCGGTGCTGCCATGATCGGTTGGTACGGCACGGCCATGCTCTGTTATGTGACGCCGAAGGAACACCTGGGCTTGCCCGACAAGGACGATGTTAAAGAGGGCATCATCACCTACAAGCTGGCTGCTCACGCCGCCGACTTGGCGAAGGGACACCCCGGCGCCCAGATTCGTGACAACGCGCTCTCCAAAGCACGTTACGAGTTCCGCTGGGATGACCAGTTCAACCTCGGCCTCGACCCGGACAAAGCGCGCGAGTTCCACGACGAGACGTTGCCGAAAGAATCGGCCAAGGTCGCCCACTTCTGCTCGATGTGCGGTCCGCACTTCTGCTCGATGAAGATTACGCAGGATGTGCGTGACTACGCGGCCAAACAAGGGATTGCTGAAACGGAAGCGCTGGAAAAGGGCATGGAAGAAAAAGCGATTGAGTTCGTTAAAACCGGCGCTGAGGTATACCGCAAGGTCTAATCACAGAATGAGCACACCTACAAACACTCAACAGCTTGCCGAGCCAGAAGAAAACGAAGCGCAGTTGCATGACCTCGTTCGTCTGGTTGCCGTCGCGGCTGTTGCAGGTGCGCTCACTGGCGTGGTGGGAGGGCTGTTCCGGACCTTGCTGGAAGACATGCATGAAGCACTGACGACGGTCATGTCTTACTGGCACGATCTGGATGCCGCAGGCGCTCTCGTTCCCGGATGGATGTGGGCACTGCTTTTGGGCGGTGCATGCATGGGGCTGTCCCGGTGGATGGTTCGTCTGGCGCCGTTAGCAGGTGGTAGCGGCATCCAACATGTGGAAGGGGTCTTTCACGATGTAGCCAAACCAGCACCGTTAAGAGTGCTGCCGATCAAATTTATCGGTGGCCTACTCGCCATGGCGCCCGGCTCTGCGCTCGGCCGCGAAGGCCCCACCGTGCAAATGGCAGCGGTTATTGGCAATGTCTGCGGTGAAGTCGCCCGCCTATGCCGTGCGGATCGCTTTCTACTCTACACAGCCGTTGCCGGTTCAGGCCTTGCCGTCGCTTTTAATACCCCATTGGCCGGTCTTGCTTTCGTCAATGAAGAAGTCTCGCGCAGCGTTACATTGCGACGAACTCTGGTCACATTGACCGCCGTTGCCACAGCCATGCTGTCCTTCTGGTCGATCTACGGCAACACCCTGGAGTTTCAGGTCTCGTCACCAGAGATTCCTTCTTTCGCAGCCCTCGGCGCGATGACCGTTCTCGGTGCACTATGCGGCGTCATGGGCGCCGGTTATAACCAGACGGTTCTTGGGGCACTGAATCGTTTTGATAGCTTTACCGTGCTGTCTCCCGAAATTAAAGCCACGCTGATCGGCATGCTGATCGGTCTAGCCACCTGGTTCTATCCAACCGGCATGGGCGGCGGAGAAAACCAGGCGCAACAAATACTATCCGGCCAGTTTGGCTTTGTAACACTGCTCATCCTCTTTGGCTTTCGCTGGATCATGGGGCCGGTGAGCTATGCTGCTGGGACGCCTGGTGGCCTGTTTTCACCCATGCTGCTATTAGGGGCGGCTCTAGGTAGCCTTTTTGCCATGGCCCTTTCGGCGACAGGCCTCTGTGAGGTGTCAGCAACCAACTTTGCCTTAATCGGTATGGCAGCGCTGTTTGCGGGGGTTGTCCGCGCACCGCTCACCGGCATTTTGCTGGTAATTGAAATGACTGGTAGCACGGTACTGATGGTCCCGCTACTAACCGCTTCGGGTGCCGCCGTGCTCGTTGCATCGTTGCTCCACAACGAACCTATTTATGACAGCTTGCTAGCGCGTATGGTTGCTGCACGCAAACCCGTATAATCACCGAAAATCTTTACGGATCATCATCTTGCGCTGGTTCAACAAACTTCTGGTTACTCTGGCACTACTCACCGTCATTGGCTTCAGCCTGGGCGGTGTCCTGGTTGCCTTCGCCTATCCGCAGCTCCCCTCGCTCGATGTCCTTACGGATTACCGGCCGAAGGTGCCGTTACGCGTCTACACCTCGGATGGCGCACTGATCGGTGAGTTTGGCGAAGAGCGTCGTCAGGTCGTCAAGATCAATCAGGTCCCCGACGTTATGAAGCAGGCGATCCTGGCGGCGGAAGATGATCGCTTCTATCAACACTCCGGCGTGGATGTGTTTGGCTTCGCACGCGCTGCCGCAGCCAATCTGGTCTCCGGTGGCAAGAAGCAAGGCGCCTCGACCATCACCATGCAGGTGGCCCGTAACTTCTTCTTATCTTCGGAAAAAACCGTCACCCGCAAGCTGTATGAAGTGTTGCTCGCACTCAAGATCGAGAAGAATCTCACCAAAGACCAGATCCTTGAGCTCTACATCAACCAGATCTATCTGGGCCAACGCTCCTATGGTTTTGCCTCCGCGGCACAGATCTACTACGGCAAGTCCCTCGACCAGCTGACCCCTGCAGAAGCGGCCATGTTGGCCGGTCTGCCCAAAGCGCCCTCGGCCTACAACCCGGTGGTCAATCCGAAACGCGCCAAGATTCGCCAGCAATACGTCCTGCGCCGGATGCATGACCTCAACTACCTGAGCGATGTGCAGTATGAAGCGGCCTTGAGCGAACCGCTCAATGTGAAGCGTCACGCAAATGAATTTGCCGTGCACGCCGATTACGTGGCCGAAATGGCGCGGCAGATGACCAACGAACTCTTCCCGCAAGATATTTATACGCGCGGATTAACGGTGATTACGACGCTCAAAAAAGCCGATCAGGAAGCCGGCTACAAAGCCATGCGCAACGCGGTACTGGCCTACGACAAACGCCATGGCTTCCGAGGTGCCGAAGGTTTTGTTGACCTATCGAAACTGAAGAACGAAGACGACGACGTTGATGATCTGCTATCGAACTATCCAGATTCTGATCTGCTGAAACCGGCCGTAATTCTGTCGCTGGACCCGCAGAAGATTCGTCTGGCGGTGCGCGGTGGCGACCCAATGATTCTCACCGGCGACCAGATCAAAGTGGCCCAATCGATGATGGGCGAGAAAGCCCCGGCCAACAAACGTCTGCGCCCGGGGGCCGTGGTGCGCGTCATTAAGGACGACAAGGGTGTCTGGCAGATCAGCCAGCTGCCGGAAGTGCAAGCCGGTTTTGTATCGATGTCACCTAAAGATGGGGCGGTGTACGCCCTGGTCGGCGGCTTCGATTACACGCTGAACAAATACAACCATATCACGCAGGCCTGGCGTCAGCCGGGCTCGTCATTCAAGCCATTTATCTATTCCGCCGCCCTGGAAAAAGGCTTTACCCCAGCCAGCATCGTGGAAGATAGCCCGATCACCATTGGCTCAGCGGAGACCGGCTCAACAGCCTGGACGCCTAAAAATTACGATGGCAAATACGAAGGCCCGATGCGCCTGCGTACTGCGCTCGCCAAATCTAAAAACATGGTCTCCATCCGTATTCTGCAGGCCTCCGGCGTTAAGTATGCACAGGAGTATGTCGCGCGCTTCGGCTTTGACCCAGAGAAGCACCCACCTTATCTAACGATGGCGCTGGGTGCCGGCTCCGTAACACCCTGGCAGATGGCGCGGGCCTATACCGTGTTCGCCAATGGCGGCTATCTGGTCAATCCGTATATCGTGCAGGAAATTCGCGATGAAAAAGGCACTGTGCTGGCTCAAGCGCAGCCGGTCATTGCCGGCGATACCGCCCCGCGTGTGATTGAAGCGCGCAATGCCTTCGTGATGGACAGCATGCTGCGCGATGTCACCATCTACGGCACCGCCGCCAAAGCTTCGGCCCAACTCAAGCGCACGGATCTGGCTGGCAAAACCGGCACCACCAATGAACATGTGGATGCCTGGTTCTGTGGTTATCAGCTCACTGTCGCCGGTTGTGCCTGGATGGGCTTTGATCAGCCGCGCAATCTGGGCAATGGTGAAACGGGTGGACAAGCCGCCCTGCCGATCTGGATCGGCGCGATGGAAACAGCGCTGCAAGGGGTGCCACAAGGGACGCAGTCCGCACCGGAAGACGTGGTTGCAGTGGACGTCGCCAGCACACGTCGTGGCGGTACGGCCAAAGAGTATTTCTTCAAGAGCAATGTACCGAGCAACATCGAACCGGAACCCGCCGACTCAGGCAGCAAACCGGTTGATTAACCGCGTGTGCTGCCCGCAACGACATCAGGCCAGGTTCAGCTGAGTTTCAAAGCGACCTGGCCTTGTTGTTTAAGGATCTCCGTCAAGCGCTGGTCCAGGCCCTCGCCGGTACGCGTATCCACCCAACCCTGGTTGTCGTCCAAGCGAAAGTGAAATCCGCCGGAACGGGCCGCCACCCAGAGCTCCTGAGCAATCATGTGCGGACTGACGATGATCTTGCTGCAATCGGCACACTCAATTTCCAGAATACCGCTCTGCATTTCAAAGTCGATGTCGGCACCTTGATCTGCCGCTGCTTCGATGGCATTTTCAATTCGGCTTAGCGCCTGCTGGCAGCGAGCCGCGAATTCTTTTTCTTCCATGATTTTCTGAAGCGCTCGGTTGAACAAAGGCCCATTCTAACGGGTTGTAGAACACCTGCGTGATAACATCACACCATGCGTAATCAGCCTATTTATCTTCGTTGCCGTCACCTGACCAGCGCGCTGCTGGCGGCACTTCTGCTTTCCGCCTGCGGCATCAAGGGCGGTCTCTATCTGGCACCCAATCAATTACCGAACGCCAAGCCCCCGGCTGGCTCCGACGACGCCCAGAAAAAACAGGCGGAACAACCGTCTATTCCCGCCGAAGCCTTACGTAATCCGAGCACGGCATCGCCTGCCGATATGCTGACCAATCCTTTCTGATCTTCAAACACTGCTTATGTCGCAACGCCAATTTCCACACAGCCGCCATCTGAACGACCAGAATCAGACGCTGCACCTTGAAGACTGCAATCTTCAGACCGTCGCCCAAACTTTTGGCACACCCGCCTATGTCTATTCGCGGGCGGCACTGACCGACGCGTATCAAGCTTTTGCCGACACCCTGGCCGCCCACCCGGCCGGCCAAGACGGCTTGGTCTGCTTTGCGGTTAAAGCCAACAGCAACCTCGGTGTGCTCAGTCTGTTTGCCCAACTGGGCTCCGGATTCGACATCGTCTCCGGAGGTGAGTTGGCACGCGTTCTGGCAGCCGGTGGCAACCCGAAAAAAGTGGTGTTCTCGGGCGTTGGTAAAACCGAAGAAGAGATGATCGCCGCACTGAATGCCGGCATCCTCTGTTTCAACGTGGAATCCGCCAGTGAACTGGATCGGCTATCGACCGTGGCTGCGCGCATCGGCAAACGCGCGCCGATTAGCCTGCGCGTTAACCCCGACGTCGATGCTAAAACGCACCCTTACATTTCTACGGGCCTCAAAGAAAACAAATTCGGCGTACCGATTACCGATGCGCTAGCCCTGTATCGCCATGCGGCTTCGCTGCCGGCCATTGAAGTGACGGGCATCGATTGCCATATTGGTTCGCAATTACTTGATCCTTCGCCTTTCGTCGAGGCGCTAGAGCGCATTCTGCCCCTGGTCGACACCCTCAAGGCTGAAGGCATTCATCTACACCACATCGACCTGGGTGGCGGTTTGGGCATTTATTACCATGAAGGCCAGACCGAGCCGGTTGTCGCCGATTACCTGCGCCCGCTACTGGATCGCCTGACGGGTCGTGGTCTGCGTGTGTTGCTGGAACCGGGTCGCCGCCTGGTGGGCAACGCCGGCGTACTGCTGACAAAAGTGGAATATCTGAAGCATGGTGAAGACAAGCACTTTGCAATTGTTGATGCCGCCATGAATGATCTGGCACGCCCGGCGCTCTACGAAGCCTGGCACGACATCGTGCCCGTTAAACCGCATAACGGCGAAGCACGCACTTACGATATCGTTGGCCCTGTCTGCGAAACCGGTGACTTCCTCGGTCAGGCACGTCCTATGGCATTACAACAGGGTGATCTGCTGGCGGTGCTGTCGGCCGGTGCGTACGGCATGGTGATGAGTTCGAACTACAACACGCGTCCGCGTGCTGCCGAAGTGCTCATTGATGGCGACAAAACGCATCTGGTGCGCGAACGCGAAACCGTCGCCAGTCTTTACGCTGGGGAAAAAACCATCCAGTTTTAACGCGGCAGAACGATCAGCAATGCAATCGGGATGAATACCAGTCCCGCGAGGTTGCCGATCATCACGATCGAAGCCACCTTGTGTGGCTCTTGATTGTAGCGTTCGGCAAACATGTAATTAAGCACGGCGGGCGGTAACGATCCAAAAAGGATCAGCTGTGCAATAAATGCCTCCGACAAGTTCAAGGACCAGCCCACCAGCGCCGCGGTGCCCATGCCGGCTAGTGGACGGACCACGGCGGCCACCAGGCTTGCCGTACTCTCAGAAAACTTCACGTCGCACAGGCGCACACCCAGCGCAAAGAGCATCAGCGGCACGGAGATGTCACCCAGCATGCGGATCGCAAACATCAACGGTTGCCACAGGTGAATCTGCATCACATTAAAGACAAGCCCCAGCACCGCGGCCTGAATCATGGGAATCTTCCAGATATCGCGCATTCTGGCGTTGTGATCCAGAATCCACGGACCGATCGTGAAATGAATCGTGTTCGACACAAGAAACAGCACCACTGCAGCGGCCATGCCCTCTTTGCCGAAGGCCAACAAGGCTAACGGGATACCGAGGTTACCGCTGTTGTTGATCATGATCGGTAAACCCACCGTTTTGGGGGCTTCGTGCAAAGCACGTGCGGTCAGATACCCAATCAAGCCGCACGCCGCAATCGAAATGGCCGCACCAGCGGCCAGCCAGACATATTCCCGAATGTGAAAGTCACCGCCGGCCATCACCGTAAACACCATGGCCGGCGTGAAGTAATCCATATTTAGCCGGTTCGCCACCGCCATCTCCGGCTTGTGCTTGCGCCCCGCCCAGACACCTACCGCAACCACGGCGATGACGGGGAAGATCACTTCAAGAATTCGGGTAAACAGGTCCATATATGTTCGGGCATTGTCGCTTGGGCGGGAAGTTTTACTCCGCAGGCGCCAGATTGCGAAGGCAGGGTTTGAACCTGCGCATCGTCAGGCAAAAAAAAGGCCGACACCGAGTCGACCTTTGAGCTGGTATATCCGACGGATATACCAACAGCGCGTTGTTAGGCCTTCTTGACGTAGGCCGAACACCAACCCGCAGCAGCAACCTGTTTGCCTGCAAAAATCGGGCACGGACCGGATGTAGAACCCGCCTTACCCTGATACAGGGAACAGTTGGAACAATTCTGACCTGCGGCAAATTTCGTGAACTTGGCCTTGTCTGCCTTGCTCGCGTTGGCCACATAGCCCAGTGACTTGGCTTGAGGGTCCGACTCACTAACCATAGGGGCATCAGCAGCAATGGCGGTACGCATCATGGCTAAGGCAGAACCCGCAGCAACCGAACCCAGAATAAACTTACGACGACTCATGGACATATCGAGACTCCTTGATGAGTTTGAAATAGTAGCTTTATAAGTTTCGGCCCGGGCTATGTGCTTGTCAACAATTATCTTGCCAGCGAACGCGTATTTCAGGTAGCTGTCGCGCGCTGCTCCCGCAGCCAGCTGACGAAAGACAGCAGCAAGAGACCCGAACC
>JACCEA012244570.1_pt1 | contig 11407 bp, 7 predicted proteins | sample 7449851 | NCBI WGS metagenome assembly JACCEA01 (sample SAMN15323453, study PRJNA562643) | freshwater metagenome | isolation source: river surface water | place: USA:Blue River Watershed | collected 2017-08-18 | reverse complement strand
ACTCTTAGCTAATATTGTAAACATAAAAAGACCTCCTGATTTCATTTGAGTTTGTAGTGACTCTCAAATTTAACCAGAAGGTTCTTTTTTTTTACTATCCCTAAAAAATTCGGGATGACTCATGTTTGTTATGTCTGAAAAGCAAGCTCTTATTAAATACCCCCATCACTAAATGCCTGATTATAAAGTATTGTAAAAAAAACTTCTTCAAGAAAAGCTCCTTTTTTTAATATTTCTACTATTTCAATAATCAAGTTTAAGCATTTTATAGTTTTTATTAAAAAATTGTTGCATTTGTAACTATTACAATGCCAAAATATTATTTTTTGCAACTATATTTGTAGCTTATTTAATTCAAATAACTATCACAAACTAAACTTTATGAAGAAAAATCTACGATTGTTTCTCTTCTTTTGTATTGCTATTACCTTTCAGGCATTAGCACAAGAGAAAGCCATTACTGGAAAAGTAATTGGAGATGATGGTTCAGGCCTACCAGGTGTAGCAGTAACCATCAAAGGTACTACGAAAGGCACAAATACAGATGCCGATGGAAATTTCCGCATTAGTGTTCCAAGTTCTGCCCGCTTGGTATTCAGTTACGTTGGTTTTACAACCCAAGAGGTAGCCGTTGGTAATCAAACTTCACTCAAAGTGAGCCTTCTTCCGAGTAACGAAACGCTTAGCGAAGTAGTTGTAACTACTTTTGGTACAGCAAAGAAAACCTCGTTTACTGGTTCAGCGGCCAAAATTGGAGCTGATAAAATCGGTATTCGTCCAATTACCAACATTGGCCAAGCACTCGCTGGTGTTTCGGCTGGTGTTCAAGCAACTGCTGGTAGTGGTCAGCCAGGAACTGCCCCTGATATCAGAATTAGAGGATTTGGCTCTATTTCATCATCTAACTCTCCACTTTATGTAGTTGATGGAGTGCCTTACAGTGCAAGTATTGCTAACCTTAATAGCGATGACATTGAAACAATTACTGTTTTGAAAGATGCAGCTTCAACTGCTCTCTACGGTGCAAGAGCAGCCAATGGTGTGGTAATGGTTACCACTAAAAAAGGTGCAAAAGGCAAAAACAATATCAATGTTAGATACACTAAAGGTGCAAATACACGTGCTTTGCCAGAGTATGACAGAGTTGGACCAGCGGAGTATTATCCGTTGATGTGGGAAGCAAACCGTAATAGCTTTGCTTACAGAGCCGCTAACCCAGTAGCTCTTGCAACTGCCAGTGCCAATGCTTCAACTAATTTAGGTGGAATTGTTGGTTACAATGTATATAACGTTCCGTTTGCTCAGTTAGTAGGTGTTGACGGTACTCTTAACCCAAGTGCTACAATGATTTATACGGCTGACGATTTAAACTGGGAAAAGCCATTAATGCGTCAAGGAAGTCGTGACGAAATCAGCTTAAACTTCTCGGGTTCTGCCGATAAATCAGACTATTTCATTTCATTGTCTTACTTGAAAGATAAAGGTTTCTTGATTCGTTCGGACTATGACCGTTATACAGCTCGTTTGAATGTAAATAACCAAATGAAATCTTGGCTTAAAGTTGGTACAAACCTTTCTGCTACCATTACTAAATCAAACCAAGCTGATGCCGATGGAAATACTTCATTCGTAAATCCATTCTTCTTTGCAAGAGGTATGGCTCCAATTTACCCAGTTTATGCCTACGACCCAGCAAATCCTGGTTCGTTCTTATTAAACGAAGATGGTACTAAGAAATACGACTTTGGTAATTTAAGTTCTTTAGGTCTTCCAAACCGTCCACAAAACGGTGGTCGTCACGCACTTGCTGAAACGGTATTGAATCAAAACTTCTTCCGTAGAAATGTAATTGGTGGTCGTGGATATGCGGAGTTCTCTTTCTTGAAAGATTTCAAATTCACAACAAACTTGGGTGTTGACTTAACAAATCTTAACAACGTTACTTTTGGAAACCCAATCGTTGGTGATGGTGCTCCAGCAGGTAGAGCTACGCACGAATTCCAGAATATTGCAAGCTATAACTTATCGCAATTATTGAATTATAGCAAATCATTTGGAAATCATAACATCGAGGCATTAGTTGGACACGAAAACTACAACGTTACGGATAATAACCTAACAGGTTCGAGGTCACAACAAATCTTAGATGGTAATTATGAGTTAGTAAACTTTACAACTACAACTAACTTATATTCAGAATATAACCGTCGTAGAGTTGAAGGCTATTTCTCAAGATTAAACTATGATTTCAACGAGAAATATTTCCTTTCGTTATCTGCACGTAGAGATGGTTCAAGTAAATTCTACAAAGATACTCGTTGGGGTACATTCTACTCTATCAGTGGAGCATGGCGTTTAGACCAAGAAGCATTCATCAAAGAGCTTCCATTTGTAAGTATGTTGAAATTAAGAAGTTCATACGGACAAACGGGTAATGACGGTGGAATTAGCAACTACGCATGGCAACCACTTTATGCTTTAGGCTGGAATAATGCTTCGGAAGCAGGTATTTTGCAATCGAGTTTAGGTAATAAAAAACTTGAGTGGGAATCGAGCAATGCTTATGATATAGCTTTAGAATTTGGTTTCTTGAAAAACCGTATTACTGGTACACTCGAGTATTTCGACAGACGTTCTTCTAATTTGATTTTTGATGTTCCGTTACCACTTTCAGCAGGTATCACTACCGAGACTCGTAATATCGGAACAATGTTTAATAAAGGGGTTGAAATCGAATTAGGTATCGACCTTTTAAGAACAAAAGATTTCACTTGGAATGTTAATTTGAATGCAACTAAGATTAAGAATCAAATTACTAAGATGCCAGATGAAAGTAAAGAAATCATCGATGGAACTAAAAAGTTGAAAGAAGGTAGCTCAATTTATGACTACTGGTTGAGAGAGTTTATGGGTGTTAACTCAGAAACAGGTGTGGCTGAATACCGTGCTATCAACTACGTTGCAGCAAACTCAAGAATCACTGAAACTGGCGACACCCTTACGAACGTAATCAGTAATGCTCGTTTCCGTTATAATGGTTCATCAATTCCTGCTTTAACTGGTGGTATTACAAATACACTCAGATACAAAGGACTTTCATTATCAGCTTTATTAGTTTATCAAGTAGGTGGCAAAATCTATGATGGTGCTTATGCAAGTTTAATGGGTGCTGGGTATAATAATGCTAAACACGTAGATATCTTGAAAAGATGGCAAAAGCCAGGTGACATCACTGATGTACCAAGAATGGATGCTGGCCGTACGGCTGACTTCGATGCTGCCTCTGATAGATGGTTAATTGATGGAAGTTACCTCAACATTCGTTCGGTTACTTTATCATACAATTTACCAAAAACAGTTTCACAAAAACTTTACTTAGAAAACGCACAAGTATATCTAAGTGGTGAAAACTTAATGATGTTTTCTCGTAGAAGTGGTATGGGCGTACAGCAAGGCTTCAGTGGCGTAACTTCTAACGTTTATAGCACAGCAAAATCATTGGTTTTAGGTATTTCATTCTCACTATAATCAAGTCTAAATCATGAAAAATAAATTATTAATTTTAATAGCTACCGTTTTGAGCATGATTTCAACTTCATGTGAAAAAACATATTTAGAAACCTCTCCTACTGCCAGTATTGATGCAGCCTCGGCTTATGCCACTACCAAAAATGCGGCTTCAGCAATTAATGGTATGTATCGTGCTTTAGTTGTTCGTTATTTATCATCACAAGGCCACTTTGGGCATCCTGCTATGATGATTATCTTAGACCACATGGGCGAAGATATGATTATCGGTACAACCGCTGCAAGCTGGCACGTAGCCGAAACAAGATGGACAAGCCACCGCTCTGATGTGGGTACTATGGCTCGTTTCCCTTACGAACTTTACTACCGAATTATCGGTAATGCCAATATCGGTATAGCTAACATTGATAATGCTACTGGTACACAAGCAGAAAAAGACCAATTAAAAGGCGAAGCTTTGGCTCTTCGTGGTTGGGCTTACTTTAACTTGGTTCAATTATACGGTCAACGCTATGATGCTACCAAGAAGCCAAACTCACAATTAGCTGTGCCATTAGTGTTAACTCCAACTACTGAGGGTCTTCCGAGAGCAACTGTTGAAGAAGTATATGCACAAATCAATAAAGATTTAACACAAGCAGCTGGATTACTTAAATCAACAAGAGCCTATAAATCTCACATTAACCTTGAGGTTGTAAAAGGATTCTTGGCGAGAGTTGCCCTTACGCAACAAAACTGGGCTGATGCTGCTAAATATGCAGAAGAAGCAAAAAAACCATATACCTTGATGAGCGAAGCTCAGTATTTAGATGGTTTTGCTGATATTACTAATCCAGAATGGATGTGGGGCTTCGACCACGTAGAAGACCAATCAGAATTCTTCGGTGCGTATCACTCTTATATTTCTTGTAACTTCAACTCAACCGTTATCAGAACTTATCCGAAGGCAATCAATAGCTTACTTTACAATGCTATTCCTGCAACTGATGTTCGTTCGAAAGTATTCGTAAGAACACCTACAACGGCTAACTCTATTGTACCAACGGGTGGTGTGAGAGTACCATTCCTTAACCAAAAGTTCAGACTTCCAGGAGCAGCACCATCTACAAGTGTAATGGGTGATATTCCATACATGAGAGCTTCTGAAATGTATTTGATTGAAGCGGAAGCAAAAGCCAAATTAGGGCAAGATGCTGCTGCTGCAAAAGTATTGTTTGATTTACAAAGCAAGAGAGATGCCGCTTATAAACTTTCAACAAATACAGGTGCGAAGTTATTAGATGAAATCTACCTTAATAGAAGAATTGAATTATGGGGTGAAGGCTTCAGATTCCTTGACTTGAAGCGTTTGAATCAACCATTGAACAGAAACGGAACTAATGCCATTGCATCAATCGCTGTATTGTATGATGTTCCAGCGGGCGACAAACAATGGGAATTCTTACTTCCAAGAAGAGAAATCGATGCTAACAAAGCAATCATTCAAAATCCATTGTAAGAGATTGTATAACAACAAAAAAGAGTCCGTAATGCTACGGACTCTTTTTTGTTTGATAGGCATCAAATTTACTCTTCTTTTCTTTCTTCCACTTTTACACCATGCACAGTCAAGGCATCACGCACTGAGATATTTATTTCAAAGCCCAAAATCAGAATTAAGGCAATGAGGTAAATCCAAACCATAAGGGCGATTAGTGTTCCGATGGAACCATAAAGTTTATTATAGGAGTTGAAATTAGCTAAATAAAACGAGAAAAGGTTGGTAACTAAAATACCCAGAACTGACGAAATTAAAGCTCCAAAATTAAAGAATCGTAGGCGTTTATGAACAGCAGGTGCAAAATAATAGATGGCACAAATACCTAAGTAGAAGATAAGAAAAATACCTCCATAACGCACAATTTGCAATAAGTAAAAGTTGAAGTTTTCGTTGAGAAGCCCTTTACTGAAAAGAAAATCAATGATAATTGTGCCTACGATTAAGACTAAAATTGCCGAAATCAAAACCACAATTAAAAGCAAAGTCAAGAATAATGCTATCAAACGAGCCTTCAAATAACTACGTTTTTCTCGCACTTGCAAGGCCATATTAAAAGCCCGCATGAGGGCCATCATGCCATTGGTAGCGGCAAAAACCGTAAAGAAAAAACCAAACGAAAGCACATCGCTACGGCGACGACTTACGATATCTTGAATTGTATTTGAGGTATTTTCATAAATTCCCTGCGGCATGGCATCACGCAAAAAATTCATAATTAAAACATCAAGGTTTTCAATCGGTACAAACGGAATAAGCGTAAATAAAAAGATAACTCCAGGGAAAACCGCCAGCAAAAAACTATAAGAAACCGAGGCTGCTCGTTGGTCAATATCGAACGTGATGATTTTTTTCCAAAGGATTCTCAGTACGTGATACAGCGACACGGTGGTGTCCCAGAGGTAAATGCTTTGGAGAAATTTAATGATTCGTTTCAAGGAAAAGTATTCGTTGTTTGTGCAAAGATGGCAATTTTTAGGCAAAAACACATCTACTCGTTATATATTCGTCGAAAACTCACCCATAAACCAATCACAGGCCCAAGACAAAGTACCCAAAAAATACGTAAATCATCAGAAAAATACTTCAACAAAAAATCAACTAACTGAATAGAAATAATAGTAATGGCAAAGCCAATACTCGTCACAAGCGTAATGACGCTTCCTCGACGCTCAAGCAATGCAAATCGAGAAACTAACGTAGAAAATTGAGGAGAATCACCTACAACCGAAATACCCCAAATGAGCATCAATATTGAAAAGGTTGGTAAAGAGAACTTCGCTCCAAAAGGTAAAATAAAGCAACAAATCAGTGAGATTACCAACTGAAATAAAGCTACTTTTCCACTACCGATTCTGATTGCCAGAAGTCCACCAAGCCAACATCCCAGAAAACCAACTACAATAATGATAAAAGTAGCAATTGGTATATTGAAACTATATTCGGAGTGAAAATGCAAGTAAATCTTCCAAATTGCAGGCAGAAATGCCCAAAAAGCGTATAACTCCCACATGTGGCCAAAATACCCGAAGGCAGCTGCCCGTAATTGTGGAACCTTAAAAATTACGGTTAATGCCTTGATAGAAAACTGATTACGTTGCAATGGCAAAGGTTTGTCTGGTAATAATACCCAAAGTAAAAACCCACCCATGAGCGAAACAAGGCTTATTAAAAACAAAAACTCCTTCCATGGTAATTCAAAACTAACACCTTTTAACAAATACGGAAATGATTTACCCAACACCAAAGCTCCCACCAAATAGCCCATTGCTCGCCCTAAATCTTTGCCATACCAATCGGCCGCAATCTTCATTCCAATTGGATAAATACCTGCCAAAAAAAGCCCCGTAAATAATCTACTCACCAAAACCAATGGTACATTTAGCGGAAAGACTGAAATGCTGATATTGGCCAAAGCCCCAAAAACCGCCGAAAAAAGGAACAACCTCGAACTCGGGACTCGCTCTGGCACTGCAAAAATGGCATTCAGTAAAGTACCCAAAATAAAACCCATCTGCACCGCCGACGTTAGCCAACCACCGAGTTTTAGTCCCAATTCGGTTTCTATTTGAGTCGATACAGCATTGCCCGAAAGCCAAAGAGTAGTTCCTGCAAATTGAGCAAAAACCAATACGAGTAGAAAATATGAGGGACGATTTGAGAATGAAGTCACAATTTAAAATATTGGGTTAAAAAGACAAATTTGATAGAAAAATGCCGTAAATTTTCATTTTTACATTTAATTTTAAAGAAATAAAAGCAAATTGGTCGAAGTAGCTATTCACTTCGTCGAAAATTTTTGGTTATTATACGACCTTTCATATATTTGTCGAAAGTTCACACTTTTGCTAATTATAAACAATAAAATGACACATCCACTCCACAAACGCTTCAATAGCTTTGGTTTACTGACCGAGGCAGAAATTACACATACTCTAAGCTATTTCAAACCTAAGAGCTACAAAACAGGCAAAATATTGGTTAATTTCGGAGAAATTAATGACAAGCTCTATTTCATCGAGAAAGGAATACTTAGGGAGTTCTCTGAACAAGAACAAGAACAAGAACAAGAACAAGACAACACCATTACGCATTGGCTAATGCCCGAAAATAACTTTGAGTATTTGGTTGATAGTTTTTGGGAGCAAAAACCCTCCGATATTGCTTTAGAAGTAATTGAAGATGCTAAATTATGGGAAATTACTAAGACTGATATTGATAAACTTTACATAAAATTTCCGCAACTAAATGTCATTGGAAGAATACTGCTCGAAGAAAACCTCAAAAAATATGAGCGATACAACACCATCATTCGTAAAAGCCCCGAAATTCGCTGGCAATGGTTCAATGACCACTACGCTGGGCTTGCCAACCGAGTTTTGGTTGGGCATATTGCCACTTTTCTGCACATGCACCGAGTTACGTTGAGCAAAGTTCGCTCAAAAAGTAGGAAGAAATAAAGTGTAGTTTAGGCTACATTTTTTTGTAGTGTAGGCTACTTTTACTTCTCAAAAACATTGCTCTACTTTGCAATAAGTAAGCCCCCGATGAAACTTGGCGGAATCGTGGGGGCTTATGTGTTTCATTTTTAATCATAAAACAGTGTAAAGTTATGAAAAAAACATTTTTATCTTTAGCATTAGTGCTATCAATTTCTTCAGCGTTTGGTGCTGAAAGTAAACCAGTGGTTGGTGAGAGTAAAAGCGGTGATGAGCCAGCTATTGCTCAAAATACACCAAAAAAAGCAGATAATATAAATGATAAAACAAAATCAATTAAGGCTGTGTCAATTACTGATTGTTTTATCGTAAGTTGTGGTACAGAATGTTTTACTCATGAAACGCCTTTGACAGTTGAGCAGTCTTTACACATTTGGGAGACTTATCAAGATAATTGTGATTCACAAAGCGGGAAAGGCCCACAACATTGACATTTTAAATTAATTGTTAAAATAGTGCATTGAGTATTTCACCTCATTAGGGTAACTACTAATGCACTATTTTATTTCGGGAAGAATTACTCTTTATTTTAATCCTAAACTCAAACAGATGAAAAATATCTTTTTTTTAGTTCTATTGATTGGAAGTTTAAGTGCCTTCGTCAAAGATTTACCCAACTACAAAGCCACCTATAAAATAAATTACATTACTAACCTCGCTAACAACGCCAAAAGAACTGAAATAGGATATTTAATTATAAAAACAAACCAAGAATCAGTCTATGCTACCAAAAACTATTTCAAACAAGATTCTATACTAAAATTAATTCAAGCGGGAAAAATTAATCAATATGATGTCATGAATGATAGTTATCCACATACATCGTTCAAAAATAACATCCAGAAAAAATATGAAAGTCAAACGATGGTAATACCTACTTTAATCATGATGGATTATTATGTTTATTCGCAAAAAAACACAATAATTTGGCAAACGTACCCTGATACCCTAACTATTAAAAACTACAAATGTAATAAAGCCACCACTACTTTTGAAGGCCGAGATTATGTAGCTTGGTATAGCACCGACATTCCGATTTCTGACGGACCACATAAATTTTGGGGGCTTCCTGGACTCATCATAAAAATAGCAGATACCGAGAATCATTATATTTTTGAATTAGAAAGTTTTGAAAAATTTACCGAAAATTTTCCTGAATTTAAAAAGCCTGACCAAGTATATGAAATAACTTATGAGAATTTCAAACAATTACGGAAAGATGAAAATGAAAACCCCGAGAAAATCTTGGAAAGTCAAGGATTAAAACCAACAGGAGGTAGCTCCAATATAAAATTGATTAAACGAAATATTATTGAAAGATACTAATGACCTACAAGCATGACTATGAGCAAACGGTTGATTTTTATTATTACCCCTGTAATTGTTTTTTTGAATTGTCAGTATTCATTCTCCCAAACAATAATCACAGGAAAAGTAAGCGATAAAACTCAAAACAAAGCTTTAGCCAATGCTATTATTACAGCCAATAAACTCAATACCGAAACTACGATAGGTTTTGGTATGAGCAAGCCTTCGGGGCAGTTTGAAATTAAAACCAACAGTAGTGCCGATTCTCTAACATTAATCATAAAAATGCTCGGCTACGCTACCCAACGCATCAATGTGCCGAACCAAAGCCAAACCATCAATTTTGAATTAGAAGAATCTTCGATTGAGCTAAAGGAAATAAAAGTAAGACCCGACCCCATCAAAAAATACGGTGATACACTTTCTTATGCGGTTTCGGCCTTTAAGGATAAAAACGACCGTGTAATTGCCGATATTATCAAAAAACTCCCAGGCATTGAGGTTAGTCCCAACGGGCAGATTTTATATCAAGGCGAACCCATCAACAAATACTACATCGAAGGCATGGATTTGCTCGAAGGACGCTACAAACTCGCCAATGATAATCTAAACGTAGAAGCAGTTACGAATGTTGAAATTTTAGAAAATCATCAGCCTGTTAGAATGCTCAATGGCGTGGTTCACTCCGAAAAAGCAGCCTTGAATATCAAACTTAAAAAAAATATCACCACCACTGGCCAAATAGCTTTGGGGGCGGGAATTGACCCAGCACAACTACTGTGGGATGTGAATCTTACGCCCATGATTTTTACAAAAAATCTACAATTTTTGGCAACCTATCAAGCCAATAATGTAGGCCGAAACAATGCTTCACAACTCATGCGGTTAACCCCAGGTATTTACCGAGGCGATGCTGGTATGGAAAATAAACAAGATTGGCTTGGTGTTCAGCGTTTGAGTAATCCTGCGTTCAAAGAAAACCGATGGCTTGATAATAACAGCCACATTGGTAGCATAAATATCTTAAAAAAGCTAAAAAACACCCTCGAACTCCGCCTAATCGGCGATTATTCAAACGATATACAGCTACAAACTGGCTATACCAAAACAACTTTTTTCAGTGCGGAAGCTGATAGCATTAGGCTCTTAGAGAACAAACGAAATGATTTATATTTCAATAACCTAAAAACTGATTTTACACTACAAAAAAACTCAGCAGGTAAATACCTAAAAAATAGTATAAAAATAAAAGCCTACTGGGACAGCCAAACGGGTATAATCAGAAATCAAAAAGGTACCATTTTTCAGCAGGCAAACGTGCCATTTTATACATTTTCTAATGATTATAAAGATTTTTTCAAGGTCGGCAAATCATTGCTTACCTTAAATTCAAGTATTAGCTTTGAACGAAAACCGCAACAATTAAACGTTTCACCCGTTCAATTTGCCACCTTATTCAATGCTGATAAATTTATTCAGGGCATTCGGCAAGAGGTTTTGCAGACCAGCTTTTTTACTGATAATTCGGTGCAGTACTTAAAAACGCTGAAAGGATTTTCGTTTGATACACAAGTAGGTTTTTTGCTTGAAAAGCAAACCTTAGAAAGTGATATTTTACTTATGAATTTTCTCGAACCTCGTTCGGCTGGGAGCGAATTTAGAAATAATTTAAACTGGCTAAATCAGAAATATTACGTGCATCTGCAAAGCCGATACCGCAAACAAAAACTGAACATTAACCTTTCTACACCGCTTAATTTCAGAAGTTTTGCCATTGAAGATATAGCCCTTAGTAAATCCGAAAACCTCAACCGTCTAACCTTTGAGCCTCGCATCAGCCTTAGTTATGATTTGAATAATTACCTTACTATCAATACTTCAGCAAGTAAAATCAATAGTTTTGGCGATATTAATCAAATGTACTATGGTTATTTATTGACAACCTACCGAGATATTAAACGCATGAATGTACCTTTATTGCAAGCAAAAAGTTATTCGAGTTCAGCAGGAATCAATTACCGAAATCCTGTAAATT
>JACCEA011822613.1_pt1 | contig 11407 bp, 15 predicted proteins | sample 7449851 | NCBI WGS metagenome assembly JACCEA01 (sample SAMN15323453, study PRJNA562643) | freshwater metagenome | isolation source: river surface water | place: USA:Blue River Watershed | collected 2017-08-18 | reverse complement strand
TATTCACCGTGCTCTTAACATTTCAGCGGCTTACGAAGCATAATAGGTTTGCTTTGTTTGCAAATGAGTTAGCAGTTTGGATAGGCTTTGTCCTGTTCATGCGCCTTTGGTTTTTAAGGGTTCGATTCCCTTTAGGTGCAAACGACGTCCCAACTTAATGTCTGCCTTTTTTGTAGAGCTTTTTAGTTCGCATTCTTCCAGAAACCTTGTTTCCCTACTATCTTTTTCAACTTCAACGACAGCTCCAGTTAGCGATTCTTCTCTCTTTGTTGCTTTTTCAAACAGAGACGGTTCCCTATTTGAAGGTAGAGGTTTTCTCTCTTTTTTCCCTCCGAGAATTCTTCTTGTTACCCTTCTCCTTCTACCTGTCTTTTTTTCTTCAGCCCGCACTTCGGTTGCGCTTCGTGCGTTTCTTCATCGTCTAACCGGCGGCCTTCTTATTCTTCACCTTGTTAGATTTCTTTCGGGTACAGTTTTCCGATTTGGCTCTTCTACCTCTTCCCTGCTTGTAGGTGCTCTAGACGACCTTGGACTGCTGCCTCGCCTTTTTCTTTTTCTGGCGACTTTTCTTCTCGCTCTTTTCTTTTTTGTTACTGCAGAGCGCTCCCTTATCGCTTTTCGCGTTGGTGAAAGAGAATTTCCTGTTCTTCTTATTCTTCTCCATCTCGGAGGTGCTTTTGCTCTGTATCTGTCAACAACGAGAGAACTGTTTCTAGCTCTTGAAAGAGTTACTCTGGCTTCTTATGTTCTCATTGCGTTTGAGCGACAAAACCGTTTTAGCACTTTTGCAGGGCTTCATTATTTTCTTCTTGGTGCTGTTCCGTCTGGTATTCTTCTGCTAGCTTTTGCTTTTTTCTACCTTTTTGGAGGTTCTCTTGTGCTTCAAGAAAGAGATCTTCTTTTTGTTCCAGCAGCTGCAGTTGCTTTTCCAGCCTCCGTTTACGGCACTTCGTTTAGCCCATTTTCTGCTTCTGCTTCTCCTTTTGCTAGTGAGTCTGACTCTCTGACGCAAGCGATTGAGGCTGCCGTTTCTGTTTCTGCAACAGGGTCTTTTTTTGAGGACCTTATTTCTGTAACAAACCCTCTAACAGGACTCACGTCGAGAGCAGTTGTTTTTCTTATTGTTAACTTTTTCTTTAAACTTACAGCTGCTCCGGTCCATTTTTGAGCTCCTACTGTCTATGGTTACGGTCCCCTCCCGGCAGTTACTATTCTGTCAATTTATGGTAAAGTTAGGGTCCTTTTTCTTCTGACAAAGCTAAGCCTCACCTTTCTTCATGCTTTTGGCGGTATTCTATCAATTCTGATTGTTGCTGGAGGATCTAGAAGTGTAGTAGCTGGAAGATTCGGTGCCTTTCCTGAAACTGCTATCAAGCGTTTCTTTGTGTTTAGCTCTAGAGGTCATGTAGGTTATAGACTTCTTGCTTTTGCAACCCAAGATGTCGTAGGTCTCACTGCATCTCTGCAATACCTTATCGTGTACAGCCTCAGCGCTCTGCTTGGTTGATCATTTCTCCTTACAAGAGGCCGCTCGTCGTGGCTGCGCACATCGCTAGCCGCCCTAAAGTCTAAGGATCCTCTTCTGGCAATCCTTTTTGCCCTTACTCTTTTTTCAAGAAGCGGTATCCCGCCTCTTGGAGGTTTTTTTGTCAAGCTAGATGTTTTTTCTGCACTTCTAGCTAGTGGGCAATCGTTTCTTGCAGCGTTTCTTCTACTGCTTTCTGTGGGTTCCTTTTTTTATTACCTGCGAAGAGTAAAGATTCTTCTGTTTGATGCACAAGGCAACGCTTCCGAATCGTTTCTAGAAGAGCGTCTTCAGTCTGCTGCTGTGGTTCGCGATTCAGCTGCTATTTCACTCTCTGCACGACTGCCGCTTCGACTTTTTATTAGATCCCTTCTTTTCTCAATCCTAGCTTTTTACATCCTTCTAGTGCATCCGGTGCTAGCCGTTCTGCTCAGTGAAGTTGTTCAGACAATTAGATAGTTTTTAAGCCTATAGCTCAGTTGGTTAGAGCGCACGCTTGATAAGCGTGAGGTCCGCCGTTCAAGTCGGCGTGGGCTTATCTTAACAAAAGTATGGCGAATGTAACTCAACGGCAGAGTACCAGGTTGTGGTCCTGGGAATGTGGGTTCGATTCCTTCCACTCGCCCGTTTAATAACCTTTGGGGAAGTAGCTCAGTTGGTAGAGCGCTAGCCTGTCGCGCTAGCAGTCGCGGGTTCGAGTCCCGTCTTTCTCGCTCTCTGCTTTTGCTATTCGCTAAATGGGGTATAGCCAAGTTGGTTAAGGCAGTGGATTTTGGTTCCGCCATGCAGAGGTTCGAGCCCTTTTACCCCAGCGGCCTATCTTATTTCTTTTTTTAACGCAATGTCTTCTACTACTCTTCTGTCACTCCTTGATAGACAAGATTACTCTACTCTTCTTACTGTTGTTATTGCCAGCCTTTCTCTTTCAGCGATTATCCTTGCGCTTTCTCTTCTCCTCGCTATCCGCACACCTGATCCTGAAAAAAGCTCTGCTTACGAATGCGGTTTTGAGCCTTTTGAAGATGCTCGTAACCGTTTTGACATCCGCTTCTCAATTGTGGCTATTCTGTTTCTGATTTTTGACGTTGAAGTGGCTTACCTTTTCCCATGAGCTAGAACTCTTGGGAGAACCGGTGCCACCGCATATGCCGCCGTTGTTCTTTTCCTTGTGCTTCTTACAGTAGGTTTCCTTTACGAAGTTGTTAAGGGGGCTCTAACTCAGCAGTAATCTTTAATCCCAATGTCTTCTCTTCTTCCCATCACTATTAACAATCGTCTTGTACACGTACGCCCAACAGCAACTGTTCTTCAAGCCTGCGAATCAGCAGGGATTGAAGTTCCCCGTTTTTGTTATCATGAAGCTCTTTCTGTCGCTGGTAATTGCCGCAGATGTCTAGTTGAAGTTCAAAAGTCACCAAAACCAGTCGTTTCTTGCGCCAGACCTGTGTCAAAGGGTAGAGTCATTTACACTGAAACACCTCTAGTTCGCAAGGCTCGAGAAGCTGTACTTGAATTTCTTCTCCTTAACCATCCCCTTGATTGCCCTATTTGCGACCAGGGAGGTGAATGCGATCTGCAAGAAGAAGCCCTTGCTTTCGGTTCTGATCGCGGCCGCTCCGTTGAGTTTAAGCGCTCAGTGGAAGACAAGGACTGTGGTCCAGTTGTCAAGACAATTAGAACTCGTTGCATTCATTGCACACGTTGCATCCGTTTTGCAAGTGAAGTTGCTGGTAGAGAAACTCTTGGTTCTTTTGGTCGTGGTGAGGAGACAGAAATCGGTACTTACATTTCAACCCTTCTCCGTACTGAACTTTCGGGTAATCTTGTCGATCTTTGCCCTGTTGGTGCCCTTACCTCGAAGCCGTATGCCTTCCGCGCCCGTCCTTGGGAACTAACACGCATTGAATCTCTGGACCCTTTTGACGCAATTGGGACCGAAATTGTTGTTCAAACACGTGGTACTTCGGCATCCTCAACGCCAGGTTCAGTTTCTAGCACTGTTGGAGACGCCATTCTTCGCATTCTACCGCGCCACGGTGGGCTTGTATCGGAAGCCTGAATTTCAGACCGTAGTCGCTATGCTTTCGATGGCCTCTCTGTTAACCGTCTTAAGCATCCTCTTCTACGCAGTTCTTCAGCAACCTCTGTTTCTGGAAAGGTTCAGAGACAGGCTAGAGTACCGGCGTCTTGGGATGCTGTTTTTTCTTCTCTTGAGACCCAAAGAGGTCTTGCTTACGCACAAGAAGTTCGCGAACAGTCTTCGGAGGCAGAGTTTTCATACGGTGATTATGAGCTGGGTACGGAATCAGACATTGAGGATTATGAAAATGATAAGTCGTCAACTGTTCGCGAGGTTACTTCAGTTGCTTTTGCATCTTCAGGGCCAGTTTGGCGTTTTATTCTTGGTTCACACGTTAATCTCGAAGGCCTTTTTGCTACAGCCCTGTTCGCTTCAATTCACGGTAGAGATGTTCCTCTCGTAACTTCAGCGAACTCTCATCTTCCTACCCGTCTCACATGCGACAACCCAAATCTGAGAAGTCTGAATCGTCCTCTCGATTCTGTTGCAGGGCTACCAGCCTTCCTTCTAGTCGGTAGAAACCTGCGCCATGAAGCTTCTCTTCTTTGCACTGTTATTCGTCGAGCCCAAAGACGTCGTGGGACTTTTGTTTCCACCGTAAGTTCGTTCAGCTCACAGCGACTTCGCCAACACCATGCCGGAAGCAGTCTTCGAACTCTAGCAGCTCTTCTTGAAAATCGCCTACCGGTTCTGCGTAAGCTTCTTTTTTCAGGAATCTCTAGACCTTCTGTTTTTGCTGATGCTGAATCTCGTCCGGCCGTTTTTCTAGGTGTTGAGTCGCTCCGAACTTCTCACGGCTCTTCGCTAGAGTCTCTTGCCCATTCGTTTGCACTTCGTTTCCATTCGTACGGGACGAAGGCTTATGCTCGTTTTGGTGTTGTACACGCTTCTGTAGGGAGTCTAGCTGCTGCTGCCCTTGCGCTACGTGCTCCTCGCCGTGTTGCAACCCCGTTTTCATCTGCAAAAGGTCCATTTCCATCAAGTCTGATTACTGTTCAACATGATGGAGTTTCTGCTCGTCTACAGGCGTCTCCTTTCCTGTCGTCCGCATCGAATCTTACCCACATCCACACAGGGACTCATCGACCTTCTCGACGCCTTTCAACAAATACCGCTCTTCTTCCTCTTCCAAGTCTATACGAGCAGAAGGGTCATAGAGTTGTCCTTGAAGGTCCAGGTGGGCGTATTCGTAACCACTCTGTCACTACAACACGCCCCACAGATACCCGCAGTCTTGAAGTTCTCTGGTCTGCACTCTGCCGTAGAGGATCTGATTCAATTTGAGATCGTTGGTCTGATGGTCTGGGTTTCCTTTTTTCTGAATTCCCAGCAACCCTTTCCGAGCGCACTCTGCCTTCATTTGCTCTATCTTCCTCTCTTTGCGCAGGTCAACCTGTTTACATTGAAGCTGCAAAGTTTGGACCAACCGTATCTGATCCTTATTTTTCAGATCCAATTAGCCGTCACTCCCCAACTAGAGGTGAGTGCTCTCTTTTTCTTCACGAACTGGATACGGCCTTTTCTCGTGAAAGATTGTTTTTTTTATTTTATTCTTTTTCCCTTCTCTTCCAATGATTCAAGTTCAAAGTTGACTAAAACCAAGTGATAATTCAGGCGCGCGCTCCGTTGAGTGCATTCGTGCTCTCGGCGGTCTTCAACGCCAATTTGCTTTTCCTGGAGACTACATTCTAGTGTCTGTAAAGCGCCTACGTCTTGTTCGTAAAGTAAAAGTTGGTGAAGTTCATAGGGCTCTCCTTCTTCGTTCTCGAAAAGAGGTTCGTTTTCTTGATGGTACATCTAGCCGTTCAGAAGCTAATTCTGTTATTCTGAGGAATCGAAAGAGGCGTGTCCTTGGTACTCGTTTTTTTGGCTGAGCTTCTCGACGTCTTCGCCGCAAAAAGTTTACCCGCATTCTTCTACTGTGCGGTCGCCATGTAGTTTAAATTTAAAATGTCCAACCCTTCCGTTCCTCTTGTTCGTCTCTCCGAGCATTTTAAATCAGTCGCCCCGCTCCATCAGGCAACCCTTTTTCCATACACCAATTCTCTTAGACGCCCGTCATTCACGAAAGCAACAGTAGCTTTTTCTTTCCGCTCTATTGATTTTCAAAAAAAGCGAGCCCTTCCTTTTTTTATTGCAATTGAGCTTCTGACTCAACAAAAGTGCGTTGCATCCCTTGCCCGTCGTAACGTTCTGGCCTGGAAAGTACGTAAAGGTAGGCTCGTAGGTTGCCGTGTGACCCTTCGCCGCGGCAGCCTTTTTGCTTTTCTTGATACACTTCAACTTGCTCTACCACGTAGAGAAAAGCTTGCGCCGCCTAGTTGAATTAGCTGGAGAGAGCGGATTCTTCGTTCAGCAGTCGAACGCCGTTCCCACGAACGCCAGAGAATCTTTGAGAATCGCCCCTGGGCCCTAAACGCTCTTCGTGCTCAGCTAAAAAACTTCCAGTCCCCAACTAGCGTCACTTTTTCTCTAGGCGAGCTGGTTCTTCTGTACCCTATTGAAAGGGGTCTTGGTCTCCATCCTGACGTTCGTCGAAGAAGACTAACCGTTTCTCTTTCTTCTCGACCAAGAGAAGAGCGATATTTTCTGTTTCGCTCTGCAAAACTTCCTGTTGTGTAGTTTTTGTATCTGTAGCTCAATGGATAGAGCGTCGGACTACGGATCCGAAAGTTGAAGGTTCGACTCCTTCCAGATATGTTTAAGGGAATAGTTCAATGGTAGAACAGTGATCTCCAAAGTCACATGTTGAGGGTTCAAGTCCTTCTTCCCTTGCGTCTATTGTTAAATGAAACACTACACACATCCCTTCCCAGCCCAAACACTTCTTCAAGCAAAAGACGGAAGCACAGTAGCAAAACAGTGACTTTACTTTCGATCATCCGTGCTTCTCGATGATTCCACAAAGGTATGGCAAACACTTTGTGCATCTGGAAAGCCTCAACTAGCAAAAACTTTTTCTGGACGAACTGATCACACCAAAGCCCTTTCCAGCCTTTACCGTCGTCGAGTTGAACGTGCTTTTCTAAAATCTCTGTAATGCCTACATATTCCCAACTTTCATCTCATAAAACCCATCGCCGCCGCCCCACCAAGCAACGTGCAGCAGCTGTTCCTGCACTTGGAGGTGCTCCTCAAAAAAAAGGGGTTTGCAGAAAACTTGTTACCCGTACACCAAAAAAGCCAAACTCTGCTATTCGTAAGCTGGCCCTTATTCGCCTGTCAAACCGTCGCCGAATCTACGCGTATCTGCCTGGAGAAGGAAAACACAGTCTTCAAGAGCACTCCGTTGTCCTTGTTCGTGGGGGTCGAGTTAAAGACCTTCCTGGAATTAAATACAAAAGAATTCGAGGTGTTTACGACTTTGAGGGTCTTAAAGGTCGAACAAAGGGGCGGTCTAAATACGGAACAAAACGTGCTGTTTCTCTCAAATAATTTTTCTTTTTCGTATGCAAGTTCTCATTAATCTTCTCGCTTTTCTCGGGGCTATTGTTCCCCTTCTTCTGTCTATTGCATTTTTTACTCTTTACGAACGTCAAATTCTGGCTGCTCTTCAACGTCGCCAAGGACCTAATATCGTCGGTTTCTACGGTCTATTTCAACCTCTTGCCGACGGTCTAAAACTATTTATCAAGGAGTCGATTGTACCTAAGAGTGCTAATCTTCTTCTCTTTCTTCTGGCCCCGGTTGTTACATTCGGTCTAGCAAGAGCTGGATGGGCTGTTGTTCCTCTTGGTGAAGGTAGAAGACTTGTTGATTTTCGACTTGGTAGACTTTATCTTTTCGCTGTCTCATCACTTTCAGTCCACTCGGTTATTAGAGCAGGTTGGTCTAGCAACTCGAAGTATGCTTTTCTTGGGGGTCTTCGTTCTGCCGCGCAGAGAATTTCGTACGAAGTTTCAAGAGGAGCCACTCTCGTTTCTCTTCTACTTCTTTCTGGCTCTCTAAACCTTTCAACAATTGGAGAAAGCCAAACAGAACTTTGGTTTGGAGCCCCTCTTCTACCTATTTTCGTACTTTTTTTCATTACGACACTTGCTGAAACAAATCGGCACCCTTTTGACCTTCCCGAAGCTGAAGCTGAGCTTGTTTCAGGTTACAACGTTGAGTATTCGGCTAGAGGGTTTGCTCTTTTCTTCCTGGCTGAGTATTCAAACATTATCCTTAGATCAAGCCTCAGTGGTCTTCTTTTTCTAGGAGGAGGTCATAGTGATTTCCCGCTTTTTGGTTTTCTGATTCCTTCAAGTGTTACTTTTGCACTTAAGACAAGATTCTTTATTACCCTTTTTGTTCTTGTTCGTGGTACCCTTCCTCGTTATCGTTACGATCAGCTAAGACGTCTAGGATGGAAAGTCTTCCTACCGCTTTCTCTGGCTTTCCTTGTTAGATATGCTGCAATCATTCTATCGAGAAACGGAGTTGTTGAGCTTGTTCGTTAGTTATTTTGTTTCAATGTCTTCTCTTTTTACTTCTAGAGACCTTACTCTTCTCGTCGCCTTTCTTGGTGCTCTTGGACTTCTTGTCAACAAGCGCCACCTTCTTCTATCTGTTATCTGCATTGAAAGAAGGTTTTATGGTCTAAACCTTTTTCTCGTTGTTCTCTCTCTATACCTGGACGATAGACTTGGTCAGATTTTTGCTCTGTTCGTTCTTACTCTAGCAGCTGCTGAATCTGCGCTCGCCCTCGCTCTTCTAAGAGCTTATTTTCAGGTTTACTCAAACATTCTTCTTCGTAACGAATAATGAATACATCTTCTGCCCTTTCCTATCCGACAATTCAAGCAGAGCTTCTTAACAAAATTACACAGCTAGTTCCTTCTACCCTTACCGGCGTTGCTAGCGGAGAGCCTTTTGTTAAAGTTTCCCCAGCCCACCTGATTCCTCTCCTAACAATTCTGAAAGACCACACTGGTAGAGAGTTTACTCAACTTAGAGATATTACTGCAGTTGACAATCCAGAGCGTAAACATCGTTTTGAGGTTGTGTATTCACTTCTCTCTGTTCGAACTGCGCAGCGCCTCGCCGTTCTAGTTTCAGTTGCTGAAGGAGAGTCCCTTCCGTCTGCTACCTCTCTGTATGCATCTGCTGGTTGGTACGAACGAGAACTTTGGGATAGATTTGGAGTAGTTATCACAGGACATCCTGATCTTCGTCGTAGACTTACTGACTACGGATTTCGTGGTCACCCACTTCGTAAAGATTTCCCTGTTACCGGTTACACAGAAGTTCGATATCATGACGGAACAAAACGCATTGTTTACGAAGGTGTCAGTCTTGCTCAGCAATATCGTCTCTTTACTCTAGATAGCCCTTGGAGTACTGTTTAGTTTTTTGTCCTCTTCGTCTAGTGGTTAGGACATCACCCTTTCAAGGTGGTAACGCGGGTTCAAGTCCCGTAGAGGATACACATATTAAAAATTAATACAATGGCACACGCTGCTTCATTTTCTTTTCTTTTTACACCACTAGAACAGTTCGATAATGTTCGTTGGCTGTCTCACGAAGTTCTGGACACTCTTGCCCCTCTCACTCTGTTTACACTTGAAGGGGAAAGAACACCGTGAGAAAGATACACAACTTCACTAACAGAAACTTCAGCTTTTTCCGACCGCAGATTCTCCGAACACAGGGGGATTTTTATTGTAGTCGCACTGCTGCTCGCTTTTTTCCGTTTTCCTGTTCTTCTTAACTATTTTGAACTGGCAACTGGGCATTTTTCAGGTTGGTTTTTCCTCGCTGCTGTGTTTGTCCTGACAGGCGGATTTTTCACTGTTTGGTTTGCTGATTTTGCTTACCCAACAACATCCCTCCGTTGGCACACAGTTCTTCCAACTTTTGCTCCCCAAATCGATATTTCTTTTTCGATTGATGAAACTAGAATTTCCCTCCTTCTTGCCTTCTTCCTTCTTGGTGGCGGTGAGGATGACGAGGACGAAGATTTTATTCTTTCTGAACAAGGAGACCTTGAAGGCGCTGAAGATGTTATTGCTCCAAGATTCTTTAGCAACCTAGGTACAACAAGAGCTGAAAACAGCGGTCTTTATCTTAAGAGATGCGCTATTTTCTCCTTTATTCTTGCAAATAACCTTAGAGGTAGACTTCCTTATGCAGATACTGCCACTGCAAGCCTCGGACTTACTTTTTGAGTCGCAAGAGCTTCTTTCGGATCTCTCCTTGCGGTTAGAGTTAAGAAGCACGGGTTTTCTTACCTCCTTTCCCTGTTCAGACCATCAGGAACCCCGTTCCCTCTGCTCTTTCTTCTTGTACCAATCGAAGCCCTATCGTTTAGCTTCCGACTAGTCAGCCTTGCTGTTCGACTTTTTGCCAACAGAAGAGCAGGTCACACCCTTAGAAAGGTTCTCATTGGGTTTGCTTACACTTTCCTTACCCTCGGTGATCTTTATGCTCTTGCGTCCTTTCTTCCAAGTCTTGTTGTCTTTGTTCTGACATTTCTTGAAAGAGGGGTTGCTGCTGTTCAGGCTTACATCTTCACAACTCTGAGAAGAAGATACAGAAAAGATATTTATGTTGCCCACTAATAAACAAATGCCTCAACTTGATCTTGATATTCTTGAAGATTTCCTCTTTTTTGCTTTTGCGTCTTTCCTCCTCGGGTTTGGTGATGAAGAAACCGAAGAAAATGCTATTAACAGACAAACAGATGCTCATCTTGCGCAGTACTACCTTTCAACTCAAAAGAGACTGCGTGCGGAGACAGCTCTTCTTGTTAAGACGCCTCGTATTTCGTAGTAACTAATAACACTTTTTGGGAACATAGCTCAACGGTAGAGCGTCGGTCTTCTAAGCCGACGGCTGCTGGTTCAAGTCCAGCTGTTCCCATCTACAAAATTTAGGGGAAATGGCAGAGTGGTTGATTGCGCAGACCTGCTACGTCTGAGATAGGGGTTTCCTTATCCGTGGGTTCGAATCCCGCTTTTCCCGTTTTATAGGGTGCATAGCTCAGCTGGTAGAGCGCGAGATTCTTACTCCCGTGGTCACAGGTTCGATTCCTGTTGTGCCTATACTTACATTTTGTACTCACTAATAAACTAATGGCTGCCACTGCATCATCTTCATTTTCACCATTTGCCACACGTTGGCTTTTTTCTACTAACCACAAGGACATTGGAACCCTTTACCTTATTCTTGGTGCCTTTTCAGGAAGACTCGGAACAGCAAGATCCCTGCTGATTCGTAGAGAACTTGGAGGTACTGGAACCCAAATTGTTGCTGGAAACTATCAGCTGTACAACGTTATTATTACAGCTCACGCGTTTCTAAGAATTTTCTTCAGAGTTAGACCTATCCTTATTGGAGGTTTCGGTAACTGATTTGTACCTCTCAGAATCGGTGCACCTGACAGAGCGTTTCCTCGCAGAAACAACATCTCTTTTTGGCTCCTTCCTCCATCGCTGCTCCTTCTTCTTACATCTGCCCTAGTTGAAGGAGGTGCTGGTACTGGATGGACTGTGTACCCTCCGCTCTCTAGTATCCAAGCCCACTCTGGACCTTCAGTTGACCTTGCGATCTTTAGCCTCCACCTTTCCGGTGCCGGGTCAATCCTTGGTGCGATCAACTTCATTGTTACAATTTTTAACAGACGTGCTCCAGGTCTTTTTAGACACAAGCTCCCTCTGTTCGTCTGGTCAGTTCTTATTACAGCTTTCCTTCTGCTTCTTTCCCTCCCTGTGTTTGCCGGAGCAATTACCAGACTACTGACCGACCGTAATTTCAACACCAGCTTTTACGATCCTGCTGCTGGTGGAGACCCAGTCCTTTATCAGCACCTGTTCTGGTTCTTT
>JACCEA011440945.1_pt1 | contig 11407 bp, 9 predicted proteins | sample 7449851 | NCBI WGS metagenome assembly JACCEA01 (sample SAMN15323453, study PRJNA562643) | freshwater metagenome | isolation source: river surface water | place: USA:Blue River Watershed | collected 2017-08-18 | reverse complement strand
TTTATCACTATTTAACATGTTAAACCAACGGAAAATTCTTCGTGTATTACAATTCATTTCATACCTAGAACAACGACCACCAAAAGCGGTAAATCAGTTAGCAGAAATGCTTGAAACCACCGAGCGAACAGTCTATCGCTACCTAGATCTCATCCGAGAATGTGGCTTTGATTTACAGCGAGACAAATACACACGATTTTTTATTCACAACGATACTGCCCAGGGCATTCGTTTCTCTACCGAAGAAGCTGAGTATTTAAAACAATTGGTTCTAACATCGGGTAAGCGTAACAAACTCAAAGATGCTGTTTTGAGTAAAATCTATTTAGCATCGGATGTCAATATCGTGGCTGGCCATTTAGTTAATTCAAAAAATGGACGCATTGTAGAAAGATTGGCACAAGCCATCGCAGACAAAGAACAAGTTATTTTAAAGCGATACCACTCTATTAATTCCGAAACCATTTCAGATCGTTTAGTAGAGCCATTTGGTTTTACAGATAACTACCACACGGTTATGGCGTATGAAATTGAATCTCAGAAAAACAAAACATACAATCTTGACCGTATCACGGCAGTTGAGTTCACCAACAAAGCTTTTGCTTTTGAAGAAAAACACGAACAACAAATTCCGGATGCTTTTGGATTTAGTTTTACTGGTGAACAGCACAACATTGAGTTAGAACTTTCCCTCAAAGCATATTTACTACTCAAAGACGAATATCCGCTTACTATTCCATACATCAAATACAACCCTAAATCAGACCTTTATGAACTAAAAATTAAGGTAAATGATTTGAAACCTATTCAGCGGTTTATGAGGGGTATACAGCTATTTGATTAGAAAAAATAATTCCTATTTTATAGTATCTTTACGATTGAATATGGCAAAGCAAAAAGAACACACAGAAGAGAGCTTAGAAAAGAAGCTTTGGAAGACAGCAGACAAGCTACGAAAGAACATTGACGCAGCAGAATACAAGCATGTTGTACTTGGTTTGATTTTCTTAAAATACATCTCGGATGCCTTTGAAGAATTACATCAGAAATTAATAAATGGTGAAGGCAAATATGCCGGTGCTGATCCTGAGGATCCAGATGAATATGGTGCTGAAAATGTGTTCTTTGTTCCTGAAAAAGCACGTTGGTCACACATTCAATCAATGGCTAAAAATCCGGGAATTGGCAAATTGATAGACGATGCTATGGATCTTATTGAAGCCGATAATGCAACGCTGAAAGGTATTCTACCTAAAGTTTACGGCCGTCAGAACTTGGATGCTCAAACGCTTGGAGGTTTAATTGATACGATCGGAACAATTGCTTTGGGTGACTCATTAAGCAAAAGTCAAGATGTTTTGGGGAGAGTTTACGAGTATTTTCTTGGTCAGTTTGCATTGGCAGAAGGACAAAAAGGTGGACAATTTTATACACCTGAAAGTATCGTAAAATTGCTTGTTGAAATGTTGGAACCTTATAAAGGACGTGTTTATGATCCTTGCTGTGGTTCGGGCGGAATGTTTGTTCAGTCAGAGAAATTCATTGAGAGCCATCAAGGCCGTTTAGATGACATTTCTGTTTACGGACAAGAAAGCAATCAGACTACTTATCGTTTATGCCGAATGAATTTAGCCATTCGTGGAATTGATGGGTCGAATATCAAATGGAATACAGAAGGATCTTTTCTAAACAATGCTCATAAAGATTTAAAAGCCGATTACATCATTGCCAATCCTCCATTTAATGTGAGTGATTGGAGCGGTGAGTTATTAAACGATGATGCGCGCTGGCAGTATGGAACGCCTCCTGCTGGAAATGCAAATTTTGCTTGGGTTCAACATTTCTTATACCATTTAGCACCAAACGGAAAAGCAGGTTTCGTCTTAGCAAACGGATCGTTAAGTTCGAATACTGGAGGTGAAGGTGAAATTCGTAAGCGTTTGGTTGAGGCAGATTTGGTAGAGTGCATTGTCATGTTGCCAAAAGCCTTGTTTTTCAATACCGGAATTCCTGCCTGTTTGTGGTTTCTTCACCGAAATAAGAAAAAAAGAAACGGAGAAGTTCTCTTTATTGATGCTTCCAATCTAGGGATGATGATTGATCGTAAGAATCGAATCTTCGAAGATCAAGATGTTCAACTTGTATCTGACACCTATCACAATTGGTTGAAAAACAGCAGTGAATACGAAGACATTAAAGGCTTCTGTAAATCCGCAAGTTTTGCAGAAATTGAAAAGCACAAATATGTTTTAACTCCTGGGCGCTATGTTGGAATCGAAGATGAGGAAGATGATGGCATTCCTTTCGAAGAAAAAATTGACAAACTCACTTCAACCTTGCGTGAACAAATGCAAAAATCTTCGGAGTTAGACAAGGAAATAAAAGAACAGTTAGCTAAAATTGGAATTAAATTATGAGTTTGGATTTATCAGTTCTTCTTTCTCAGATCAATGACTTAGATATTCAATTAACAAGTCAAGCAGCGAAATCTATTGATCGCTTGATGACCATTCGCAATTGGTTAATTGGTGGATATATCTTTGAATATGAGCAAAACGGTGCAGATAAAGCGCTTTACGGTGCCAAATTAGAACAAACACTTGCCCAAAAACTCAATAGAAAAGGGCTTTCTGAAAGGAATTTAAAGTTATTCAAACAATTTTATTTGGCATATCCTCAAATAATGCAGACATTGTCTGCACAATTCAGATTACCATACTTAGTAAGTAATAAGTTGTTGCATATTTAATATTAATTACAAAAGAGTATAACATGAACGATATTCAAAAATCTACATTAGAGAATCGAATTTTTATTGTTCGTGATCAGAAAGTCATGTTAGATAGTGACCTAGCAATGATTTATAATGTCGAAACAAAGCGTTTGAATGAGCAGGTTAAAAGAAATTTGGAGCGCTTTCCGTCAGAGTTCATGTTTCAATTGACTTCTGAGGAGTTCGATTTTATAAGGTCGCAAAATGCGACCTTTAAAACTCAGGAAACTTTAAGGTCGCAAAATGCGACCTTAGAAGCAAGTCAAGGAAAACACCGCAAATATTTACCCTATGTTTTTACGGAACACGGAACGGTAATGTTAGCAAGTGTATTAAAGAGTCAGACAGCTGTAGAAGCCAGCATCCAAATAGTAAAGGCATTCGTGAAATTTAAAGAGATCATTTCTTCTCAGGCGGTATTAGCAGCAAAAATCGAAGAACTAGAAAGTAAATATGATGATCAATTCAAACAAGTTTTTGATGCAATTAGACAATTAATGGTCTACAGTCCGGAAATAACAACAATAAAAAAAGGTAGAAAAGACTGATGGAAAACGCATGGACATTAGACCGTATTCAAAGTTTCATCGACAATCAAATCGAGGAAAGCAATACACTTGACTACAAAGCTGCAGATGCTTTGGCCAAGACTGATATTAAAAAAAATGAACTATCAAAGGACGTTTCTGCGTTTGCCAATTCTAATGGGGGGATAATTATTTATGGAATTAAGGAATACAATGATGCTCCGAATAAGCATAAACCCGAAAGTATTGATCCTATAAATCGCACTATCATTTCAAAAGAGTGGATTGAACAAGTTATTTCAACTAAAATTCAACCAAAAATTGAAGGGATAGTAATAACACCTGTGCCAGTTGTTGATGAAGAAAATTCAGTGATTTATGTCGTTGAGATACCACGAAGCAACAATGCCCATCAAGCATCAGGAAACAAATATTACAAGCGTTATAACTTTCAGTCTGAAGCGATGGAAGACTATGAGATTCGTGATGTGATGAATCGTGGTCAACATCCAATAATAGATTTAGAATTTGAAATTGAGGAAGCTTCTTTTGTAAAAGAATCAAATCTAAACCCAATGTTTGGAACAACAAAAAGTGAATTTGAAATTGTAAAACAAATTACCTTAAAAGTATATGCTCGCAACAATGGGAACGTATTTGCAAACTACGTGAATTTCTATCTAGAGCTCAACAGAAATTTAATAGTTGAGTCTTTACATAAAGATCTGAAAACGTATAAAAAAGATCAATCGGGTGCAATATATGCGGAATATTACGGGGAAAATACAATTAGAGATGTCATTGACGTTGAATTCGGTCCTTTCGGTGAAAAACATTTAAAACACGGGCCATCTCGATTTGATCCCATATTACCAGGAATGCATTCAAGGGCTGACAAAATTAGACTAATCAAGGAGTATAAATCATTCCAAGATGAATTCATTTGTTGGCAGGTATATGCCGACAATGCGAAACCACGAGAAGGTAAAATAAAAATTGGAGATATTCCAGTTATAAAAATTGAAGCGGAATGAGTGAGTGGATTCATACAGAGTTAAAAAATCTCACAACTAAAATTGGCAGTGGGGCTACTCCTCGAGGAGGTCAAGAAGCATATAAAACTGAGGGTATATCACTAATACGAAGCCAAAATATTTTAGATTTTTCATTTTCGACAAATGGATTAGCATTTATCGATGATGAGCAAGCAAGGCAATTACAAAATGTTGAAATCAAAGAAAAAGATGTTCTTATAAATATCACAGGAGATTCTGTTGCACGTGTTTGCATGGTTCCCTCAAAAACTCTTCCTGCAAGAGTAAATCAGCATGTAGCAATACTTCGTGCAGATACTAAAAAATTAGATCCTGATTATTTGCTTTATTATTTATTGAATCCAGTTATAAAGAGGCATCTTCTTAGACTTTCATCAGACGGGGCAACAAGAAATGCATTAACGAAAGCTAACTTGGAAGAGCTAATAATATCCGCACCAAAGGACATAAATCAACAAAGAGAAATTTCTGAAAAAATAAAATTATTCGACTCCAAAATCACCCTTCTCCGCCAACAAAACCAAACCTTAGAAGAATTAGCTCAAACACTTTTCAAACGCTGGTTTTTGGATTTTGAATTCCCAAATGAAAACGGCCAACCATATAAAAGTTCAGGTGGCAAAATGATTGAATCTGAATTAGGTGAGATTCCAAAGGGATGGAGAATTGGAGCGTTGAGTTCATTATTTGATTTTTTAGAAGGACCTGGTATCAGAAATTGGCAATATTCTGAAACAGGGATTCCATTTATTAATATTAGATTGATTAAAGATGAAGATATTGAAGTAAAGAGTGCAAATTTCGTTACAACAGAGGAAGGAAATGGAAAATATAGCCATTTCAAGTTACAAGAGAAAGATATGGTAGTATCTACGTCAGGATCTCTAGGAAAAACTGCCATTGTTCGAAAATCTCATTTACCACTGTTACTAAATACAAGCGTAATTAGATTCAGACCACTACCAACATCGAATTATCCGTTTATGTATCAGTATTTAAAATCTAAATCATTTGAGACAGAATTATTGACATTAGCTTCAGGGAGTGTTCAGCTGAATTTTGGTCCAACTCATTTAAAACAAATTGAGATGATTATTCCTAATCAAGAAATCCTTTACAATTTTAAGCTTAGCTGTGATCATACCTATGATAAAATAATTCAGAATCAAGAAGAAATCCAGTCTCTCACTCAACTACGCGATACTTTGTTGCCGAAGCTTATGAGTAGGGAGATAGAAATCAAAGTATAATGATGGAATTAATTTCTCCAAAATATAGAATGAAATTAGTCAAACAAGTTACAGAAGCAATTTGGGCAGAGTACAGTTCCTATAAAGAAGTGGAATTTTACATACAGAATTGGCACTACTTAGAAGAAGACCAGTGGGGAAACATTCAATGGGAAAATTTCTCTATTAAGTACAAGGATGCTGGGGGTATTGACTTACCTACAACTCTACATTTAATGGATGGTGAATTATTATTAAAAATCGCTATAGATATTGGTGTTGACACTCCAGATTATATCCCTTCAATTCCGATATTTCGAAATGAAATAAAACTTACAAGTGAAACTGCATTAGCTACTTTTGAACGTGCTGTCAAACAAACAGAAACTCATCCAGACATAGCAATAGGTCTTGCTAATTCTGCCTTAGAAAGTATTATAAAAGAAATCCTAAAGGATAAAAGGTTAAATGTAAAATCAAAGAGTGGTGATACTCTTTACAAACTAACTGAACATATACTAAAAGCCTTTAAGACTTTTCCAGGTGCAAATATCACTTCGGAGATACAACAAATCGGAAATGGTTTAATGTCAGCTTGTCAAGGTATTGAAAACCTTAGAAGTAATAAAACGCAATTCCATGGAAAAACAGATGATGACCATTTAATTGAAGATTCAATTTATGCGTTCTTCATTGTTAATAGTGTAACCACAATCGGTTTATTCTTATCTCGCTATTATAAACATCATTTTCCAAAACCAATAAAGGTTGAAGATGAAAATGACGAATTACCATTTTAATATGACCAAACTCTCAGAAAACGATATTGAACAATGGGCTATTGAGGAGCTGCAAGCTGTTGGATGGAGCTATGTGAATGGTGCTGAAATGGCACCCGATGGATCGCATCCTGAACGCACTTCGTTTAGCTCTATCATTTTAGAAGAACGTTTAAAAGCGGCAATTGCCCGCATAAATCCAATACTGCCATTAGAGGCACAAACGGAGGCGCTTAAAGTGGTATTGAGATTGAATGATCAGAACATCATTGTAAACAATCGACTTTTTCATCAATACTTAACCGAAGGCGTTCCTGTCGAATACCGCAAAGACGGAACCATGCGTGGTGATCGAGTTCAATTGGTAGATTTTAATCAGTTGGAAAACAATGATTGGTTGGTCGTCAATCAATTTACCATTATCGAAAACAATCAAAATAAACGTCCGGATTTATTGCTCTTTGTGAATGGAATCCCTCTCGTTTTAATTGAACTCAAAAATGCAGCCGATGAAAATGCGACCATCGAATCTGCGTATAAGCAAATCCAAACCTATAAAGAAAGTATTCCAAGCCTATTTCATTTCAATGAAATTTGCATCATTTCCGATGGTGTAGATGCCAAGGCAGGTTCACTCTCCGCTGGTTTAACACGCTATCTGACTTGGAAAATCAAAGACGATGATAATCGTTCCATTTTTACCAATCAACTGGAAATCATGCTCACAGAGCTTTTAAAGCCAAGTGTTTTATTAGATTTTGTTAGGCATTTCATCGTTTATGAAGAAAATAGATCAACCGATGTTAATGGGTTGGTACATATCACAACAGTTAAGAAAATCGCCGCTTACCATCAATACTACGCTGTAAACAAAGCCATTGAATCCGTTAAAGAAGCAGCTGGTGAACACGGAGATCGAAAAGGAGGAGTTGTTTGGCATACACAAGGAAGTGGTAAATCACTTTCGATGGTATTCTTTACAGGAAAGTTGGTCGTTTCACTAAACAATCCAACCATTTTGATGATCACAGATCGCAATGATTTGGATGATCAATTGTTCGATACCTTTGCTGCATCTAAAGATTTATTGCGACAAGTTCCGGTACAAGCAAATGATCGAGAACACCTCAAAGAGCTACTGAAAGTGGCCAGTGGAGGAATCGTCTTTACAACCATTCAAAAGTTTCAACCCGAAGAGGGTAATGTTTATGAGACTTTATCCGAACGAACGAATATCATTGTCATTGCAGATGAAGCACACCGCACGCAATATGGGTTTAAACCGAAGTCTGCCGATGTAAAAGACGATCAAGGAAATGTTGTTGGTCAAAAATTAGTGTATGGTTTTGCAAAGTACATGCGTGACGCTTTACCAAATGCAACGTACCTCGGTTTTACAGGAACACCGGTAGAAAAAACAGATGCCAATACACCTGCTGTCTTTGGAAAATACGTAGATATCTACGACATTGGGCAAGCCGTAACAGATGGTGCAACAGTTCCCATTTACTACGAAAGTCGTTTGGCAAAGATTAATCTTTCCGATGAAGGAAAAGCGCTAATTGAGGATTTGGATCAAGAACTCGAAAGCGATGAACTGACGGATACACAAAGAGCAAAAGCTAAATGGGCAAAGGTTGAAGCGATCATTGGTTCTGAGCAACGTATCAAAACCATAGCAACAGACATTGTGCAACATTTTGAAGCTCGAAATGGTGCAGGTGGATTGACTGGCAAAGGAATGATTGTGACCATGAGCCGTCGAATTGCAGTTGATCTGTACAATGAAATCATTAAAATCAGACCTCATTGGCATAGTAATGATTTAGCCAAAGGAGCCATAAAAGTGGTGATGACAGCATCATCATCTGACGGCCCCGAATTGATGAAACATCATACATCAAAGCAACAAAGACGAGACCTGGCAGACCGAATGAAAGATGTCTCTGATCCGCTGCAATTAGTCATTGTTCGTGATATGTGGCTTACAGGTTTTGATGCACCTAGCATGCATACCTTATACATTGATAAACCCATGAAGGGGCACAATTTAATGCAGGCAATCGCTCGTGTGAACCGAGTTTATAAAGACAAACCAGGAGGCCTTGTAGTAGATTATTTTGGAATTGCACATGACCTCAAACAAGCCTTGAATTTCTATTCAGAATCAGGAGGTAAAGGTGATCCTGCGGAAGCACAAGAAAAGGCAGTGGCATTGATGCTAGAAAAACTGGAAGTAGTTTCGGCCATGTTCTCGGAAAAGGCAATCTATCAAAGTGACATAGTTAATTTAGCTGCTGAAGACCGAGCGTTGTATGGAAAAACATTTCAATACGAGCGTTACTTTTCGGCAGGAACAAAAGAAAAACTAGACCTAATTTTATCAGGAGTAGAACACGTACTCAGATTGGAAGACGGTAAAAATAGATTTCTACGAGAAATTACAGCATTATCACAAGCTTTTGCCATTGCACTACCTCATGATCAAGCCATGGATGCACGTGATGAGATAGCTTATTTTCAAGCAATCAAGGCACGTATCGTTAAGTTTGATGCGCAAGGCGGTGGCGGAAAATCAGATGCCGAATTAGAAACAGCAATTAAGCAAATCATCGATCAAGCACTTGTTTCAGAAAAAGTTATTGATATTTTCGATGCAGCAGGAATTAAAAAACCTGAAATTTCGGTGTTAGATGAAGAATTCCTCGAAGAGATGAAAGGAATGAAACACAAGAATTTGGCTTTAGAAGTATTGAAGAAATTATTGAATGATGAAATCAAGATTCGATCCAAGCATAATTTAATTCAAAGCCGTTCCTTAATGGAAATGCTTGAAAACTCAATAAAACGTTACCAAAACAACCTAATTACATCTGCTGAAATCATACAAGAGTTCATCAACCTCGCTAAAGAAATAAAAGAATCAGACAAACGTGGAGAAAAATTAGGCTTATCAAAAGATGAGTTAGCATTTTACGATGCTGTAGCAGCAAATGAAAGTGCCAAACAACTATTAGGAGATGAAGTTTTAATAAAGTTAGCACGTGAATTAGTCATCAAAGTCAAAGAAAACGCTACCATCGATTGGACAGTCAAGGAATCCGTAAAACAAGGAATGAAAGTAGCAGTTAAACGTTTACTTCGTGTTTATGGATATCCACCTGATTTGCAAAAATTAGCCGCAGATACAGTATTAAGTCAAGCAGAAATGTTGGCGGAGTTTTGGAGTTAAAAATATGTTTTATGAAATTAGGTAGATTAGAAAAAGTTGAATTAAGAAACTATTGGAAAAAAGAGGATAGAGATTTCACGCCATGGTTAGCACAAGAAGAAAATATACAATTGTTAAGCGAGACAATCGGTATTGAATTAGAAGTTCAAAGTCAAGAAGAAGGCGTTGGTCCGTTCCGAGCAGATATTCTTTGTATGGATACGGCAAATAATCATTTCGTTCTTATTGAGAATCAATTAGAAAAAACAGACCATACACATTTAGGGCAATTAATGACCTATGCCGCTGGCTTGGATGCAGTATCAATCATTTGGATAGCTCAAAAATTTACAGAAGAACATAGAGCCGCACTAGATTGGCTAAATAGAATAACTGATGCAACATTTAATTTTTTCGGAATCGAAATAGAATTATATAAAATTGGGGATTCTGCAATGGCTCCCATGTTTCATTTAGTTTCAAAACCAAATGATTGGTCAAAATCTGTTAAGAAATCTGCAACAGCACAAAACTTAACAGACACCAAACTTTTGCAACAAGAATACTTTCAAGCTTTAAAAGATTTTATGGAAAGAAATAAAAGCTTTGTAAAAATGCAAAATCCACTTCCACAACATTGGACTAACATTTCAATCGGAAAAAGTAATTATACACTATCTGCAAATGTTAATTCTAGAGAAAATACTTTAAGTATTTGGTTAAATATACAAGTAGAGAATGCGAATGAGGCATTTGATAAACTATATGAATTAGCTTATGATAAGTCGTTAATTGAAATATCCAGAGCATTAGAATGGAACAGAATGGAAGGCAGAAAGATGACTGCTGTAACTTTAAAGACAGACGGAGATTTTGCCGATAAAAAAGATTGGGAAAGACAATTTGAATGGTTCAAAAATAATCTTGAAAAATTTACGAAATTCTTTAAGCCCTTATTGAAAGAAATCTAACATGAAATTCGGCTTCCGCATACCATCCCTAACCAAACGAATTGCAGCACGCACATCGTTAAAACGAGTTGTTCGCCACAATTTAGGTTTCAAGGCACCCAAAGGGTTTGGTTGGTTTACAGATCCAAAGAAAGCAGCATACAACAAAGTTTATAATAAAACCTCAAGAGGTTGTTTGGTAAACTTACTTTTCATAGTTTCATTTGGTGTCCTTACCTTTTCCATTCCTTCATGCGATTTCAAAAAATCAGATAAAGCTGGTGGTGTTTACGTCAAACCAACCATTACAAGAACTGGAAAATTCAGAAAGGGACATGTTCGCAAAAATGTGAGCACTAATAAAAACGCTATCAAGAACCAGAACCGTTCAAGGTATTACTATCATACAAGAGGTAAATACAGGAGAAAGAAAAACTAAAACATACCAAGTTTTATTTTTCAACTTCCTCATCCCAAATTTGAATCTGCTCCTCTTTAATGACATTTATTGCAGGAATACCATTTTTATCCAATTCTACTTTTCCAGTAACACTGATATATTTTCCTTTCAATTCGTCTTCAGGTTTGTAGCTAAAGTTTCTTCGTCCATTTTTCCAAATAGTAATACTGAATATTTGGTTTGGAAAAGATTGATCTAAATTCAAGAATGTAGATTGTGATTTAGGAATAAACTTCGTGCTTACAACCTTACCAATAATAGAAACTGTAGTTCCTACTTTTGATGCTGCCTGTTGCGTGTTAAAATAATCCTTGGGTAATTCAAAAGGACTTAATGGTTCAACATCCACGGAATTTCGTTGCGTCATCCAATTATTGAAATCAGATTTTGATTCAATCTGCATTTCTAGTGCTTCATCGATTG
>JACCEA010152821.1_pt1 | contig 11407 bp, 7 predicted proteins | sample 7449851 | NCBI WGS metagenome assembly JACCEA01 (sample SAMN15323453, study PRJNA562643) | freshwater metagenome | isolation source: river surface water | place: USA:Blue River Watershed | collected 2017-08-18 | reverse complement strand
GAAATATATTAAGTACTCGTGGAAATATAATATTAAGTAACGGAAATATAAATAGTACTCTTGGAAATATTAATATGAACAATGGAAATATAAGATTAACACGTGGAAATTTAATAGTATCAAATGGCGATGCAAATATAAATGGAAGTGTATATTCAACTGGATTATCAACAACAGCTGGACAATTACCTTTTAAAATACAATATGATACAACAGGTACTGTAAATACAAATATTGTAATTACATTTGATACACCTTTTGTAAATGTACCAACTGTTATAGCAAGTGGATTTAATGATAGCTCTGCACCGCCAATAGTATATTTAAGAACAATATCAAATACACAAGTACAATTATATGCTAAAGATCAAGCTGGTAGTGATTATGGTAGTTTAAAATTTACATGGGTTGCTTTTGGTATATAAAAATATTTATAAATAGTTTTTATACATAATAAAAAATAATTATATAAATTAGTATTTATAAAATAATATTTAAAAAATGTCTAATTCTGATACAATTGCTATAAATAGTTTAATGGGAAATATTTTTACACAAATGTCTAATATTACTGGAAATAGTAGCTCTACTTATAATTTATTAAATCGTGTTGTATACCAACAATCTAATATTAGTGATTTAATAAATAATGGTAATGGAAATATAAGAACTGGAAATTTAATTATAAATAATTCTTTAAATATAAATGGAAATTTAACTTATTCAAACTTAAATTTAATTGGAAATCTTACTATGTCTAACGGAAATATTTCATCTACAATTGGTAATGTATTACTTTCTAACGGAAATATATTAAGCACTCGCGGAAATATAGTATTAAATAATGGAAATATAAATAGTACTATTGGAAATATTAGTATGAGTAATGGAAATATAAGATTAACACGTGGAAATTTAATAGTATCCAATGGTGACGCAAATATAAGTGGAGATCTTTATTTACAAGGATTAGCAACTATTTTAGGACAAGCTGGATTTAAAGTTGATTATGGTGTATCTGGTTCATCAACAAGTTCTACAACTCCAGTATTTAGTTCTCCTTTTAATACTGTTCCAACAATTATTGCTACTGGACAAAGAGATAGTGCAACACCAACCATTTGTTATGTGACAGTTGTGTCAACAACAGGAGCAACAATTGTTTCAAGAGATGATGGAGGAGCAGGTGTACAAGCTTTCATTTATTGGATTGCGATTGGAACATAAAGAATATGATAGAAAACCACTTGGAAGAAAAGTTCAAAAAATTGATATAAATAATATAAATAATATAATAAAAGTTTATAATAGCATGGCTTATGCTATTAAAGCACCTGAAAATAAAAATTTTAATAAAACATGTATTCAAGACGCTATAAAATATAATAGACCATATAGAGGATTTCGATGCGATTATGTTGAAAATGGTCAAAATGAAAATATATCAAAAATAAAACCATCGGCTCCTTCGAAAAAAATAATTGATAAAATTAGCACGATTGTTAAATTAAATTCTCAAAAAAAATGAAATTATAGAAACATATCCTAATAAAACATATTTATCAAATGAATTAGGTATTTGTAAACCAACTTTACGAAAAATTATTAGTAATAATAAAATTTATAATGGTAATTATTATGTTGAATATGAAAATTGTCCAGAACATTTATTAAATAATTATAATAAACCAATAAATAATAATATTTCAAAATTAGCAAAACCTATAAAACGTATTGATCCTATTACAGAAGAAATTACTATTTTTAATTCGTTTAATGATGTGTATCAAAAAATGGGTATACCACATATAACTATTCAAACTGCGATTAATGATAAAAAAGAACATGTTAAATTTTATTGGGAATATGCTTAATATTTGTTAATAAAATTTCTTAAAGAAAAATATTTAAAAAAATATATAGTAAAATTATAGTATATATTTTATTTTTTAAGAAAAATAAATAATGTCAAATATTCAAGCTCAAATTGATGCTTTGGCTGGTTCTATTCAAGTTTTAGATAATACTGTTTCAAATATTACTGGAAATACACTTTCAAATTATAATCAATTAAGCCGTATTGTTGCTCAACAAGGAAATATTTATAATACTGTTTATTTTGGTACAGGTAATTTAACTACTGGAAATTTATCTGTAAATAATAATTCATCAATTAATGGTAATTTAAATGTTGATTCTGGTACTTTTTTGGTTGATTCAGTTAATAATCGCGTTGGTATATTAAATACAAATCCTCAATATCCTCTTGATGTTAAAGGCAGTGCAAATATATCAACCGGTTTAAATGTTGGAGGATTAACATCAACACAATCCGCTGTTATAACAACAAGTTCAGGTTCAACTACATATGGATTAGTTTCAGAAGCAACATCAGCATCTGGTCAAAGAACACATATTGGATTCAGAGTTCCTACAATCGGTGAATTAGGTAATATTTATACAAGTAGTTCATCAGTATTTGGTATTTATGGTTTGAATACAATAGATTTAAATACGCCTGGGGTATATACTTATGGAAATTTAACAACTGCTGGTAACGCAAATATTACAGGTAATCTTGGGGTAAAGGGAAATTTATTTACTTTTTCAAATTTAATTGTTAATAGTGACGGTAATTCAAACAATCAATTGATTATTAGAAGTGGTTATAAAGGAAGTAGTGCAACAAATAGATATGTAACATATGATATTGGAATTACTGGAACACATTATTTTTGGGATAATATGGAAGTCAGTGCTAATGTTGGGATTGGTGGTACATCAGCACCATCTGCTAATTTGGACGTACAAGGAAATGCACGAATAACTGGTAATTTAAATGTTGATTCTGGTACTTTTTGGGTTGATGCAACTAATAATCGTGTTGGTATATTAAACACAAATCCTCAACAAGCATTAGATGTAGTTGGTAGTGCTAATATTTCTGTTGATACTTTTGTGCGAAATAATTTAGCAATTGGTGCTACATCCGCTGGTGCTAACTTGGATGTAGTAGGAAATGCTCGTGTTAGCGGTAATTTAAATGTTGATTCAGGTACTTTTTGGGTTGATGCCACAAATAATCGAGTTGGTATATTAAATACAAATCCTCAACAAGCGCTTGACGTAATTGGTAGTGCTAACATTTCTGCTAATACATTTGTACGAAATAATTTAGCAATCGGTGCTACATCCGCTGGTGCTAACTTGGATGTAGTTGGAAATGCTCGTATTAGCGGTAATTTAAATGTTGATTCTGGTACTTTTTGGGTTGATGCAACTAATAACAGAATTGGTATATTAAATACAAATCCTTTACAAGCATTAGATGTAGTTGGTAGTGCAAACATTTCTGCTGATACATTTGTGCGAAATAATTTAGCAATCGGTGCTACAGTCGCTTCTGCTAACCTTGATATTACAGGAAACGCTCGTGTTAGCGGTAATTTAAATGTTGATTCAGGTACTTTTTGGGTTGATGCCACAAATAATCGTGTTGGTATACTGAATACAAATCCTCAACAAGCGCTTGATGTAGTTGGTAGTGCTAACATTTCTGTTAATACTTTTGTACGAAATAATTTAGCAGTCGGTGCTACATCTGCTGGTGCTAACTTGGATGTAGTTGGAAATGCTCGTATTAGCGGTAATTTAAATGTTGATTCTGGTACTTTTTGGGTTGATGCAACTAATAACAGAATTGGTATATTAAATACAAATCCTCAACAAGCATTAGATGTAGTTGGTAGTGCAAACATTTCTGCTAATACATTTGTGCGAAATAATTTAGCAGTCGGTTCTACATCCGCTTCTGCTAACCTTGATATTACAGGAAATGCAATTATTAGTGGTAATTTAAATGTTGATAATGGTGCTTTATGGGTTGATGCTACAAATAGTCGTGTTGGAATAAATAATACAAATCCTCAATATGCTTTGGATATAGTTGGCGATGCCAACGTTGTTGGAGCATTGACTACAACAAAAGCTATTGAAATTAATACTACTGGAAATGGTATTTCTACAATATGGGTTCAAAATAATTCATTTGCTATATTTCGTAATGCAACATATACTAATCAATCTTTACAAGTAGTATGTAGTAGTGATGGTGGAACAAATGATTATATTGATTATCGTTTTATACCAAATAATCTTAGTACAAATCGTTCTGCAACTATGAGAGTTATGCATACAGACCCATCATTTATAACAAATAATGGTAGAATTGATATTGCTACCGGTGTTTTTGGAGTTTCTGGTACTCAATCTACTTATGATAAGACAATTAATGGTATCGGAAATAGTGCAATATTCCGTCCTAAACTTTATTTCCAAGGTTATGCTAGAAATTGGGAGTTTGGTTCAGTTTTTGATGGTAATGCAATTATGCCAATTGTATGTACAAATGATTCATCATGTAATTTTATGGTTAAATCTGGTAGCGGTATTCAAGTTACAAACTCTTCAAATTATAGTTTAGTAGAAAGGTCATTTAGTGAAGCTCTTCGCGTTAATGGTAATTCAATATTTAATGGAAATTTAACATTAAATGGAAATATAAATGTTGATTCTGGATTAATTTTTACAGATACTGTTAATAATAGAGTTGGTATTAGAAATGCAAATCCACAATATGCTTTTGATTTACTTGGTGGAGCAAATATTTCAACAAATTTATATATTGGTTCAACTTTATATGTAAATCAAGGAGGTGCATTTGATTGTTATTTAACTACTAATCAAATTAATTCAGGATTTAGTACAAATGCTAGTGCAGAATTAGCAATAAATTATTCAGGGTATGCAGGTGGAACAACACAATTTCGTGATACAACATTTTTTAATGGGAAAAATACGATTATAGCAAAACTTTTAGGGTCTACTGGTAATTTGGGGATTGGAACTTCAACTCCTGTTCAAAAGCTTGATGTAAGAGGAAATGCATATATAAATGGATTAAGTATATATCCCGGATTTAAACAAACTACTGCAACATCTGGTTATGTTACATACGATATTAATGCATCAGGTACACATTACTTTTGGGATGATGTTGAAACAACTGGAACTATTTCTGCAGGTAGTCCAATTATACCACTTTATAATCCGTCAACTCTTACATCAAATACATATATTGGATTTCAAGGAAGCGCATTTAATTCTACTCTTCCAAGTGGTACAAGTGTTACAACTATTTTTACTCAATCACTACCTGCAGGTGTTTGGATATTAGAAGGTGAAAGTGATTATCAAAATACTACAACAAGTCTTCGCGTTGTTGGATTTAATACATCAACAGGTTTTTTTGATACAAGTAGGTCTCAAAATCTTACATCAAGTGGCGGAGTGGCATTAAGAGTAACTACTGTTTATTCTTTAACTTCAACAACAACAATATATTTTTTAATATCAAATTCAGGAGGAACAACATCAAGTGCTATTAATAATTTAAGATATACACGAATTGCATAAATTTGTTTAATAAACAATATTTTTATTCATATTTTTATTTTATTAAAAAATTAATTTCGTAATTTGAAATAATCACAAGAAATAATAACAATTTTCTATAAAGAATTTAATAAAAAAAGTTTTTTTATTTATAAAATATATTTTTATAAAATAGATTCTATTTTATAAATTATAAAAAATAATTAAATATGTCATCTAGTGATTTTGCTAATGTATATGCTTCTATTAACAATTTACAAAATCAATTTGATGAAATTACCGGAAATACACTTTCCAATTATAACCAATTAAGTCGTATTATAGCTCAACAAGGAAATATTTATAATACTATTTATTATGGTACTGGAAACTTAAGCACTGGAAATTTAACTGTAAATAATAATTCATCAATTAATGGTAATTTAAATGTTGATTCTGGAACATTTTTAGTTGATTCAATTAATAATCGTGTTGGTATAAGAAATACAAACCCACAATATGCTCTTGATATAGTTGGTAGTGCAAATATAAGTAGTACATTATATTCATATGGTAGTATTCAAAATAGTGGTTATTTATCTTTTGGAAATATTGGAAATACTAATTCAGATATTAGTGTTGGTGACCGTGATACAAATAGTTCAACTTATAGTGGTGGAATGTTATTAAGAACAGGAGTTTTAACATTATATCAATCTGGTATTGGGTCATATGATAGTACTGTTAGTGGTTTGACTGGTTATACTGGTTTTGATAGTGTTATTCAATTTAGACCATCAAATCCGGTTGGTGCTTTAGGTTATCTAACACAATTTGGGTTTCCATATATTTTAAGTGGAAATACATATACAACATATCCACAAATCTTTTGTATTGGACAAAATAATGGTGGAACTGACCCTGATGTTAATTCCACTTTTCACGCAACAAAAGGATTACAATTAACAAATGCTTCTTATTATGCAAATTGGACCGATTCTATGACTACAATGACTAATGAAACATTACGTGTAAATGGTGATACTTATATGCCTGTTGGGCAATTAAGATTAAATTCAGGTAATATATTTGTTTCTAATGGTAGTTTAGCAATAGGGGCTTCAACAGTTAGTGCTAATTTAAATGTAGTTGGTAATGCACTTATTAGCGGAAATTTAAATGTTGATGATGGTTTATTATGGACAGACCCTATAAATAATCGTGTAGGAATATTAAATACAAATCCTCAATATGCTTTAGATATAAATGGTTCATCAAATATTTCAGGTCAAATGATTTTTAATAGTTCTGTATTATTTGGTAATCCTTCTACAACAACTGGTATATTACGTTATACTAGACAATCAAATGTTCATTACCTTCAAGCTGGAATTGAAGCTGTGTCAGGTAGTGCAGCAGATTTATTTGTTGCTAATTATTTAACAAGTACAACTACATCTGCACGAAAGTTTATGATAAAAGCAAATGGAAATGTTGGGATTCAAACATCTGATCCATTATATGAATTAGATGTAAAAGGGTCTGCAAATATTTCAAGTAGTTTGATTACATCATATGTTACACCAAATTATGATAGTGGTTGGTTTGCTGTTGCTTTATCAACATCATACTCAAGATCATTAGGTTTTACAATGGATTTAACACAACCTCCTACTTTTAAAGTACTTTTCTCAACAACATCTGCTGGAACAATTGGTGATGGTACTGGTACTGCAAATGTTGTTTGTGATATTACAAGCCAAGGAGTTAATGCAGGTTTTGCTCAATCATATGCACTTAGATATTCATCATCTACATCAGTTATTTTAAGAACAGGTAGTTCAGCTCTTGCGCTTTATTATAATGGAGCTACAACTGTTACTGCTACAACAGGTTATTATAGATTATTTGCTTATTAAATATTAAATATTAGATAAAATATGTTAAATATTAAAGCTCAAATTGATGATTTGACTGGTTCTATTCAAGGTTCATCTAATGTTGTAATTCAATGGATTGCTATTGGATTTATTTAATAAACAATATTTTTATTCATATCTTTATTTTGTTGCGAAATTAATTTAGTACTTTGATAATAACAATTTTCCGATAACTTCATTTTAGGTGGTGCCATTTCAAAACCTGCACGTCCTGTTTCACACGGAGCATTACTACCCTTAGGGAGTCTGATATAATTATTTGTACATTGTGCATAAGAACCATTTGTTACAGGACATTCAAAATATCGTGATTGCCAACATTCTTGAGTGTTAAGAGTAGGTACGTGACAACGTACAAAAGCGTCTTCTTCGCTTAAAGTTTGGGTTGAAGGTATAACTTCTATATTTTCATTTACTTCTCCAATTTGTTGTTTAAGAAAATTAGCATTAGATACATTATTTGTAACATCATTTAAATTTAAATTATTTTTTAAAAATTTCTTTTCTAAATCTTCTTGACTTTCTAAATTAGAATGATGGTAAATTTCATATTTATGAGTCATTTTATCATTAAATGCTTTATATAATCCTATTACAATTACTATTAAAAAAATAAAAACAATAAATATGTTCATATTATTTTTTTTCATTTTAATTCTTCTTTTTATATACTATTATAAATATATATAATTATATATATTTTTTTATAAAAATATTATTTTTAACTATTTTATTTATTTTTGTAAAAAATTAAGGAAATATTTATTTAAATTTTTTATTACCATATTTTTTATTTTTATATAAATATATATAATTATTAATCATTGAAATAGTAATAAATTATTTTTTTTATTAAAAAAAATAAAAAAATGATTTCATTTTAAATTGATATAAAAAACCTTCTTATAATATATAACAACCGAATTTTTTATGCTTAATTCCGCTCTTTCAGTCAACTCTTTACCAGAAATTATGTCAGCACTTAATATGTTAACCACGTTTTATGTAGTAAAACGCAATGGGGAACGCGAAGAAGTTTCTTTTGATAAAGTAATTCGCCGTATTCGTGCCCTTTGTGATGGTCTTTCCAGTGAAATTAACCCAATGTTTGTTGCTCAGAAAGTGGTAACACAAATTTATGATGGTGTTAAAACAACTGAACTTGATGAACTTGCCGCTCAAATTTGTATTTCACTTGAAACTACACATTTAGATTATGGTAAACTTGCTAGCAGAATTATTATTTCAAATAATCATAAAAATACGAGTCCCAGTTTCTCAGAAACTATTTATATACTATATAATAATAAAGATAGTAATGGAGTTCATTGTCCACTTATTGCTGAAGATGTTTACCAAATTATTATGGCAAACAAATCGAAGTTAAATGATGTGTTAAATTATGAACGCGATTATCTTTTTGATTACTTTGGTTTTAAAACTCTTGAAAAAGCTTATTTAATGAAAGCAAATGTGGATGGTGCTAATAGCAAGCCTCGTATTGTTGAACGCATTCAACATCTTATTATGCGTGTTTCTATTGGAATCCATAAAGAAGATATTAAATCAGCAATTCAATCATATATTTATATGAGTCAAAAGTATTTTACACACGCTACTCCAACTCTTTATAATTCAGGAACTCCTAGAATGCAGCTTAGCTCATGTTTTTTACTTCACGTTGGTGATAGTGTTGATGGGTTATATAAAGCTACAAGTGATATGGCTAAGATTTCGGCAAATGCCGGTGGTATTGGAATTTGTCTTTCTGATGTTCGTTCAAAAGGCTCTTATATTCGTGGTGTAAATGGAACTTCTAACGGAATTATTCCTTATTGTCGTGTGCTTAATGAAATGTCTCGTCATATTAATCAAGCAGGAAAGCGACCTGGTTCCATTGCTTGTTATCTTGAACCACACCATCCTGAAGTATTACAATTTTTAGAACTTCGTAAAAATACAGGTGCTGAACACGAACGTTGTCGTGATCTCTTTACCGCGTTGTGGATTTCAGATTTATTTATGAAACGTGTTGAAGGAAATCAAATGTGGTCTTTCTTTGACCCTGATGAATGCCAAGGTCTTTCAGATGCTTATGGTACTGATTATGAATCACTTTATCTTAAATATGAATCTGAAGGAAAGGCAAAAGGAAAACAAGTGGAAGCACGCAAAGTATGGAATGCAATGTTATCAAGTCAAATTGAAACAGGAACTCCTTATGTACTTTTTAAAGACCATGTAAATAGAAAATCTAATCAAAAGAATGTTGGTACTATTAAAAATAGTAATTTATGCGTTGTTCCTGAAACAAAGATTTTAATCAAAGGTAAACTATTACTTACATCTGATGATAAAAGAGAAAGAGCTGATATTTTTGATTCAAATGAAGGTAAAAGTAATTATAAAGGACCTGATGTATTTGAACCTAAAGAAGTTGAAATTGGTACTTTAGAAAACCAAGAAGTTGAAGTTTGGAATGGCGAAGAATGGTCTAAAGTCACTGTAAAAAAAACAGGTACAAACCAAAAAGTAATTAAAGTTAAAGTTGTTGATACTGAAGGATGTGAACCGGATTATAATGAAATTGAATGTACTCCTTATCATAAATTTTATGTTATTGATAATTATGATGATTATAGAGAAAATGGAATTTCAAAAGAAGTACGTGCTCACGAACTTAAGCCAAATATGCTTCTTGAACCATATTCTTATATTGATGTAGACCCATTAGACCCAGAAGAATGGTGTGAAGTTTATGTTTTTCCTAAAGTTCTTGAAGTAATTGATGAAGATCGTATTTCTGATACATATTGCTTTACTGAACCTCTTCGTAATCGTGGTGTTTTTAACGGAATCCTCACAGGACAATGTGCGGAAATTACTGAAGTATCTACAGATGATGAATATGCTGTATGTAATTTAGCATCTCTTTCTCTTCCACAATTTGTTGAAGAACATGATGGTAAAAACATTTTTAACTTTGAGAAACTTGTTGAAGTTACAAAAGTTGTTATTCGCAATCTTAATAAAGTAATTGATGTAAATTATTACCCTGTACCTGAAACTAAAAAATCTAATTCAAGACTGAGACCTGTAGGGTTAGGAGAACAGGGATTAAGCGACGTTTTCGCAATGATGAGATTACCATTTGATGGTAGTGAAGCTCGTGAACTTAATAAAAAGATTGCCGAAGCAATGTATTATGGAGCTGTTTATTCATCTTGGGAGCTAGCTTGTGAAGAAGGTCCTTACTCAGAATTTGCTGGTAGCCCTATGAGTAAAGGACAATTTCAATTTGATATGTGGAATGTAAAACCAAGTAGCACTTATGATTGGGACTCACTTAGACAAAAAGTAATGAAAGATGGTGTACGAAATTCACTACTTATTGCACTTATGCCTACAGCATCTACATCACAAATTCTTGGAAATAATGAATGTTTTGAACCATATACATCAAATATGTATACTCGTCGTACAATTGCTGGAGATTTTATTGTTATTAATAAACATTTAGTCAAAGATTTAATGAGCGTTGGTCTTTGGAATGTTGAAATGAAAAATAAGATTATTGCTCAAAATGGTTCAGTACAAAAGATTACTGAAATTCCATCTGAAATTCGTGCTCTTTATAAAACTGTTTGGGAAATTAAACAAAAAGTATTGATTGATATGTCAATTGATAGAAGTCCTTTTGTTTGTCAAACATCATCTATGAATCTCTTTTTTGAAGAACCTAATGCAAGTAATCTAACATCTGCTTTTATGTATGGTTGGAAAAACGGCTTGAAAACGGGCTGCTACTACATTAGAAGTGCTCCGAAGGTTCAGGCCCAAAAAGTTACTGTAGAACCAATTACTGCTACTGGAAATGGTAATAAGAAAGTTGAAGAAGAAGAAGGATGCGCAATGTGCTCAGCTTAATTGATAAGCTTTGCAATCCTCTTCGAGGTGCTCAGCTTAATTGATAAGCTTTGCAATCCTTTTCGAGGTGCTCTGCTTAATTGATAAGCTTTGCAATCCTTTTCGAG
>JACCEA011749199.1_pt1 | contig 11414 bp, 8 predicted proteins | sample 7449851 | NCBI WGS metagenome assembly JACCEA01 (sample SAMN15323453, study PRJNA562643) | freshwater metagenome | isolation source: river surface water | place: USA:Blue River Watershed | collected 2017-08-18 | reverse complement strand
GTGCGTCACCTTCTGCGGCGCGCGCGGGTTCATGTGCTTGAGTCGGTGCTGCAGCGCGCCCAGCTCCTCAGGGCTGACCAGGTCGGCCTTGCTGATGAAGATCTGGTCGGCGAAGCCCACCTGGCGGCGCGCCTCCTGCCGGTCGTTGAGCTGCTGGGCCGCGTGCTTGGCGTCCACCAGGGTGAGGATGGAATCCAGCAGGTAGCTCTCGGCGACCTCGTCGTCCATGAAGAAAGTCTGGGCCGCCGGGCCGGGGTCGGCCAGGCCCGTGGTCTCGATCACCACGCGCTCGAAGTCGAGCTCGCCCTTGCGCTTCTTCGCCGCCAGGTCCTGCAGCGTGGCGCGCAGGTCTTCGCGGATGTAGCAGCAGATGCAGCCATTACTCATCTGAACGATCTGCTCGTTCGTGTCGGACACCAGGATGTCGCTGTCGTTGCTCTCGTCGCCGAACTCGTTCTCGATGACGGCGAGCTTCTGGCCGTGGGCTTCGGTGAGCACGCGCTTGAGGAGCGTGGTCTTGCCGGAGCCAAGGAAGCCGGTGAGGATGGTGGCGGGGATCAGGCTCATGGAATTCGAATGCAGAGGCCGGTCTTTGGAAGGTGCGGGAGTGTACCGGGCGGCGGCCGGGGGAGGGCTGGACAACCGGGTCTGAAGGAATCAACGGTCCCGAAGCACCCGGCCAGAACGCGTCAACGGGCCTGGACGACCAGACCCTTGAGGTACTCCCCTTCCGGGAACAGCAGGGTCATCGGGTGGTCGGGCGCGCCACCGAGGCGCCCGGTGATGAAGCCGTCGGCGCCGGCGTCGATCGCGGCCGAGGCCACGATCTTGTGGAACAGGTCGGCGCTGATGCCGCCCGAGCAGGAGAACGTGAACAGCACCCCGCCCGGCGCGAGCAGCTTGAACGCCAGCCGGTTGATGTCCTTGTAGGCGCGGGCGGCCCGCTCGGCATGGGCCGCGGTGGGCGCGAGCTTGGGCGGATCAAGCACGATGGCGTCGAAACGGCGGCCCTCCTGGATGAGGCGGCGCAGGCTGGCGTTGACGTCGGCGTCGAGGAACTCGGCGCGCTCGACCGGCAGGCCGTTGAGGTCCAGGTGGGCGCGGGCCCGCGCCAGGGCCGGGCCCGAGGAGTCGATGGAGGTGACCGCTTCCGCCCCGCCCTTGAGCGCGGCGACGGTGAAGCCGCCGGTGTAGCAGTAGCAATTGAGCACGGTCTTCAGGCCCAGGCGCGCCACTTCCTCGCGCAGGCGCAGGCGGTTGTCACGCTGGTCCAGGTAGAAGCCGGTCTTGTGGCCGGTGGCCACGTCCAGGCTCAGCGTCCAGTCGTGCTCGGCGATGGTGAGCTCGGTTGGGCCCTCGCCCCGCAGCCAGCCGGTGACGGGTTCGAGGCCCTCGAGCTGGCGGGCGCTGGCGTCGGAGCGCTCATAGAGGCGGGTGAGGCCGGTGGCGGCGAGCAGCGCGTCGGCGATCACCGCCTTCCAGCGCTCCACGCCGGCCGAGAGGAACTGGGCGACCAGGGTGTCGCCGTAGCGGTCCACCACCAGGCCCGGCAGGCCGTCGCTCTCGCCATGGACCAGGCGCAGGCCGTCGCTGGCGATGGCAAAGCGGGTGCGGGCGGCGATGGCGCGGCGGATCGTGGCGTCAAAGAAGGAGGCATCGATGCGCTGGGCCTCGTCGAAGCTCCAGGCGCGTACGCGGATGCGGGAGGCCGGGCTGAAGGCGGCCCAGGCCAGGAAGCGGCCGTCGTGCGACTCGACCCGCACCGTCTCGCCGGCGTCGCCGCCGCCCTTGGCGATGGCGGAGTCGAACACCCAGGGATGGCGGCGCAGCAGCGAGCGCTCCTTGCCCTCTTTGAGACGGATCGTTTTCATGCCCCGATTGTCGCCGCGCGAGGGGCGCGCCCGCCGCCTTCGTCGCGAGGTTTCGGCGGGCCGCCGCCTCGCTCGCGATCAGTCCTTGCGCTTGGCGCGCGGGTGGGCCGCGTCGTAGGCCTGGGCCAGGTGCTGGAAGTCGAGCCGGGTGTAGACCTGGGTGGTCGCGATGTGCGCATGCCCCAGCAGCTCCTGCACCGCGCGCAGGTCGCCGCTGGACTGGAGCATGTGGCTGGCGAAGGAGTGCCGCAGCATGTGCGGGTGCACCGGCGCGGCCAGGCCCGCGCGCAGGCTGCGTTCGCGCAGGATCTTCCACACCGCCTGCGCGCTGATGCGGCGGCCCCGGGGGCCGACGAACAGGGCCGCGGCCTCTTCGGGCGCGATGCGCTCCGGCCGCAGGGCCCGCTGTTCCCGCCAGGCGGCCAGGGCCTCCAGGGCCTTGGCACCCACCGGCACGCCGCGGCGCTTGCTGCCCTTGCCCAGGACCTGGGCCTCACCGGCCTCGGCGTCGACCCAGCCCCGCGCCTGCGACGAGGCCACCACGTCCAGCCCCACCAGCTCGCCCACCCGCAGGCCGCAGCCATAGAGCAGTTCGACCATGGCGACGTCGCGTGCCTCCTCCCAGGGGTCGGCGCCCGGCGCGCGATAGGCGGCGAGCTGCACCGAGTCGTCCACGCTCAGGGCCTTGGGCAAGGGGCGCTGCGCCTTGGGCGCGCGCACGCCCACCACCGGGTTGGCGGGCACCAGACCCTCGCGGCCGAGCCAGGCGTAGAAGCCGCGCCAGCCGGAAAGAATGAGGGCGATGCCGCGGCCGCTGCGGCCGCCGGCGTGCATCTGCGCCACCCAGCGGCGCACATGGGCCGGCTGCACGCGCAGCATCTCGACGCCCGCCTCGCGGGCATGGGCCGCGAGGCGCTGCAGGTCCAGTGAATAGAGTTCGACGGTGCGCGCAGCCAGGCCCTTGGCCACCCGCACATGCTCGAGGTAACGCTCGACCAGCGGATCGGGCGTCCATGCCTCGGCGGCCGGCGGGGCCTCCGCCCCCGAACCGTCCTTCGCCGCCTTCGCGCGGGGGCGGCCGGGCTTCATCTCAGTCCTGCCGCAGGCGGGCGAGCGCGGCGCTGGCCAGTTCGGCGATGCGCTCGAGGAAGTCGGTGCCCATGCCGCTGGTGAAGCGCTGGGAGTCGGGCGAGGCCAGCACCAGGAGGCCGAAGGCCGGGGTCGGCTCGGTGACTGCGCCTTCACGAAGCGGGATCAGCGCCAGCGACTGCACCGCCTTCGGATCTTCCAGCCACTGCACCGGCTCGAAACCGGCGTTCACCCCGCAATAGGGCTGGGTCAGGGAGGAGGCGAAGGTGCGCGCGTCCTCGCTGGCGCCCTGGGCGAACCCGGCGCCCTGGTGAGCGGCGGCCACGCCCCAGACCTTGATCGCCACCTGGGGCACCATGAACTGGCCTCGGATTTCTTCCACGATGGCTTCGGGCAGGCTGGCGGGCGTGGGCACCTGCAGCAGCTGGCGGGCCCAGCGTTGCAGGCGGTCGGCGATGACCATGTTCTCGCTGCCGGCGCGGATCATTTCCATGATGCGCAGTTCGAGCACCTTGATCTTGTCGCGCAGCATCTCGGCCTGGCGCTCCTGCAGGCTCACCGCGCGGTGGCCGTGCGGGCTGGTCAGTTGCACGGTGGACAGCAGCTCGGCGTGGCGCTGGAAGAACTCGGGGTTGCTCGCCAGGTAGTGGGCGATGTCGTCTTCGGTGATGGGGTTCATCGCGCTGGATTCTTGGCTCATGTCGTCTCTCTCTTGTCGGTCAGCGATTGAATCGACGGATCAATCGGCGAGTGTGTCGGCGAGTGTGTCGGGGACCTCCACCTCGCCCTCGAAGACGGTGGTGGCCGGGCCGGTCATGCGCACGCTCTGGCCCTCGCCGTCCCATTCGATGGTGAGCAGGCCGCCCTGGGTGTGCACGTCGACACGCCGGTCGAAATGCCCCAGGCGGATGCCGGCGACCACCGCGGCGCAGGCGCCGGTGCCGCAGGCCAGGGTCTCGCCGGCGCCGCGCTCCCACACCCGCAGACGGGCCTGGCCGCGACCCTGCGCCTGCAGGAAGCCGACGTTGACCTTGCGCGGGAAGGCGGGGTGCGTCTCGATGCGCGGGCCCACAGAGTGCACCGGCGCAGCATCGGCGTCGGGCACCAGGGTCACCGCGTGCGGGTTGCCCATGGAGAGCACCGCCACCGGCCAGGCCGCGCCGTCCAACGGGATGGACCACTGCTCCCAGCCGCCCGCCGCCTGCCGGGACAGGCCGCTCGGGTCGAAGGGAATGTCGGCGTGGGCGAAACGCGGCGCGCCCATGTCCACGGTGACCCGGCCGTCCTCGAGCAGGGCCAGCTGCAGCAGGTTGTTGACCGTCTTGACGGTAACGCTGCGCTTGTCGGTGAGGCCGCGGTCGACCACGTAGCGCACGAAACAGCGCGCGCCGTTGCCGCAATGCTCCACCTCGCCGCCGTCGGCGTTGTGGATCACGTATTCGAAGTCGACGCCCGGCGCCGGCGAGGGACGCACGGTGAGGATCTGGTCGGCGCCCACGCCGAAGTGCCGGTCGGCCAGCCACCGGTACTGCGCGGGGGTGAGGCCGAGGCGGCCACGGGTCTCGTCCAGCACGACGAAGTCGTTGCCCGCGCCCTGCATCTTGGTGAAGCGGATTCGCATCCGGGGATTATCGGGCAGCCATGCTGTAATTCCGGGATGGTCCGCCCCGAGATGTTGCTCCATGCCCCGCGCGAGTCCGTGCCCGCGCGCGTCGCCGCCACCGTGCTGCTTTTGAGGGACGGCCCTGCCGGCCTTGAGGTCCTCATGACCCGCCGCTCCGACCAGGCGAGCTTCGCGCCCGGCGCCTACGTCTTCCCCGGCGGCGTGGTCGACCCGGAGGACAGCGCCTGCCAGGACATCGCGGCCCGCCGGCCCGGACAGGACGACCACATCCTGAGCCACGCGGTCGCCGCGGTGCGCGAAAGCTTCGAGGAACTGGGCCTGCTCCTGGCCCGCCACGCCGACGGCCGACCGGCCGACGCCACCGACATCGCCGCCCTGCACCGCCACGAGCCTTTCGCCGCCCAGTGCCGCGCCCGGGGCCTGACCCTGTCCACCGACCAGGTCTTCCTGCTGGCGCGCTGGATCGCCGACCGCGGCCTGCCCAAACGCTTCGACGCCACCTTCCTGGTGGCCCGCATGCCCGAGGGCCAGGAGCCGGTGGCCGACGAGGCCGAGCAGTTCGAGCCGGTGTGGATCCGCCCCGCCGAGGCGCTGGCCCGGCACGAGGCGCATGCCTTTTCGATGATCTTTCCCACCGTGCGCACGCTCCAGTGGCTGTCCCGCCATGACCGGGTGGACGCGGTGCTGGCCGACTGCACGAGCGACAAGCCCCTGTGGACCAGCTGCCCGCGCGGCGGCCGGCTCAAGGGCCGTCTCCACCACTTCATGGAGCACGAGCACCCCTATGGCGAGCTGGCCCTGGTCAGCCCGCAGGGCCAGGTGCAGCCCACGCTGGACTGGCAGTCGGAGGCGCCCGTGCCCCTGCTGGCCAACGTGCAGCGCCTCACCGCGCCCAACCCGGGAATGATGACCGGCCCCGGCACCAACACCTACCTGGTGGGAGGCGCGCAGACCGGCTGGCTGGTGATCGACCCGGGCCCCGATGACGCGGCGCACCTCGCGCGCATCGTGGCGGCCACCGGAGGCGACGTGCGGCTGATCGTCTGCACCCACTCGCACCCGGACCACTCGCCCGGCGCCGCGCCCCTGCAGGCCTTGTGCGCAAATTCGCCCGAGGGCTGGCCGCCGGTGCTGGGCCTGGCCTCGCGCCCGACCGCCCTGCCCGCCTGGGAGTTCCATCCCGACCGCGAGCTCGCCGACGGCGAGCGCCTGCTGCTCGAGGGCGGTGGCCTGCGCCACACCCTGCGCGTGGTGCACACGCCCGGCCACGCCGCCAACCACCTGTGCCTGATGCTGGAAGAAGACGGGCTGCTGTTCTCGGGTGACCATGTGCTCAATGGCAGCACCACGGTCGTGGGTCTGCCCGATGGCGACATGAGCGCCTACATCGACTCGCTGGACAAGTTGCACGCCGCCTGCGTGGAAGGCAGCGTCGGCTTCATCCTGCCCGCTCACGGGCATGCAATGGAGGACGCCGCCGGCGCCATCGCGCGGCTCAAGGCCCACCGGCTGGCGCGCGAGACGCGGGTGCTGGAAGCGATGCGGGCCGAGCCGACCGGCGGCCCCGACGAGTGGCTGCCCCTGGCCTACGGCGATACGCCCCAGGCGCTGTGGCCGGTGGCGCGCCGCTCGCTGCTGGCGCATGTGGCGCGCATCCGCGCACTGGGCTTGCAGCCCTGAAGGCTGCGCCCCCGGCGCCCCAGTGCGCCGGCCAGGGGCCTGAAGCCGCCCGGGGAGATGAATAAGTGTGGAGTCCGCCGATACGCCGGATTTTGTGCGCCGCGGTTGCCCGCAGCGTGACCGCCATTCCTCTGGGCCGTCCGTCACCGGAACGGCTCGATGCTACCTACCCGCCAGCTCCCCGGGACACAGATCAACGCTGGCCTATTTGGTATTGCTGCGCGTAGAGATTGCCCGTTTCACCCGCGCCCCGCGCCACTCTTGCGAATGACACGAGACACGACTCGTCTCTGTTGCTCTGATCCTCACCTCACGGTGGGCAGCCGTTAGCTGCTACGCTGCCCTTTGCAGTCCGGACGTTCCTCCAGTGCGCCCTTTCGGGACTTGCACCAGCGGCGGCCTGGCGGGCTCCACGGGCGTTATTATCCCCGGCATCCCCTCATGTGCTTTGGCGCGATAACTACGCGCCCGCAAGAACCATGATCCGCATCGCCGAAATCAAGCTGACCCTGGCCCAGGCCGAGAGCCCTGAGTCCACCGACGCCGCCCTGCGCGCCGCCGCCAGCGGCATCCTCTCCCTCCCGCCCGCGGCCCTGGCCCGCGTCGACGTCTTCAAGCGCAGCTTCGACGCCCGCAAGGCCGACCTGATGGCGGTCTTCATCGTCGACGTCACCCTCGCCGACCCGGCGCAGGAGAGCGCACTCCTCCAGCGCCTGGCCGGCAAGCCCCATGTCTCGGCCACGCCCGACATGGACTGGCGCGCGCCGGTCACGCCCGAGGCCGTGGCCGCCTGGACGACCGCCCACCCGCAGGCCCCGCGCCCGGTGGTGGTGGGCTTCGGCCCCTGCGGCATCTTCGCCGCCCTGGTGCTGGCGCAGATGGGCCTGAGGCCCATCGTCCTTGAACGGGGCACCACGGTGCGCCAGCGCACCCAGGACACCTGGGGGCTCTGGCGCAAGAACGTGTTGAAGCCGGAGAGCAACGTGCAGTTCGGCGAGGGCGGAGCGGGCACCTTCTCCGACGGCAAGCTCTATAGCCAGATCAAGGACCCGCGCCACCTGGGCCGCAAGGTCATGGGCGAGTTCGTCCAGGCCGGCGCGCCGGAAGAAATCCTCTACGTCGCCCACCCGCACATCGGCACCTTCAAGCTGGTGAAGGTGGTGGAGAACCTGCGCGAGCAGATCATCGCCCTGGGCGGCGAGGTCCGTTTCCAGCAGCGCGTCACCGACTTCCTCATCGAGGCCGAGGGCGAGCAGCGACAGCTGCGGGGCCTGAAGGTCCTGGACCAGGCCACCGGCCAGGAAAACGAGCTGCGCGCCGACCAGGTGGTGCTGGCCCTGGGCCACAGCTCGCGCGACACCTTCGAGCAGCTGCACGCGCGCGGCGTCTTCCTCGAGGCCAAGCCCTTCTCCGTGGGCTTTCGGATCGAGCACCCCCAGGGCATGATCGACCGCGCCCGCTGGGGCAAGCACGCCGGCCACCCGCTCCTGGGCGCCGCCGACTACAAGCTGGTGCACCACGCCAGCAACGGGCGTGCCGTCTACAGCTTCTGCATGTGCCCGGGCGGCACCGTGGTCGCCGCCACCTCCGAGCCGGGCCGCGTCGTCACCAACGGCATGAGCCAGTACTCGCGCAATGAGCGCAACGCCAATGCCGGCATCGTCGTCGGCATCGACCCGCGCGACTACCCGGGCACCGACCCTCTGGCCGGCGTGCGGCTGCAGCGCGAGCTCGAATCGCGCGCCTACGTGCTGGGCGGCGGCACCTACGAGGCCCCGGGCCAGCTGGTGGGCGACTTCATCGCCGGCCAGGCCTCGACCGAATTCGGCGAGGTCATCCCCTCGTACAAGCCGGGCGTGAAGCTGGGCGACCTGCACCCCGCCCTCCCGGCCTACGCCATCGAAGCCATGCGCGAGGCCCTGCCGGCCTTCGGCCGCAAGATCAAGGGCTTCGATCGGCATGACGCGGTCCTCACCGGCGTCGAAACCCGCACCTCCGCGCCGCTTCGCATCACCCGCGGCGACGACTTCCAGAGCCTCAATGTCCGGGGCCTCTACCCCGCCGGCGAAGGCGCGGGCTATGCCGGCGGCATCCTCTCGGCGGGCGTGGACGGCATCAAGGTCGGCGAGGCGGTCGCACGCGACCGGGTGACGGGTGACTAGGCAAACTCGACCGACACCTTGGTGAGTGGCAGCGTCGCCACTCCCAGTAAACGTCAGAGCAGACAGGGTGCACCGCGCATTGGGCGGGGCGAACGCTAGCATGGCCTGCACAAGCCCTATGGCCATGCAGATACACGACGAGCCCCTTGATCGGGCCATCGCGCTGATCAAGCTCTTGGTGAACAGTGGCGAAAGCCGCCACCGCGAATTCAAGCGCGTCAGCGGCAAGATGGTCGGAAAAGCAATGGAGACCGTCTGCGCGTTCGCGAACTCCGATGGGGGCGTGCTGGCCTTGGGCGTGGCCGACCTGAAGGAATACCGCGTCATGGCCCGTCTCTTCGGCGTGGAAGAAAACGCTGAAGCGGTCGATGAGTTGCTGCGCAAGCTGGGTACGGAACTCCTGCCACCGGTTGCGCCGATTCAACTCCGGCGTGTGGCATGCACACTGCACCATGGGCAGGCAAAGGACTCTAAGGGCCATGTCCTGCTCGTCCAGGTAGGTCCCAGCCGCTCGGTCCACTCTCTCGTCAATGGCGGCACCTACACCCGGATGGAGGCTGGCAACCGCCAGATGACAGCGCCAGAGATCACCGAGCTGTCCTATCGGCGAGGCGTGCGCAGCGCCACCAGCGAACCCGTCCCCGTGTCGCTGGCCCGCCTGCAGACCGATGCTTGGCGGCGCTACGTCACGGCACGCGGACTCAAAAACGGCGATATCGCTGATCAGTTGCTTCGCATCGGGCTGGCAGACGAGATCGGCCAGACCGTGCAGCCCAAGCGTGCGGCGGTCCTTCTGTTCGCCGACGAACCCGGTGGACTGCTGGCCGCCCTGGACACCCGTGCCGACATCCGCGTGCTGGTCTACGACGGCAAAGCGGTCGTCCCTGGGGCAACACCCAACCTGCGCAAACCACCCAAGACCCTGCGTGGCCCCCTGGTGGATCAAATTGATGCTGCCGTGACGCTCGTGCTGAATGAATTGACGCAGGGGCTCACGCTATCGGGTAGTGGCTTCAAGACACATCACGTCTACCCGGAACGGGTCGTGAAGGAGGCCATCGTCAACGCCGTGGTTCACCGGGACTACCGACTCAACCGCGACATATTCATCCGCATCTTTGATGACCGCTTGGAGGTAGAGAGTCCAGGTGTGTTCCCTGGCGGCATCACGCCAGCCAACATTGCCCGAGCCGGTTCTCGGGCGCGCAACCCGCTGATCGCACAGAATCTGCGCGAATTTCCAGTTCCTCCCAACATCGACGCCGGGGAAGGCGTCCGGACGATGTTTGCCGAAATGGCAATGGCCAACTTATATCCGCCGCAGTACCGGCAGAACACAGATGCCGAGGTGGAAAGCGTGACCGTCACTCTGCTCAACCTGAAGCGCCCCAGCGCCTGGGACGAGGTCAGCGACTGGCTAGACCGCCATGGATCGATCGCCAATGCGGACGTCGTGCGCATCTCCAGGACTGACACACTGAGGGCGTCCAAACTCTTGGCAACATGGCGCGAGCAAGGGTTGCTGGTGCCTTTGCCGGGCAGGGGAAAGCGCAACATGGCCTATGCCAAGCCAACCCATGCAACTGAGGATGGTTCGCTGCTGTCCGTCCTCGAGGAGCCAGGCCTCCTGATGGATCGATAAGGCGTTGTTTTCCCCAAACAAGGAAAACAACGCCAAAGACGAAATATTCCTCTTAAAAATCAATGACTTAGGCGGTCACTCATTTTCCCGCCCAAGTATCCCCTCTGGGCAGGGCATGAAAAGAAAAGCCCCGCGCCAGCGAGGCCGCGGGGCTCTGATGAGAGGCAGGGTTACTGGGCGTTGTTCTGCAACGCCGCGATGCGCTCCTCGATCGGCGGGTGGGTCGAGAACAGCTTGCCCACGCCCGAGGTGATGCCCAGGGCCTGCAGGCCCTGGGGCAGCTGGCCGGGCACCATGCCGCCCAGGCGGGCCAGGGCGTTGATCATGGGCTGGCGCTGCCCCATCAGCTGGGCGGCGCCGCGGTCGGCGCGGAACTCGCGCTGGCGGGAGAACCAGGCCACGATGATCGCCGCCAGGAAGCCCAGCACGATGTCCAGCACGATGGTGGTCACCCAGTAGCCGATGCCGGGGCCGGTGTTCTCCTGGTCGTTGCGGCGCAGGAAGCTGTCCACCGCATAGCCGATCACCCGCGACAGGAACACCACGAAGGTGTTCATCACGCCCTGGATCAGGGTCATGGTGACCATGTCGCCGTTGGCGATGTGGGCCACCTCGTGGCCGATCACCGCCTCGACCTCCTCACGGGTCATGCCCTGGAGCAGGCCGGTGGACACCGCCACCAGGGCGTTGTTCTTGAAGGCGCCGGTCGCGAAGGCATTGGGCTCGCCTTCGTAAATCGCCACCTCCGGCATCTCAATGCCCGCGCGTTGCGACAAGGTGCGCACGGTGTCGAGCAACCAGGCTTCGTCGGCCGATTGCGGTTGGGTGATCACTTGTGCGCCGGTGGACATCTTGGCCATCCACTTGCTGATGAGCAAAGAAATGAATGCGCCGCCAAAGCCCATCACGGCGGCAAAGCCCAGCAAGGCTCCGAGGTTCAAACCGTTGCTGGTGAGAAAGCGGTTCACGCCCAGCAAACTGGCCACCACACCCAACACCAACATCACAGCGAGGTTGGTCACGATGAACAAGAAAATGCGCTTCATGTCGTCCTTTGTCAGCCCTGCCATCGAGGACCGTGGGGCGAATCTTAGGGCGCAAGCTCAGTTTTCAAGCCGATGCCATGACGACTTGTCAGGGTATTGCCCGGATGTCAATCCGACTTGTCAGTCGACACTGTGGAGGCGGCGCGAAACACCTGGGTTTGTCCGTAAAAAGCGGGGCTTTCATTGGCCGCCCACCAACCCGGAAGGCCCAAAACGGGCAAAGGGGCAAAGGCCTTGCGGCGCAAAAGGTCTTCTTGCAAGCTGTCGCACAACAGCTGATCGAGCAGCGCATCGGTTGGG
>JACCEA010149868.1_pt1 | contig 11420 bp, 9 predicted proteins | sample 7449851 | NCBI WGS metagenome assembly JACCEA01 (sample SAMN15323453, study PRJNA562643) | freshwater metagenome | isolation source: river surface water | place: USA:Blue River Watershed | collected 2017-08-18 | reverse complement strand
TGATGTGCCCCCAAAAAGTTAGACACTTATTGGGGGCATTTCTATGAGCAGAAAAATCAAGTATGGTGTCGACTTCAAGCTTAAAGTCGTTCAACAAATCCTTAAAGGGAAGGAGTCAGCAGGTTCCATTAGTTCCAAGCACACTATTTGCGATTCTATAGTTAAGCGTTGGGTTGACTTTTACCGTCTTCATGGGATCGATGGGTTAATGCCTAGTAACAGGCACTACAGCCCTGAATTTAAACTTGAGGTGCTTCAAACTATAAAGTCAAAATCTTTATCTTTAAACAAAGCTTGTTGCCAGTTTAGGATTAGTAGCGTTTCCACACTAAAAAAGTGGCTTATACTCTTTGATTCCTGTGGGGCAGAGTCCCTTAGGGTTGAGCGACGAGGTAGAGGTAAACCAAAAATAAGAACCCCAGCTATGCCCAGAAAGCCCAAAAAACCCCTGACACGAGAAGAAGAACTCCTAGAAGAGTTGGCAGATCTGAGAGCTGAAAACGCCTACCTAAAAAAGCTTCAAGCCTTGATTCAATCCGAAAGCGGGAAAGAAGAAAAACGCAAATCATCCAAGAATTAAGGCAACAGCATGCATTAGCCAAGCTTCTCAAGCATGCTGGGATGGCACGAAGCACTTTCTATTATCATCTTCACCAACTCAGTAACCCTGATAAATACCAGGTGGTGAAAAGCGAAATGAAGCAGATCTATCAGCTTCATAAGGGTCGATATGGCTACCGCAGAATCCACTTGGAACTTAAGAATAGGGGCTTTGTAATCAATCATAAAACCGTTTTCAGTTTGATGACTGAATTGGGGCTTAAAAGCTTGATTCGGGTCAAAAAGTACGTTTCCTATCGGGGAGATCAGGGGAAGATAGCACCTAATATTCTTCAACGGAACTTCAAGGCCAATCAGCCTGAACAGAAATGGGTTACAGACATCACTGAGTTCAAAGTCAAAGAAAAGAAACTATATCTCTCACCGATCCTAGACCTGTTTAATGGGGAAATCATCTCCTTTACACTAGCTGACAGACCTCAACTCAAATATGTTCTGGATATGGTTAAAAAGGTAAAAAAACAGTCAAATGCAGCCACTACTATTCTTCACTCTGATCAAGGATGGCACTACCAGATGAAGCAATATCAGGAACTACTCAATGAAAAAAACATCCAAATAAGTATGTCCAGAAAGGGCAACTGCTTGGACAATGCAGTAATCGAAAACTTCTTTGGAACGCTAAAATCAGAGCTGTTCTACCTCAAAAAATACCAATCTATACATCAACTCAAAAAAGAAATAAAAGAGTACATCCACTACTACAACCATCAAAGGATAAAATCCAACCTAAATGGAAAAAGCCCGGTACAATACCGAGCTCTTTCTCTAAATTTAAATCATTCTTAATCCGTCCAACTTTTGGGGGCTAGTCCAGATGTCCCGCCTTCTTTTTTTACTTCTTTACTCGTTTGCCTTCTACAGCGAAGGAATCCATGAGTGATCCGCTGACATTTTCATCGTCTTCACGCTGGATAGCTAAGTAGAGATCACCATATTCCGAGGTGAAGTTAAGGGTAATGCTATTTTCTGACTCCGTAATGTCATTCATCTTGGTTTCATTACCAGATGAATCCACAAACTTTCCAACCAACTTACCATCCACTCGCTCAAGTGTAAGTACAACGGAGATGGTTCCCATTGGGGTGTCTTTGATAGTTACATCCCAATCGCCTACAAAATAGTCTGTAGTTTGGGCTTGGGTGGTGAATGAAATAAGGAATAGTGCAAAGCCGCACAGAAAGGTGGTCACTAGTTTCATGGTTTTTTTGGTTAAGGAACTGAATTGGAAAGAAATATAGAAAAAGGATTTGAATTAGTTTGAAAGCGGTTCCCGTTTTTTAGAAGTTATTCTAGCTAAAACTTAATCGCTGTTCAGAACATGGTTACACTCTTGGTGGGAGTAGTTTGTAAAGAACTGGGGTCACAATTCTGGATAGGATGGTCGAACTAATCAGTCCACCGATGAGTACAATCGCAAGTGGGGAGATGAGCGGATTGGTACTCAAAGCCACCGGAATCAATCCTCCTATGGCAGTGATGGTAGTCAATACGATGGGTAGGAAGCGGATTTCTCCAGATTGTTGAATGGCGGTATCCAAATCTACGCCTTCTTTTCGCAACTGATTGGTGAAATCCACCAGTAGGATGGAGGTTTTCACCTCAATCCCTGCCAATGCGATAAGTCCAATAATGGCCACAAAGGAAAGTGAATTGCCAGTAATCCAGAGCGCAATCAAGGCACCTACCATCCCCAATGGAATTACAGAGAGGACAATGATCGTGCTTTTGAAAGTTCGGAAGAGTAAGATCAAAACCGCAATAAAAAGAAATGCAGTGATGATGATAATCGTGTTGAACCCGGCAAAGGATTCTTGTTTGGTTTCGTATTCACCACCCAGAGTTAAGCGATAGCCTTCAGGTAAGGGTACTTGGTCTAGTTTGTCGATTACTTCACCCAACACTCGATCCGTGAGGTAATTGGCGTCCACAAAGGAGGATACAGATACAGACCTATTTTTATTGTAATGGTCAATGGTCAGGGTGCTGCTTTCAAATTTAAGATCTGCGATTTGGGAAAGTGGGATACCTTTTCCTTGGTTGTTGTAGACATAAATGGGCTCAAAAGTTTTCAGTGTGGCACGATCTTCTTTTGGTGTCGTCAGTAAAATAGAGCGCTCATTGCCTTGTGGGTCTGTAAATGCCCCCATGTTCAATCCTGCCAAGGCGAGTCGAACGGTTTGATCGATGTCTGCAGTCGCAATTCCCAATTGTCGGGCCTTTTCCTTTTGAATATCCACACGGATATCGGTCTTTAAGTTGGCTACAGGGTTATTTACATAGAGGGTACCAGGTGTTTGTTGGAGCAGTAATTCCACTTTTGATGCGAGGCTTCGTAGGGTGTCCAAATTTTCTCCTACCAGTCTGATTTCGATCGGAGCAGTGACTGGAGGTCCTTGTTCAAAGTTTTTAACCTCCACTTTTGCACCGACCACCTTTGCAAAACTGGCTTGAAGTGTTTGGATAATTTCCAATTTCCGAGGTGCAGAAGTTTCAGGATTCAGTTGTACAAAAAGTTGCCCATAATCGGTGCGTTCGTTTTCAGGAATCTCGTTGTAATAAATCCGGGGATTTCCTTTTCCAACGTTGGTTGCAAAGTTTCGCAATTCAGGAATTTTTGCCACCTCTTGCTCCACTTGTCGAACGAGGGTATCCGTATTACTCAAATTGGATTGTAGCGGAGTAGTGATATTGACAAGAAATTGGGGCTTTTCTGAGGAAGGGAAGAGGCTGAACCCAATCACAGGGAATAAGCCTAACGTGATGAAGAAAATGGTGCCAGCAAGAACGAGCGTCGCAACTGGCTTCTTCAAGGCTTTCTCTAAAAGTGGGGCATAGCTCAAATGAATGCCTTTTTGAAAGAGGTCGTAGATCTTGTTGGTATGCCCTTCCGTCTTATTCTTCAACAGCCAGGTTGAAAGAAATGGGATGATAGTTAAGGATACTACCAAGGAAGCAAGCACGCTCGTGATGACGGACATGGGTAGGCTTCGGACAAAATCCCCGGAACTTTCGGGCAAAAACACCAAAGGTAGAAATGCAATAATAAGGGTGACCGTACATCCAACCACAGAGATAGAAATCTGCTGGGTTGCTTTTAGTGCTGCTTCCTTTTTGCTGTAGCCATCTCGGATCCATCGTTCGATGTTTTCTACGACCACAATGCTATCGTCAACAAGTAGTCCTAAGGCCACTACCAAACCTACAATACTGAGCTGGTTAAGTCCATATCCAAGGGCATTCATCAAAATCAGACCAATGGCCAATGACAAGGGAATGGAGATCATGACGATGATTGAGGCACGATTACCAAGAGGGAGCAGCGTTACAAACACCAAAGCAATCGCAATCAAGAAGTCCATCCCTAATCCTCCTAGTCGTCTATTGACATAGTTGGCCTGATCAAAAGCAACGATTAAATCAATGTTTTCTGGCAGCTTTTCACTACTGGAGGCGAGTAGGGGACTGTATTTTTCTTGTACTTTGGAGATGTTAGTGCCTTCTTTTAAGGCTGCAGTAACAAAGATGGAGCGGTACCCATTGAGTCGGGTGATGTGCTTGGTATCCTCAAAGTCATCTCGAATAGTTGCCACATCTTTCAACAGGATGTTTTTTCCTTGCAAGGAAAACACCACGGTTTCTGCGATTTCATCGGCTGAACTGTAATTCCCGCTCGTTTTCACATTGAACGTCTTATTTCCAGCATCCACCTGTCCTCCGGGGATGTTGCTCAGTTCACTTTTGATGCTTCCAATAAGCGCTCCAAGAGGGATATTTAACGTAGCTATTTTGTCTAATTGCAATTCAACTTTTACCAATTGAGCAGGTAAACCATGAATTTTGACATTTTTCAATTCTGTGATGCTTTCCAAGTCTTTTTGTAAACGATCTGCTTCGGTTTTAAGCGATTCTCGGGAAGCATTTTCACTGACTAAAGCGATTTGAAGGATGTTGACATCGGATGGACGAACTTTCTTTACCTCGATGGAGAAAATTTCTTGCGGCAATTGAGGCCGGAGGGTATTGACTTCACGAACGAGCTCTTGGTATTTTTCATCTACATCCTCGTTGTAGTTGTATTCAACGAGCAGAATTGCTGCACCATCCTTAATCTCGGTTTCAATGCGCTTGATGTTTTCGAGTGCATAGATGGTTTTTTCCAAGGGATCCACCACCAGTTCTTCCAAATCCTCAGGACTAGCACCAGGATAAATGACTACAATGGGAAAATTAGGGGAGTTGATCACCGGGTCTTCACTCCGTGGCATCTTCAAAAAGGTAGTCAATCCCAAGACCACTGTCATGAGAAAAATGACCAGCGTAAACTGGTAATTCTTTACCGCGAAATCAGAGATTTTCATCAATTTTTAACTTGAATAGTGGAACCATCCGCTAAATAGGCACTTCCAGAAACGATGAGGCTGCTGTAATTTTCCAAACCAGCAAGTACCTGAATGGAACTTGTGGTGATTTTGCCCAATTGAACTTTTACTTTTTTCGCTTTTTGACCATCCACAACAAAGACAAAGCCGCTGTCTCCATTGGCATCCAGAACGGATTCAAAAGGAACTTCCCAACCTTGTACCGTTTGCGAAGGTTGGATGCTAGCCTTTCCAAACATGCCTGTAGCTAGGGATAGGTCTTTGCTCGATACGGGGCTGATTTCTACCCAATAGGTACCAGTGATAGGATCTGCTGACTGGCTTTTTAGCGTTACTTTACCAGCAGTCCAGGTAGCAGATGATGCAGGATTTAATTCAGCCTGGTCACCAATTTGGATGGAATTCCATTGCTGATCGCTTAGGGTAACCTTCAAGGTCCAATCCCCAGAAGCGGCACCATTGATTTGTAGAATTGGGGTTCCTGAAGCCACCAGCTGGCCAGGGTTTACAAATTTTTTGAGCACAAATCCATTTTTGGTGGCTCGTATTTGGGATTGGGCTAAGTTGAAGTTGGCCGTACTTAACTGCTGTTCCGCGATATCAAGTGCTGTTTTGGAATTTTCAAACTGTTCAAGTGTAGCCACGCTGTCGGTATAGAGGCGAGCCGCACGTTGATGATCCCGCAATGCTTTCTCGTAGGCAAGTTTGGATTGGCGAACCCCTGCTTGAATCTCAGTCAAATCTAGACTAGCTACGATTTGTCCAGATTTTACTGGATCTCCTTCCTCCACCACTACTTTGGCGACAATACCACCTAGCTTAAAGGATAGCAGTGTTTCGTCTTTGGTGCTGAAGGTTCCGCTTGCAGTAACTGCAGCAGTCATGGCTTTGGATTGCAGTGGAATAAGGCTTACAGGAATAGCCTGACCTGTTTGAGGCGTACCCTTGTCAGTAGGTGTACTGCTGCTGCATCCCAAAAGAAAGAAGAGGGAAATGACCGGGAGAAGTGAATAGCGCTTATTCATGACTTAGTTGGTTTCAGTAGTAAGTTGACGTTCAAGTTGTGCCAAAGCCATCTGTAGCTTATAGACACTAATGGATTTAAGCAGAGCAGCTTGTGTGAATTGGTTTCTTGCATCAATAAATTCGAGTAAGGATTGGCTTCCATCCTTGAATCCTTTCTCTACGAGTTTAAAGTAGGCCGAAGCCGATACCAGTTTCTTTTCTGCAGATTGAAGGGACGCGAGTAGGTTTTTTACCTCATTGCGTTGGAGTTGGAGTCCTAGGTTTAATTTTTGGTTGACCAATTCTTTTTGTCGTTGCACGGATTGCAAGCCGAGGACATTCCGTTGAATTTGGTTTTGATTTCTTCCCCCTTGAAAGACGGGGACACTGAAGTTTAATCCCCACATGAGGTACCTGGATTGAGCATCAAAGTTCCAGTCAAAGCCTTGGGAACCTAGATCAGCATAGGTAGAAAGCTTTGGAATCCAATAATTCTTTCCTGACTTTAAAACAGTCTCCTGAATGGTTTCTAAGCTTTGCATGGCACGCAGTTCCGGATTTTGTGGGTGTAGGTTTTCGAGAAGTAATTGATCCACGCGGCTGAGATTGAGTGGTATTTCTTCAAAGGGTACTGCTTGGTCCAGAGGCCGATTAACTAAAAAATTCAGGTATTGAGCAGCGTTGTTGGTTTTTAATTCAGCCTCGGTCACCAGAGACTTTACTTGTTCAAGTTCGCTTTCCGCACGCAACACGGCTGCTGGAAGTCTTTTTCCATTTTCAACCAGGGACCGGGTGTCTTTCAAGTTTTGTTCCACGAGTTGTAGGCTATTGGTGAGGATTTCGATGGAACTGTGGGCAGCACAGAAATTGAAATAGGCCAATCGGATATCCTGAATGAGCGTAGCTCGGTAGATTTCTACCTGGTAACTGGTCCAATTGACTTGTTCTTTTCGGATTTGGTTTTGGTAAATCAAGTCCGAATTGAGAAGAGGAAGGGTTGTCCGGAAGCGGGTGTCGTAAAAGTTGTTAGGGAGTAACTGCTCCGAAACGTTCTCGATTTGCGGAAAATTGTTGGAAGCCGTGAGTTTATTCAAGGTCGAATAAACGGGGTTGAGTAGGTCGCCAACAGGGAAGGCGATCGTTCGTCCTCCTTCTGCCAACGTGTAATTTGCTCCAAAATCCACCGAGGGTAGGAAGAAGCTTTTTGCATCCTTCAGTGCCAAGAGGCTTTGTTCCAAACTTGCATTTTTTTCCTGGAGTACGAGGTTATTGGCCAAGCCCTCATTGATGTAGGTATCCAAGACCACTTGTGCCTGAATAGCTGTTGTTTGAAGGCCAATCAGTAGGATAAATCCTTGAATTAGAATTCGAAAGGGCCTTTTAAGTCGTGTTTTCGTATGCATGATTTTCATGAGGAAAGTCTGTCCAGTATGCTGAAAAATTCGTGTAATCCATCCTGAACGATGGTGTCTTGGCGCTGGGCCAAGACTACCTCGCAGCGGCGGCGTATGTGTAAGGAGACCATGCCATGTACAGTGGACCAAACCAAAAAGGAGAGTGCTTCCTCTTCATGACCACGGAAGTGCCCTGATTGGATACATTCTTGAATGGTTGCTCGTAGGAAATTGAAGGTGCCGAAGCCTTCTTTCCATTGTTCCTCATTTGAATTGGAAACGTGGGCTATTGGTGCTTCTTTGATAAACATCAAGTCGTACATGTCCGGATTTTCCAGCGCGAATTGTACGTAAATGGATCCCATACCTTTTAAGCGCTCCATAGGATTGGATACGGAGGCCAGTACTTCCATGTGGCTCATCAATTGCTGAAATCCTCCCTGATGCAGGGCATGAAAGATCTCGTTTTTGTCTTTGAAATAATGGTAGATGCTTCCCGGACTGTATTCAATCAAATCGGCAATGTTCCGAATAGAAGTTTTTTCCACTCCTTTTTCAAGGAAAAGGGTCTTGGCAGCCACTAGGATGCGTTCGCGTAATTCCTCCTTATCTCGTTCTTTTCGTTCAGCGATACCCATGATGTAATTTGAATGGTCAAAAATAAATGAACACTGTTCAAAATAAAAAAAATATCAGATTTTTTTTGAAAGATGGAGGTATGAGAACAATAAAAAAAGCTCGACATAATCGAGCTTTTTAGTAGTTGTAAGGATTCCTGTAATGCAGGACCTGAATTATTTTTCTTCTGTATTCGGTTTTTTCAATACCAAATAGAAGCAATATAGCGTAACGGAAATGATTAATCCTTGCGTTACAAGCGATAGAATTAGCGCGGATGTGTTCATTGGATTGAATTTTTGCGTTTAACAGTGGAATACCATACGATGCCACAAATGCCTAGGAATAAGATGAGCAATTGAAGTCTAGCAAAGCCTGAATACATCTTTTTTTCCTCCAGAGCGGCAGCATTATCCGGGTTGGCTAATATTTGTGCTTCCAAGTCAGCAAAGGTGATTTTAGCAATTAGAGAACTGGTATCTAGTGGCCATCCTTCTCCTGAAAACAAGTTGGAGAAAGCAGTTACCCAATCGTTACCGGCAGGGGTAATCAAGGCTCCTAAGAATACAATGCTCAATAATACGGGAGTGATATAGGTCATGATCCATTTGTAGAACGATGGAATGCGAATATCAGCACCTCTATTGATTTCTTCCCATCCTTTTTTCATGCCAAAAATGTACGTGAATAAGATGGTCTCAAGCAAGGCAAAAATCACCAAGCTGACCGTACCTCCCCAATAATCGTATTCGTCAAAGTAGCCATACTGGTAGAATAGGACAGTAGGTAAACCCATCGCTAAGGCTACTAAACCAAAAGAGACAGCACCTTTAATTTTCCCCCATCCAAATTCATCCTGCATAAAGCCCATCCATGGAGTACCCATGGCTAGGGAAGAGGTGATTCCGGCAAAGAACAAAAGCCCAAACCAACAGACTCCGGCAAAAGCACTAATTAGTGGCCCCCATTGTTGGAATAAATAAGGCATCGTCTGGAAGGCCATGCCAAATCCAGCGTTTTCAAGTACCCAATCCAATCCTAAAAATCCAGCAGCGATTGGGATTACAATGGCACTTCCTAGGATTACTTCCACAAATTCGTTGGTAAATCCGGCAGTCACCGAGTTGAGTGCGATGTCTTCATTTTCCTTGAGGTAAGAGGCATAACACTGAATCGAACCCATTCCGACAGACAAGGTGAAGAAGATTTGTCCAGCAGCTGCTAGCCAAACTTTAGGGTCTGCAAGCGAACTGTATTGAGGGGTCCACAAGAAGTTAATTCCATCCCATGCATTCGCATCAGGGAATTCTTCTGAGGCAAAGGAACTGCCCATGGTCCATCCTCGAACAGCCAAAATGACACCAAACAGGATCAACAAGGGCATGCCTATCTTGGCTACTTTTTCAATTCCTCCAAGGCCTGTAGATAGGATGTACACATTGACTCCCAAGACTAAAATATAGGCAATAACGGGAAATAACGGGATTCCAAAATCAGAACCAGAAAGCTGTACGTACTGATCAAAAAACAAACTAACCGCCTCTTTACTCATTCCAGTAAAGGTTCCGATCACACTATGTACCACGTACACAAAGGTCCAAGATTCAATGTAGGTGTAGTAGGCAACTACGGCGATGTTGGTGAAAATACCGAATACCCCAATGTATTTCCAATACCATTTCTTGCTCAAAGAGTCTAGAATATATGGAGTACTATGGTTGCCCAATTTACCACCAAATCTACCCATACTCCATTCTGTAAATAGCAATGGAATACCCATCAATAGGAAGCAGATGATGTAAGGTAGGATAAAGGCTCCCCCTCCATTTTGAACTGCTTGAACTGGAAACCTGAGGAAGTTTCCAAGACCGACAGCATTACCTGCCATGGCCAAAATGAGCCCAACTCGCGAGCCCCAAGCCTCTTTTTTCATAAATAATTTACGTTAATTGATGAAAATCTAAACTTTTAGATTTTCCAAGTTGATTTTTCTCTTCCACAAACAGGTGAATATCGAGGTTCTAGTGAAAAGAAAGCTTCGATACTTGCATTCCGTTTATATTCCAAGAATACCACTTTTTTTTCAGAACAAACAACTAAAATTCAAGTTGCTTCCCAAAAAAACCACACCTTTCCAGGCCTAATTTTTCGGGATATTCGATTTTTTCAATGCTGTAACTAACTGGATAAGTAGAATTTAGTAGGTAGGCTTCGCTTTGCAGTTACTGAATTTAGGCCTTTAAATACTGGAGCTAGAAAATGATCAGTTATCCGCCTTTTTTTCCAAGGATGGTTTTGCCGATTCTTGCAAATCCAAGATTTCCACGTCATCAAGCCCCTGAATAAGCATTACTTTTTTCCATGGGGAAGTAGGGAAAAGGAGGGAGGTTAAGACCAGCTCCCCATCATTCACAAATAGTTCAATCGAAGAAGCATCCAAGAAAATGTGTATCGATTCTGCCTTCCAGGACATGGGTGCGGAATGTGCCGCTGCAAAATCTCGATTGAAGTTGGCCTTGCCGGCCTTTCTTCGATCTACGGTCACCAAGCCCATTTCTTTGTTTATCACCAGCTCTTCTCCCAATTCATTGGAGAGGACCATGGAGAAGCTATCGTCTCCACTCACTTCCGCTCGAATCTCAACCGCAGCACTTGGAAGCAAAGATTCTTTTCCCGATAGACTGTAGGATGTGTTTTTCATTGATTTCAACTCTTTTGCAGGAGCGGATTGCAGCAAGAGTGTTCCATCTACATCAAAAAGCTTGAGTTCTCGTGGCAAAGTTGTAGCAGATCGCCAAGTCTTTGTGGGAACCACCTGCGCATATTCCCAATTGCTCATCCAACCGATCCAAAGGGTTCTGTTTTGCTCTTTGGGAAGGTTGGCCCAGGTAACCCCTGCATAATTATCTGGTCCATAATCCAACCAGCGGATCATCGTGTCGTCTGGAGTAAATACACCCTGCTTGAAGTCCCCGATGAAGTATTGAGTAGCCGAACCTTTTTGAGGGCCTCCAGGATTCATGCTGACCAATAATACCCACTTTTGGCTCCCATCCGGTGCTTTCATGGAAAGTAATTCTGGACATTCCCAAACGCCTCCGTGAGCTCCCACACCCTGGCCAAATTCACCCAAGAAAGTCCAGTCTTTCAGGTTGGGTGACTCATAAAAGTGGACGCGATCTTGAGCGGCTAGGGTCATTACCCAAGTGGATTTTCCATCTGCTTGCGTGACTTGGGTGATTTTTGGATCTCGGAAGTCCCGAATACCTGGGTTTTTAAGCACGGGATTCCCCTCATATTTTTGCCAAGTTTGCCCTTTATCCAGGGAAAAGGCGAGCCCCTGTGTTTGAAAACCGATTGTCCTTGCTTTTTCTCCTTTGGCATCGTGGTAGGTAAATAG
>JACCEA010668822.1_pt1 | contig 11425 bp, 11 predicted proteins | sample 7449851 | NCBI WGS metagenome assembly JACCEA01 (sample SAMN15323453, study PRJNA562643) | freshwater metagenome | isolation source: river surface water | place: USA:Blue River Watershed | collected 2017-08-18 | reverse complement strand
TCTGCCGCGCGTTTTTCGAGGTGGACAAGGTCGAACTGCGCTTCCGCGCCTCGCATTTCCCCTTCACCGAACCCTCGGCCGAGGTTGACATCGCCTTCGCCAGTGGTCCGCTGAAAGGCCGTTGGTTGGAGGTGGCCGGCTCGGGCCAGGTGCACCCCAATGTGGTTCGCAACTTCGGGCTCGACCCGGAGCGCTACATCGGCTTTGCCTTCGGCATGGGGCCGGACCGCCTGACCATGCTGCGCTACGGCGTCGACGACCTTCGGCAATTCTTCGAAGGCGACCTGCGCTTCCTGTCGCAATTCAACTGACCCGCTATGCAATTCCCTGAATCCTGGCTGCGCAGCCTGTGCAACCCCGGTTTGAGCACCGCCGAACTGGCCGAGCGGCTGACGATGGCCGGTCTGGAAGTTGAAGAGCTGCAGCCTGTGGCTCCGCCGTTCTACAACATCGTCGTGGGCGAGATCGTCGCGGCCGAACAGCATCCGAACGCCGACCGCCTGCGTGTGTGCCAGGTGGATGCGGGCCCCCACAGCAAGGAAGGCCCGCTGCAGATCGTCTGTGGCGCGCCCAATGCGCGTGTGGGCATCAAGGTACCCCTGGCACTGGTCGGTGCGCAACTGCCGCCGGGCGAAGACGGCAAGCCCTTTGAGATCAAGGTGGGCAAGCTGCGCGGCGTCGAGAGCTTCGGCATGCTCTGTTCGGCGCGTGAACTGCAACTCAGCGAAGACCATGGCGGCCTGCTCGAATTGAAGGCCGATGCGCCGGTGGGCGTCAATGTGCGCGACGTACTCGGCCTGGACGATACGCTCTTCACGCTCAAGCTCACGCCCAACCTGGCCCACCACCTGTCGGTGCTGGGCATCGCACGCGAGGTGTCGGCACTCACCGGATCGCCACTGGCGATGCCTCGGGTCCCCACCGCAGCGGTCAGCATTCCCGACACGCTGCCCGTCAGGATCGAGGCGCACGACCTTTGCGGCCGCTTCAGTGGACGCATCGTTCGCGGCATCAACCCCGCCGCGGCTACTCCGGCCTGGATGGTGGAGCGTCTGGCCCGCTGCGGCCAACGCCCGGTCAATGCCATCGTCGACATTTCCAACTACGTGATGTTCGAGTTGGGGCAGCCCACGCACATCTTCGACCTGGCCAAGGTGGGCCATGGCCTTCAGGTACGTTGGGCCTGTGAAGGCGAATCCCTCAAGCTGCTCAACGGCCAAACCATCACGCTCGACCCGCAGGTGGGCGTGATCGCCGATGAGTCGGGAGTGGAGTCCCTGGCCGGCATCATGGGCGGTGATGCCACGGCCGTGGGCGACCACACACGCGATGTCTACATCGAGGCCGCTTTCTGGTGGCCCAAGGCGGTGGCAGGCCGCGCCCGCCGCTACAACTTTTCCACCGACTCCGGACACCGCTTCGAACGAGGCGTTGACCCCGCGGCCACCGTGCGTGCCATTGAGCGCATCACCGAGCTCCTGCTGGCCATCTGCGGCACGGGCCAGACCCTGTGCGGCCCAATCGACGACCAGTGGCCCGCGCGGGCCCAAACCGAGTTCAACCGGCCGGTATCGTTGCGCGTGGCGCGCGCGGTCAAGGTCCTGGGCATGCCGGTCACGCGCGAGCAATGCCTGCAGGTGTTCAGCCGGCTTGGATTTGAAGCACAGGGCGACGGTGACCTGATCACGGTGACCGCACCAAGCCATCGATTCGACATTCAGATCGAGGAGGACCTGATCGAAGAGGTGGCCCGCGTGATCGGCTTCGACCAGTTGCCCGACACACCGCCGCAGGCGCCTGTCACCGCCCGTGTGCGGGTGGAATCGCAGCGGGGCAGCCATGCCGTGCGCCATCTGCTGGCCGGGCTCGATTACCAGGAAGGCATCCACTTCAGCTTCGTCGAAGAGCGATGGGAGCAGGAACTGGCGGGCAACGACAAGCCGATCCGCGTGTTGAACCCGATCGCTTCTCCGCTGTCGGTGATGCGCTCCAGCCTCATCGGCAGCCTCGTGCAGGCCGCGCGCGCCAACCTCGCTCGCAAGGCCACCCGTGTGCGTCTGTTCGAGATCGGCCGTGTGTTTGCACGTGACGTCTCGGTGCCCGACAGTGACACCACCGTGGCCGGCATTCACCAGCCCTTGCGGGTGGCCGCGCTGGCGCTTGGCCCCGCCGAAGCGCTGCAGTGGGGTGCGCCCACCCGGCCAGTGGATTTCTTCGACGCCAAGGGCGATGTGGAGTCCCTGTTGTGGCCGCTGCGGCCGGTGTTTGAGCCAGCCGAGCACCCGGCACTGCATCCTGGGCGCTGCGCCGCGGTGATGCTCAACGGGCAGGTCATCGGCCATGTGGGCGAGTTGCACCCGCGCTGGAAACAGGCCTATGAGCTGCCCTCCGCGCCCGTGCTGTTCGAACTGGACTTGCAGGCCGTGTTGACTCGACCCGTGCCACAGGCGCAGGCTGTGCCCCGTCAGCAGGCGGTCTGGCGGGATCTGGCCCTGGTGGCGGGTGACGCCTTGCCCCACGACACCCTCATCCAGGCCCTCGAGCGTGACCCGCAGCGGCTCGTGCGTTCGGCCCGGCTGTTCGACGTGTACAAGCCCAAGGCCGCCACAACGGATGTCGGGGCAGGTGAACGGAGCTTGGCGATCAGGCTTGAACTCCTGGACGAAACGGCTACATTGACCGACGATCGCATCGAGGCATCCGTGGCGCAGGCATTGGAGCGCGCCGCCGCCGTGGGTGCGCGACTGCGTTCCGCCGCATAAGGGTAGTACACCGTGAATGACCGCGTCATCTTGCCGTCCCTGGTCACGCCCACGCTGACCAAGGCCGAGCTCTCCGACCTGCTGTTCGAGCGCCTGGGCCTGAACAAGCGTGAGTCCAAGGACATGGTGGACGCCTTCTTCGACATCCTAGGTTCCACCTTGGAGCATGGCACCGACGTCAAGCTCTCGGGTTTCGGTAATTTCAACGTGCGCCACAAGGCGGCGCGCCCCGGGCGCAATCCGCGCACCGGTGAGTTGATCCCGATCGAAGAGCGCCGAGTCGTCACCTTCCATGCCAGCCTGAAGCTCAAGGCGGTGGTGCAGGGTGACGAAGCCCCAGGCGATGAGGCCTAAGGCGAGAACCCCATCGTGAGCCACGACCTGCCGCCCATCCCGCCCAAGCGCTACTTCACCATCGGTGAGGTGAGCGAACTGTGTGATGTGAAACCCTATGTGCTGCGGTACTGGGAGCAGGAGTTCACCCAGCTGCGCCCCATGAAGCGCCGCGGCAACCGACGCTACTACCAGCATCACGAGGTGCTGCTGGTTCGCCGTATCCGCGAACTGTTGTACGAAAAGCGCTTCACCATCAGTGGCGCGCGTGATCGCCTGGCGGAAAGCCAGTGGCGCGCGGGCTCACGGGCTGCGCCTTCGGATGAATTCACCGATCATCTGCTGGGCGGCGAGCCCATGGATGAGGATGCCTTGGGCGGCGCAGTGACAGCCTCGTCGGCGGCTACGGGTGCGGCCCTGGGCGCAGCGGGGGGGTCTGTTGCAGCGGGGGCATCGGGCATGACGCCAGTGGCGGGCGCCGGCCCTTTGCCGCCGGACTTCGACCTGCGCCGTGAGCTGATGGCCATCCGTCGGCTGCTGTCGGATTGACCCGCTATAATGCGAGGTTCGTCGGGGTGTAGCGCAGCCTGGTAGCGCACTTGCATGGGGTGCAAGGGGTCGCGAGTTCGAATCCCGCCACCCCGACCATTGAAAACGAAAAGGCCTGAGTTCCACAAGAGCTCAGGCCTTTTGCGTTGGCCTCCACGGGCCTGCAGCCCATCGGGGCTGTTTGTCGCGCACCACACCTTTGGGTTCACGCGAACTTCCCCCGATGTGCGGCACGCCAGGCCCGGCGTACAGTGGCGCCGATCGCGTGCACACCCACGCAGGAGCACCCCGCACCATGGCCACCACTTCACGACGCAAACCCAAGACCGGCGCCGACGCGTCCGGCGAATCTGCGGCCCAGGGCCCACGGCCGCGCGTGCTCAAGAAGTACCCCAACCGGCGTCTGTACGACACCCAGGGTTCGTGCTACATCACCCTGCAAGATGTCAAGGACATGGTCTTGCAGGGCCAGGACTTCCAGGTGTTGGACGCCAAGACGGCCGAGGACATCACGCGCAGCATCCTGCTGCAGATCATCCTGGAAGAGGAAACCGGGGGCGTTCCGATGTTCTCCGCGGCCATGCTGGCCAACATCATCCGGTTCTACGGCCACGCCATGCAGGGCATGATGGGCCACTACCTGGAGCAGAACCTGCAGGGCTTCGCCGACCTTCAGCGGCAGTGGACCGAGCAGTCCAAATCCCTGTACGACCCCACGCAGTTCAACGCCGACGCTTGGGGCCAATGGACCAAGATGTTTCAGACGGTTCCAGGCTTCACCGGTTTTCCGCCTGGCAAGAAATAGGGCGCGGCGTCCTGGGTGCGGCTGCGGGACAATCGCGCCATGTCTTCCACCGAACCACAAGCCTCGACGGGCCCGCGCAGCGCAGGCGCCGGTGCCGCTCCCCGTGTCGCCTTCGCCAGCCTGGGCTGCCCCAAGGCGTTGACCGACAGCGAACTCATCCTGACCCAGCTCAGCGCCGAGGGCTACCAAACCTCGCGCGAGTATGCCGGGGCCGATCTGGTCATCGTCAACACCTGCGGATTCATTGACGACGCGGTCAAGGAGAGTCTGGACACCATCGGTCAGGCCCTGGCCGAGAACGGCCGCGTGATCGTCACGGGCTGTCTGGGCGCCAAGACAGGCGAGGGTGGCGAGAACCTGGTCAAGCAGGTGCACCCCAAGGTGCTGGCCGTTACCGGTCCGCACGCCACACACGAGGTCATGGACGCGGTGCACCGCCATGTGCCCAAGCCGCACGACCCCTTCACCGACTTGGTTCCGCCCCAGGGCATCAAGCTCACGCCACGCCACTACGCCTACCTGAAGATCAGCGAAGGCTGCAACCACGCCTGCACGTTCTGCATCATTCCCAGCATGCGCGGCAAGCTGGTCTCACGGCCGATCGGCGATGTGCTGGAAGAAGCTCGCAAGCTGTTCGAGTCCGGCGTGAAGGAACTGCTGGTGGTCAGCCAGGACACCAGCGCCTATGGGGTGGACGTGCAGTACCGCACGGGCTTCTGGAACGGGCAGCCGGTGAAGACGCGCATGGTGGAGTTGTGCGAGCGCCTGTCTCAGTTGGCCGAACCCTATGGCGCCTGGGTGCGTCTGCATTACGTGTACCCGTACCCGCACGTGGACGAGCTCATCCCCATGATGGCCGAAGGTCGTATCCTGCCCTACCTGGATATCCCCTTCCAGCATGCGCACCCCGATGTGCTGCGTCGCATGAAGCGGCCGGCATCTGGCGAGCGCCACCTCGAACGCCTGCAGGCTTGGCGTGCGGCCTGCCCCGACCTGGTCATCCGAAGCACCTTCATCGCCGGCTTTCCCGGCGAAACCGAAGCCGAGTTTGACGCCCTGCTGGACTTCGTGCGCGAAGCGCAGATCGACCGCGCTGGTTGCTTTGCCTATTCGCCCGTGCCCGGTGCGGCCGCCAACGACATTGCCGGCGCCTTGCCCGATGCACTGCGTGAGGAGCGGCGCTCGCGCTTCATGGCCGTGGCCGAGTCCGTGTCCACACAGCGCTTGGCGCGGCGCGTGGGCGCCACGATGCAGGTGCTGGTGGACCAGGCGCCGGCCATGGGCCGCAAGGGTGGGGTGGGGCGCAGCTATGCCGATGCGCCGGAAATCGACGGTACCGTGCGCATCCTGCCGCCGGCCAAGGCCTCCCGCACGATGAAGGTGGGCGACTTCGCCCGCGTGCGCATCGTGGCCACCGAAGGGCATGACCTGTTGGGTGAACTGCTGTAGCCGACATGCCCAAGCCCCCCCGCAAGACCGCTGCGGCCACCGCGCTGATCCACCATCCCTACCGGGCCCCCGATGGCTTTGAGTCACCCGTCGTGCCGGTGGCCAAGGCTTCAACCGTGTTCTTCCGCGACATGGGCCATCTTCGGCAACAGCAATGGGTGGACAAGAGCGGCTACACCTACGGTCTGCACGGCACGCCGACGACTTTCACCCTGGAGGCGCGCCTGGCCAGCCTGGAAGGGGCGACGCACGCGCTGTTGACCCCCAGCGGTCTTTCGGCCATTGCGGTGGTTGACCAGGCCCTGCTGTCTGCCGGCGACCACCTCTTGATTCCCGACAACGCCTACGCACCCAACAAGGCCTTGGCGCGCCACGAGTTGCAGCGGTGGGGCGTCTCGCATGACATCTACGACCCGATGGATGCGTCGTCCCTGCGGGCTGCGCTCAAGCCTTCTACCCGGCTCGTGTGGTTGGAAGCGCCGGGCTCGGTCACGATGGAGTTTCCCGACCTGCGGGCCCTGGTGCGAACCGTGAGAGAGGCCGCACCTCAGGCGGTGGTGGCGCTGGACAACACCTGGGGTGCTGGCCTGGCCTTCAATGCCTTCGAATTGGGCGACAAGCTGGCGGTGGACCTCACCATCCATGCGCTGACGAAGTACCCCTCGGGTGGGGGCGATGTGCTCATGGGCTCGATTTGTGTGAACGACCGTGAACTGCACGATCGACTGGCCTGGACACACAGCCGCCTGGGGCTGGGTGTGGGTGCCAACGACGTGGAGGCCGTCTTGCGCGCGCTGCCCAGCATGGCCCTGCGGTACGACGCGCAGGATGCGGCGGCGCGCTCATTGGCCGCCTGGTGTGCCACGCAGCCTTCGATCAGGCGGGTGTTGCACCCGGCCTTGCCCGGCTCACCCGGACATTCAAACTGGGCGGCTCTGTGCCGCGCGGCGGCGGGGATCTTCTCCATTGAGATCGAACCACGGTACGGTGCGGCGCAAGTGGATGGGTTCGTCGAGTCGCTTGAACTGTTCGGCCTGGGTTGGAGCTGGGGCGGGCCCATGAGCTTGGCGGTGCCCTACGAGGCGCGGGCCCTGCGCAACCTGGTGCACGACTATCAGGGCACCATCGTGCGTCTGTGCATCGGCTTGGAGGACGTGGACGACCTGCGTGCCGACCTTGCACAGGGTTTGGCCCGTCTGGGTGAGGGTTGAACTGGGCTGAAGCCGCGTCAAGCGGATTCCAACTGGCCCATGTCGAGCCCGATCCGCCTCAGCGCGAGCGCTGCTTCATCGCGCGCTCCACCTCGCGCTTGCCCTCGCGCTCCTTGATGGTGTCGCGCTTGTCGTGCTCGGCCTTGCCCTTGGCCAAGGCGATTTCGGCCTTCACCCAACCGTTCTTGAAGTGCAGGTTCAGGGGCACCAGCGTGTAGCCTCGTTGCTCCACCTTGCCCACCAGGCGGCGGATCTCGGCCTTTTGCAGCAACAGCTTCTTGGTTCGGTCGGCGTCGGGCCGAACATGGGTGGAGGCCGTGCGCAAGGCGTTGATGCGGCACCCGATCAGGTACAGCTCGCCGTTCTTGATGACCACATACCCGTCGGTCAGTTGCACCTGGCCCGATCGGATGGCCTTGACCTCCCACCCTTCCAGCACGACACCGGCCTCGTGGCGTTCCTCGAGGTGGTAGTCAAAGCGCGCTCGCCGGTTTTCGGCGATCAGGGGGTTGGAGGTGGCCATGAACTTAAAATGGTTCCATTCTATGAAGCACGTGCGGAAATCCGTCCTGCTGTGGTACTCCGCCCGGCAGATGTACGACCTGGTCACCCAGGTGCAGGCCTATCCGGAATTCCTGCCCTGGTGCGACCGCGCCGAGGTGCTCGAGCACACCGACCAGGGAATGACCGCGCGTCTTGGGCTCGCATTCTCGGGCCTGCGGCACGCGTTTACCACCCGCAACACGCACGAGGCCGGTCGCCTGGTGACGGTGGAGCTGGTGGACGGCCCGTTTTCCAAGCTGGAGGGGCGTTGGGCCTTCACGCCGGTGGGGGGCACGCCGGCCGATGCGGTCGATGGCGCTGATGCTGCCGAACCCGCAGCCTGCCGGGTTGAGTTGGATCTGCAGTACGCCCTGCGAGCTGGCCCACTGGAGATGGTGCTCAGCCCCGTGTTCGACCGAGTGGCCAACACCCTGGTGGATTGCTTTGTGCAACGCGCGGAGGCTGTGTATGGCGCCCGCTGACGCGCAGCAGGCCTCGGGACTGCTGCAGGTACAGGTGGCGTACTCGCCTCAGCCGGAAGTGGTTGATCTTGTGAGCCTCGCGCTGCCGGCTGCGTCTACGCTAGGGGATGCCCTGGTCAACAGTGGCCTGCTCGAGCGTCACGCCCTGGGCGACCCCAAAGCGCTGGTGTGCGGCGTATGGGCCAAGCTGCGCCCCCTGGATCATCCGCTGCGCGACGGAGACCGCGTCGAGGTGTATCGCCCGCTGCGGGTCGACCCGAAGGAGGCGCGGCGCCAGCGCTACCGAAAGACATCCGACCGCAAGCGCAGTGTGAGGAGTGCGGCAGCTGCCGGCCCCGGCGGCCAGGCCCCTGAAGACCGCTGAGGCCCCTCCGTATAATCTGTTTTTGCGTCCGGAGATTTCTCAATGCGCCTCATCGGCAAAGCGCTCACCTTCGATGACGTGCTGTTGGTCCCCGCCTTCTCGAAAGTGCTTCCGCGGGACACCAGTCTGGCCACGCGCCTCACGCGCAACATCGCCCTGAACCTGCCCCTGGTGTCCGCCGCCATGGACACCGTCACTGAAGCCCGACTGGCCATCGCCATCGCACAGGAAGGTGGCATCGGCATCGTCCACAAGAACCTCACCGCCGCCCAGCAGGCTGCCGAGGTGGCGAGGGTCAAGCGCTACGAGTCGGGCATTCTGCGCGACCCGATCACCATCTCGCCCAATGCCACGGTGCGCCAGGTCAAGACCCTGTCCGAGCAGCATGGGATTTCCGGCTTCCCAGTCGTGGAAGGCGGCCGAGTGGTGGGCATCGTGACTGGCCGTGATCTGCGCTTTGAAACCCGGATGGACGCGGCCGTTCGAGACATCATGACCCCGCGCGAGCGATTGATCACCGTGCGCGAGGGTGCTTCCCTGGACGAGGGCAAGGCCCTGATGCACCAGCACAAGCTGGAGCGCGTGTTGGTGGTCAACGATGCCTTCGAGCTGCGCGGCCTGATGACGGTCAAGGACATCACCAAGCAGACGAATTTCCCCAACGCCGCGCGCGATGCCCAGGGCAAGCTGCGCGTGGGCGCGGCCGTGGGGGTGGGCGACGGTACGGAAGAGCGTGTGGAACTGCTGGTCAAGGCCGGTGTGGATGCCATCGTGGTGGATACCGCCCATGGCCACAGCGCTGGGGTGATCGAACGCGTGCGTTGGGTGAAGACGAACTTCCCCGGTGTCGACGTGATCGGCGGCAACATTGCCACGGGCTCGGCCGCCCTGGCGCTGGTGGAAGCCGGTGCGGATGCGGTGAAGGTGGGGATCGGCCCGGGCTCGATCTGCACCACGCGCATCGTCGCGGGCGTGGGGGTGCCGCAAATCACCGCCATCGACAACGTGGCCAGTGCGCTCAAGGGCAGCGGCGTGCCCCTGATCGCCGACGGTGGCATCCGCTTCAGTGGAGACATCGCCAAGGCCATGGCGGCCGGCGCCAGCACCGTCATGATGGGAGGCATGTTTGCCGGCACCGAAGAGGCGCCGGGCGAGGTCATCCTCTACCAAGGCCGCAGCTACAAGAGTTACCGCGGCATGGGCTCGATCGGTGCCATGAAGGCTGGTTCGGCCGATCGTTACTTTCAGGAAAACGACGAAACAACCAACCCTAACGCCGACAAGCTCGTGCCCGAAGGCATTGAGGGTCGGGTGCCCTACAAGGGCTCGATGGTGAGCATCATCTTCCAGATGGCCGGCGGCCTGCGTGCGGCCATGGGCTATTGCGGCTGTGCCAGTGTGGCGCAGATGCACGAGCAAGCTGAGTTCGTGCAGATCACGGCTGCGGGCATCCGCGAGAGCCATGTGCACGACGTGCAGATCACCAAGGAAGCGCCCAACTACCGCATGGAGTAGGGCCGCCCATGAACGCCACCGCCGGCCGCGCGCCGGCCATGCCCTTCATCCTGATCACGGTGCTCATCGACATGGTGTCGGTGGGCCTGATCATTCCAGTCCTGCCGCCGTTGGTGGGGCAGTTCGCCACCGACGCCACCGACCACGCCTTCTGGTACGGGGTGGTGTCTTTCGCCTTTGGCATCGCCAACTTTTTCGGCGCGCCCATCCTGGGTCGCCTGTCCGACCGTTTCGGCCGTCGTCCGGTGCTGCTCGTGGGCTTCCTGGGCCTGGCGCTCAACTTCTTCGCCACCGCGATGGCGCAGGCGCTGTGGGTGCTGGTGGCCGTGCGTCTGGTCGGAGGCGCCTTCCAAGCCAATGCCGCGGTGGCCCATGCCTATGTGGCCGACATTTCTTCACCAGAAGACCGGGCGCGCCGCTTCGGCTTGGTGGGTGCGATGTTTGGTGTGGGCTATGTGCTGGGTCCGGTGATGGGCGGCGTGCTGGGCGACATCGACCTGCACCTGCCCTTCTATGTGGCGGGCACGCTGGCCGTGATCAACACCTTCTACGGCTGGCTCATCCTGCCGGAGTCACTGCCGGCGGACAAGCGCACTCCCTTCGATTGGCGAAAGGCCAACCCCATCAGTTCGCTCAAGGGGCTGGCGGCACTGTCGGGCGTCAAGCCGCTGCTGTGGGTGGTGGCCCTGTCGAACTTGGCACAGTTCATCCTGCACATGACCTGGGTGCTGTATTGCAGCTTCAAGTTCGGCTGGGGTCCGAAGGAAAACGGCTGGTCCCTGTTCGTGGTGGGCGTGGTGGCTGCGGTGGTGCAGGGCGGGCTCATGCGGGTGCTGCTCAAGCGCTTTGCGCCCCAACGCCTGGTGCAGATGGGCTTGGTGTCCTCCGCACTGGGCTACCTGGCCTGGGGCCTGGCCACCGAAGGTTGGATGATGATGGCCATCGTGGTGTGCAACCTCTTGGGCTTCACCATCACGGCATCTCTGCAAAGCCTCATTTCAAACGCCGCATCTGACCGCGAACAGGGCACGGCCATGGGCTCGGTGGCGTCCCTGACCAGCGCCATGGCCGTGGCCGCGCCGGTGATCGGGGCCACCCTCTTGGGATCGGTGTCGCATCTCGGGCCCACGCATTGGCTGATCGGCCTACCTTTCTTTGCCTGCTGTGCCCTGCAGGTCACTGGCGCGGTGATCGCCATCCGTCATTTTTCGAAGGCTGGTAAACCTGAGCAGCCAGACGCCGCTGCGGCGACGCCCTAATCCCGAAAGCCCCGCGCCATGTCCCACCAGAAGATCCTCATCCTCGATTTCGGCTCGCAGGTCACGCAGCTCATCGCGCGGCGCGTTCGGGAGGCCCAGGTCTATTGCGGAATCCACCCCAACGACGTCAGCGACGACTTCATCCGCGCTTTC
>JACCEA010241532.1_pt1 | contig 11425 bp, 9 predicted proteins | sample 7449851 | NCBI WGS metagenome assembly JACCEA01 (sample SAMN15323453, study PRJNA562643) | freshwater metagenome | isolation source: river surface water | place: USA:Blue River Watershed | collected 2017-08-18 | reverse complement strand
CGAATAGTCTGATTGAGTCGATCGTTTCGCGGAGCTCGACAAAGAAGTTTGCGGACGATTCAGTTAGTCGTAGCCACGTCGAGGCGATGCTCGCAGCGGCGGTCAGGGCGCCGGATCACGGCTTGTTAGCGCCTTGGAAGTTCGTGGTGCTCCAAGGCGACTCGCGCCATCGTCTCGGCTCGGCGATGCGAGCGGCCCTGAAAAATCGTATGCCCGATGCGGATAGCGAGGCTTTAGATCGCGAGGCATCCAAAGCGTTGCGATCGCCGGTGCTTATTGTTGTTGCTGCCGAAATCAAAGTGCATCCGAAAGTTCCTGAGGTCGAGCAAGTCGTCGCAGTCGGGGCAGCGATACAAAATCTGTGGTTGGCTGCGCATTCGTTAGGTTATGGAGCTGCGTGGAAGACGGGAAGCCACGCCTACGACCTTGGCGTTAAGAGCGCGCTTGGCTTGCGATCTGACGAGCAGATCATCGGTTTCTTGCATATTGGCCGCCCTGTGCAAAAGGCGCCGATCAGACCGGCAGAATTTGCGGGACGCACGACCTGGTTATAGCCGATTAGTCATTAATTAGCCGCGATTTACTCGACGACCACTATTGCTCATTTCGTTAGCGTAGAGCGCTAACTTTCGAGCAAAAGGAGTCGGGTATGTTCTTCAGAATCGTCTTGTCGGCGGTTAGTGCATTCTTTTTATCACCGCAGAACAGTTCTGCGAGTGAGCCGGCCGTTGCGCGTTGTGATGCGCCTCTCGGCTATGTTGCCGTAGTCGAGTTGGATGAGTACGTGCTCGATACCTTATGGCGATATCGCTTGCGTTCACCCGGGCCTTTGCTCCGTATGGTGATCCAGCAGTCGGGCTGCTTCACCGTGGTTGAGCGTGGCGCGGGCGTTACTGCCGTGCTGCAAGAGCGGCAGCTGGCCGCTCGCGGACAATTGCGCAATGGCTCGGCCATGGGTGAAGGGCAACTTGTCGCTGCCGATTACATCCTCACGCCATCCGTCATTTTCTCGAATCAGAATGCTGGCGGTTTTCGCGCCGGGCTCGGAGATTTCATCGGCTCGCGTTGGAGCTCGCTAACGCCCGGGGTCAAGTTCAAAGAAGCGCAGACGGGATTAACCTTGGTGGATGCGCGTACGGGGGTCCAGCTCGGTGCAGCCGAAAGCACAACTCGAAAGGCAGATCTGTCGTTGAGTGCCTGGTTGGTCGGTCGCGGTGGTTATTCGTCGTTCGATGGTTACGGTAATACCGCCGAAGGAAAGTTGATCGCCTCGTCTCTGATCGCCAATTTCAATTCGCTGGTATCGAGTGTTCGGCATCATCTACCGGCTAAGCAGCCCATCACTCAGGCGACTACGAGCGGCGCTGGGTTCTCGATTGGCGAGGTGGTCATCGCGAAGATCGGTGGCTTACTACTGCGGGCAACGCCATCGGAGCAAGCGGCGTCGCTCGCTGAGCTTGGCAGCGAGGCGGAGCTCGTCGTTATTGGCGCCAGCGTGGGCGAGTATCTGCCCGTGCAGAGCGGTGCTCTGCGTGGCTGGCTACCGACTGTACTGGTGCGTCGACCGTAGTCGGTCTGCGCTTAAGTCAGCGGCTTCTCGCTAACGATGAATCCGTTCTCGTCTGCGTAGAGCCAGTCATTCGGTCGGAAAATGACGCCCGCGAAGGTGACGATTACATCCCGCTCGCCTGAGCCGGTTTGCAAGGGTTTCGTCGGGCATATGTTCAGTGCGCGTACTGCAAGCGGCATCGTGCGTAGTACTTCGACATCGCGGGCAGCGCCGTAGACGATCACGCCAGCCCAGCCGTTGTCGATGAGGAGGCTCCCTAGGCGATCGCCAATCAAGGCGCGGCGGAGTGAGCCGCCGCCATCAACCACCATGACACGACCATGTCCAGGCGTGGATAGCACTTGCCGCAGAAGGAGATTGTCTTCGTAGCAGCGGATCGTGCTGATTTGGCCATGAAAACTTTTCAGTTGGCCGAAATCACGAAACAGAGGCTCGCCAGTTTGGACGTCCTGTGGGTGGTCATCAGAAAGGTCACAGATGCTGCGCGTCATGGTCGTAATCCGCTGAGTGTGATATCCAAGAGCCTCGGCATTATGCCGCAGACCTATTTCTATCGGGGGTTGGGATGATTCTGATTACAGGTGCAACAGGGCGAACGGGCAATCGGGCGGCGACTGAGCTCGCCAAGCGCGGGATTCCTGTTCGGGCGCTGGTGCGTAACTCTGCGAAAGCGGAGGGGCTGGTCGCTGCCGGTGTTGAGATCGCCGTTGGTGACGCTAGCGACTCTAACTCGGTGCGAGCAGCTCTTGCAGGTGTCACCAAGATGGCGGTCATCCTGCCCAATGGCGAACAGCAGCTCACCCTTGAGAAAAAACTCGTCGATCTTGGGGTCGAAGCGGGCGTTCAGCACATCGTCAAGCTCTCCTCGATGGAGGCGCTTCCGACTGCGCATAACGCAACCCACAAAATGCATTGGGCCTCTGAGGAGCATATCCGCGCAAGTGGTAAAGCGTGGACTATGGTTCGACCCAGCTTTTACTTACAGAATTTCTTGTCGAATGCTTACACCATCAAAACCGAAGGTAAGTTTTACTATCCCTTCGGTGATAAAGGCGCCGCTGTGATGACAGATTCTCGTGACGCGGGATTTTTTGTCGCGCATTGCCTCGCAACGAACGGTCACGAAGGGAAAAGCTACGACATCACCAGTCACGATCGCTTGAGCTTTCACGAGGTGGCGGCTGTGTTCAGCCAGGTTCTCGGTCGAAAGATCGAATACGTTCCGCAGGACCCAGCTGCCTATAAGGCGTTTTTAGGAAAGTTTTTGAGCAGCCAATGGCATCTGGATGCCGTGTGCGACATCTTTGCTGAAATCGCGGCAGGCTATGTGGTCGACGTGACCGATACTTTTGAGAAGGTCACCGGACGCGCACCGACCGGGCTCGCCGACTTCATCAGCGAGCACCGGGCGGTGTTCACAGCCTAAGACTTCAGGCGGCGTAGCGCTTCGCCATCACCTCTAGAGACAGAGGCTTGATGGTCGAAGCCTTGCCGGCGCAGCCGAAAGCCTCGTAGCGCGCGATACAGATTTCGCGAGCGGCAAGCATCGCTTCTTTCATGTATTTGCGCGGATCGAACTCGGCCGGATCTTTTGTCATGGCGCGGCGAATCGCGCCCGTCATGGCAAGGCGGATGTCCGTATCGATATTGATTTTACGAACGCCATGCTTGATGCCTTCGAGAATTTCCTCGACTGGCACGCCGTAAGTTTCGCGCAGGTTGCCACCATTCTCGCGGATGATCTGCAACCACTCCTGTGGCACGGACGAAGAGCCGTGCATGACGAGGTGCGTATTCGGGATCCGCGCGTTGATCTCGCGAATGCGATCGATCGCCAAGATATCGCCTGTGGGCTTGCGCGTGAATTTATAGGCGCCATGTGAGGTGCCGATGGCGATGGCGAGGGCGTCGACCCCGGTCTTGGCGACAAAATCTTTGGCTTGATCAGGGTCGGTGAGTAGCTGATCGTGTGACAAGTGACCGTCGGCGCCGTGACCGTCTTCTTCGCCGGCTTTACCCGACTCGAGCGAGCCGAGGCAGCCAAGCTCGCCCTCGACCGAAACGCCGACAGCGTGCGCGATCTTGACGACGTGCGCCGTGACGTCAACGTTGTACTCATAGGATGCTGGCGTCTTGCCGTCTTCCTTGAGTGATCCGTCCATCATCACGCTCGAAAAGCCTGAACGAATGGATTGCACGCACACCGACGGGCTGGCGCCGTGATCCTGATGCATGACGATCGGGATGTGCGGATAGCTCTCGATAGCGGCCTCAATGAGATGACGCAGAAACGGCTCGCCGGCGTACTTTCTGGCGCCTGCTGAGGCTTGCATGATGACCGGGCTATCAGTCTTGTCGGCAGCCTGCATGATTGCCTGAACCTGCTCGAGGTTGTTGACGTTGAAAGCCGGTACGCCGTACCCGTGTTCGGCGGCGTGATCGAGCAGTTGACGCATCGAGATGAGTGCCATGACGGAATCCCCAAAAAGAAATTAAGCGAAATTCGTAGAAGTCATTTTAGCCAAAATAAAGTGGCTCGGCTCACACGTGTAGAGGCAAGCGTACGTCAGCGAACAAGGCGTCAACCTCTTCTTGGCGCGTGGTTCGTTCCGCTTTGTGTACTCGGGTGTGATCCAAATGTGGTGCCAACAAGCGCATGAAATCGAGCGTATATCGGCGCAGGTAACCACCACGACGGAATCCGACCCAGGTCAGATGACGCGGGAAGAGGTGTGAGGCATCGAAGGAAACCAGATCTTGATCTTCTGTCGGGTCGATGGCCATGGCCGCTACGATCCCGACACCGAGACCGAGTCTCACGTAGGTCTTGATCACATCGGCGTCCCGAGCGGTGAGGGCGATGTCAGGCTCGATCCCGGCCGCCTCGAATGCCTGCGGCAGCGACGCTGGGCCCGAGAGGTTGAATACGTAGGTGACGAGCGGGTATTGACCGAGCTTCGCCAGAGTCAACGACTTGGCCTTGGCCAACGGATGATTGATTGGGGCAATGACTCGTCGATGCCATTCATAGCAAGGTAGCAACACGCAGTGCGGGAGGTTGTCCCGCGAACCTGTGCCGATGGCGATGTCGACCTGACCTGCGTTGAGCATGTCGGCAATCTGCTCTGCTGTCCCCTGATGTAAGTGCAGCCGAACCTGCGGATATTTGAGCCGAAATTGCGAAATGACGGCGGGCAAGACATAGCGTGCTTGCGTATGCGTCGTCGCAATCGAGAGTGAGCCTCGCGCCGCATCGCGTACATCGAGCGACATGGCCTTGATGGCTTGGGTTTCGCGAAGAGCTTTCTGCGCGCGCTCTACTACGCGTTGTCCTGCGGCAGTGAGTCGTAATAAATTGCGACCCTCGCGAACGAACAGCTCAAAGCCGAGCTCTTCTTCCAGTAAGCGCAGTTGTCGGCTCACGCCTGGTTGCGAGAGATGCAACTTCTCAGCGGCTGCCGAAATATTGAAGCCGGCGTCGACGATCGCAGTTAGGTAGCGCAGTTGAGCGAGTTTCATACGCGCACCAGACTGGGTTGGAACGTTAACTGATGGGCAGAGTCATTCCGAGCCATCGACCCAGCGCGAGCGCCGGTGTCAGCATCATGCCCGGAGCAAAGGCGTTTCCAAGTGTGGCGCCACTGCCGAGGACTTCGCCTGCGGCATAGAGGTTCGGAATGGGTTCGCCGTTTCCGCGCACGACTCGCAATTGCTCGTCGACGACCACGCCCGCAGACGAAGTGGCCGAGTGGCCGAGGTGAGTGACCGCATAGAACGGACCTTTTTCACCGATCTGCATCGGGAAGTACTTGCGCCCAAAAGCATCGCTACCGGTTTTGACCGACGCGTTGTAATCACGGATCGAAGCGCGCAGGCCGTCGAGTTCGATGCGTGCTTTATCAGCGAGCGCCTCAAGCGTATCGGCCCGGTGGAACATCGGATGTTTGTCGAAGTGCGCGACAAACTCTTCGCGCGAGAATTTCGGCAATGCGGAGGGTGCTTTCTCAAGAATGCTTTGATCGAAGAAGATCTGATAACGCAGCTTGTCTTGTCGAAGCAGGAGACGCTCGCGCTGATAGGAGTCGGGCGAGTCCTCTGCGAGGAATCGCTGCCCTTGATTGTTCACCCAGATTTCCCACGGCAAGCGTCTCGGCGCCATATCAAAGCGCGCATACACCTTCGCCGGGAACTGTTCGGACGTGAGGATGGAACCGCTACCCGGGCGGTGCAAATCCTGACCACGCAACCAGCCGCCGATGGAGGTGGCGATCGCGAGACCTTGTCCTTGCGAATAGGGATAGGAGCCTGCTGCATAAGCAGGTACGCCACAGAGTTGTTCAAAAAGATCCGGGTTCATCGCGTAGCCGCCGCTCGTGAGCAGCACGTGCCGACCGCGAGCAATGAACTCACGGGTTGCGTTGCTCTGTGGCTCGGTGACGATGCCACGAACGCCTTGCACCTCTCCCTTCTCGCTCACGACCAAGCCCGTGGCACGGGTGTTCAATTGCAAGGTGACGCGACCGCTCGCGATCTCCGGCTCAAGCTCGCGACGAATGACAGCCAGGATCGCGCGTCCCTCATCCTTCGCCCAAAGATAGCGCGGCGTGTTGTACGCCTTACGACCTGGGCTATCGCCGGTGACCGGATGATCAGCGAGCGGAACGAGACCGGCGTCGAGCAGCCAGTTGATGGTGGCGGGTGCTTCATCTGCGGTGCGCCGGATCACATACTTATCGGCAAGACCGCGCGAGAGACGCATCACATCTTCATAGTGCGCATCGGGGGTATCGACGATCCCCTTGGCAGCCTGAATTCGCGTGCCCGCCGCTGCAACTTGTCCATTTGCCAAGTGCAACGTTCCGCCGATATCGGGTGCCGCATCGACTAGTAGAACCTTCGCGCCACGTCGGGAGGCAAATACCGCAGCGGGTAAGCCTGCTGTGCCTGCGCCGATGATGACGAAGTCGTAGTAAGGGGCGTCCGCGGCGAAGGCCGAGGCGACGGACGAATCTGCCAGGGCGATAGCCCCGGCAGATCCAATGGCGCTCTGAATGAACGCGCGACGTTTCATGGCGATCAATCCTCGATGAGGAAGCTACGCAGTTGTTCCGAACGGCTCGGGTGGCGCAATTTACGCAAGGCCTTGGCTTCGATCTGACGGATGCGCTCACGCGTGACGTCGAACTGTTTGCCCACTTCTTCGAGCGTGTGATCGGTGTTCAGATCGATGCCGAAACGCATGCGCAATACCTTCGCTTCCCGCGGCGTCAGCTGAGCGAGCACTGCATGCGTGGTCTCGCGGAGTGATTCTGCAGTCGCTTGGTCGATCGGCGACGCGACCGACGTGTCTTCGATGAAATCGCCAAGGTGTGAATCTTCGTCATCACCGATCGGCGTCTCCATCGAGATGGGCTCTTTGGCAATTTTGAGAACCTTGCGAACCTTGTCTTCCGGCATTTCCATGCGAACGGCAAGCTCATCCGGCGTGGGCTCGCGACCCATCTCCTGCAGCATCTGGCGCGAGATGCGATTGAGCTTGTTGATCGTTTCAATCATGTGCACCGGGATACGGATGGTGCGTGCTTGGTCTGCGATCGAGCGGGTGATGGCCTGGCGAATCCACCAGGTTGCGTAAGTCGAGAATTTATAGCCGCGGCGGTATTCGAATTTGTCGACGGCCTTCATCAAGCCGATGTTGCCTTCCTGAATGAGATCGAGGAACTGCAAGCCGCGATTGGTGTATTTCTTGGCGATCGAGATGACGAGACGAAGGTTGGCCTCGACCATTTCTTTTTTCGCGCGACGAGCTTTAGCCTCGCCGATAGAGACTTCGCGATTGATATCTTTGATTTGGCTGATCGAGAGAAAGTGACGCTTCTCGATCTCGACGAGCTGCGCTTGGCGACGGCTAATTTCATCGGCCAGTTTCGCTAAGCCGGCAGACCACTTCTTGCCCGCTTTGACATGCTTGCTGACCCAGCGGTCATCTGTTTCGTTGCGCGGGAAGGAGGTGATGAACTCCTTACGCGGCATGCCGGCATCGCGCACGGCGATGACCATGATTTCTTTTTCAAGCTGGCGAATTTCGTTGATGTGTTCGCGCAAGTTGCCGATCAAAGCCTCGAACATCTTGGGTGCGAGCTTGAGCTCCATGAATTCGCCCGAGAGTTTCGCGCGAATTTTTTGAGCCTTCGGGTCGTCCATGCCGGACTTGCTGAGCAAGCTCAAGCATTGCGCATGGAGCTTTTGGATCGAAGCGAAACGATTGGCAGCTTCGATAGGATCCGGGCCCGTATCAGCGGCTTCCTCTTCGTCATCACCGCCTTCGACGTCCTCAGCTTCTTCTGCCGCCGCTGCTGCTGGATCGACCTTCGTCGGGTTCTGCGGCTGCGCGATGACATCCGGTGCGTTCGGGTCGATGAATCCGACGATGATGTCAGCCAGGCGTCCGCCACCGTTCTTCACCGGCTCGTAAGCCTTCAGGATGAAATCGTAGGTGGGCGGATACAAAGAAATCTGCGTTCGAACGGCATCGAGACCTTCTTCGATGCGCTTGGCGATACTGATTTCGCCTTCGCGGGTGAGCAGCTCGACCGTGCCCATCTCGCGCATGTACATGCGCACTGGATCCGTGGTGCGACCGAGCTCGGCATCGAGCGCAGCCAAAGCGGCCGCTGCCTCTTCGATGGCTTCCTCGTCCGAGGGTGCGGTTGTTTCAGGCGCGAGCAGGGATTCTTCCGGCGCCTTCTCATAAACCGGGATGCCCATGTCGTTGATCGTGTTGACGATCTCTTCGATCTGTTCCGGATCGACGATCTCCGACGGCAAGTAGTCGTTGACCTGCGAATAGGTGAGGTAGCTCTGCTCTTTGCCGAGCGCGATCAACTGCTTGAGCTGCGACTGACGCTCTTCCGGCATCGCGAGCGGGCGACGCTCCGGCAGGTTCAGAGGCTTGTTGCCATCGTTCGCAGCGGCTTTGGCCGCCTTCGACTGCTTGGCTGTCGGCTTTTCAGCAGGCGCGACCGGCGGCGTTGCGACGACGGGGGCCGCGACGGGTTGTACAGGCTCGGCCTTCGCGGTTTTTTTGGCGGCCGGGGCCGGTTTGGCAGCGGGAGCGGCTTTGGGTGCCGGCGCAGGAGCCGCTTTTGCGATGGGCGACTTGGCCGCTGGCTTCGCGACCGGCTTCGCGACCGATTTGGCAGCGGGCTTGGCAGTCGGCTTGGCGACCGACTTCGCCGCCGGCTTAGCGGGCGCCTTCGAGACGACCTTCGCAGCCGACTTTTTTGGCTCAGCCTTGGAGGGCGCGGATTTAGGCGCAGCCTTCTTCGGCGCGGCCTTCTTGGCGGATGCTTTCGCTGCCACCGGGCGCGCGGTTTTTTTGCTGGCCGTAGCCTTCGATTTCTTGCTCATGTTTGGATGCCTGTCGGGCGCTGCCCGGGCCGGGGAATCGAACCGGCAAGAATACGCGGAAAGCCTAGATTTTTCCAGACATCAGCGCTTGCAAATCGCGCTTTTCCTCGACTGACAAGCCGCTTTCCTGCTCTTTGGCGAGCAGCACGTCGAGGCGGCGTCGACGCGCCTCCTCTCCCATGCGGCCGATGGCATTCTGAAGCTCCCGTCGGGCGCCCTCGGCGGCGGTGATCAGCGCCTCGGTGGCCGCTAAGCGGGCGAGGCGGGCTTGCTCCGGTCGGTCCCGCCATCGCTCGAGCAGCTGTGCCGTGCTCTTGCAGGGTTCGAGACGCAAGTCTTCAACGAGTGACCGCAGGATATCGGCGCCCGGTTCTTCGACTGTCGCGAGGGTTGCGAGATCCTTCGGGATTAGCTCGGCGGCGATACCGGGGTGATGTACCAGCATCAATACGGCTTGGCGCATGAGCCCACCACGTCCTGCGCTGCGGCCAGCCATTGCGCTCGGAAGCTCGGCACTCGATCGCCCGGTGGGCTTTGCCGAGGATCTTGCCGCTTCGCCTTGCCACAGCGCCCGCAGACGATCTGCCGGCAGACGAATCGCCTCGGCCAATCGTTCGATCAGCAATTCCCGATAAACGCCTTCCGGCACTCGCGCAATCAGCGGTCGCGCGAGCTCGGCGAAACGGGCCTTGCCGTCCGCATTACCAAGATCAACCTGCGAGCCGAGTTCTTGCACGAGGTATTCCGATAAGGGCAAAGATTGCTCAAGACGCCGCTCAAACGCCTCGCGTCCTTCCTCGCCAATCAGCGTGTCTGGGTCATGCCCTTCGGGCAAAAACAGAAATCGAAGCTGTCGACCCTCGCGCAATTCTGGCAGTGCATTGTTGAGTGCTCGCCAAGCGGCGGCCCGTCCAGCGCGATCGCCATCAAAGGCGAACACGACTTCGGAGACGAGCCTGAAGGCGCGCTTCAAATGCTCCGGCGTCGTCGCCGTGCCGAGGGTGGCGACGGCGTAGTGCACTCCGGCTTGATGCAAGCGCACCACGTCCATGTAGCCCTCAACGATCATGAGGCGCTTCAGCGGCGAGCGACTCTGCCGAACTTCGTAGAGGCCGTAGAGCTCACGACCCTTGTGGAACAGGGAAGTTTCCGGCGAATTGAGATATTTCGGTTCGCCCTGATCGATGATGCGGCCGCCGAAGGCGATAACGCGCCCGCGTGCATCGCGGATCGGGAACATGATGCGATCACGGAAGCGATCGTAGTAACGGTCGCCGGCGCCTTCGCGTTCGATGATCAACCCGCAGGCTAGGAGGTCCGCACGGGTTTTTGTATCTTTAGCGAAACGATTAAGGACATCATTCCAGGAATTGGCTGCATATCCGATCTGAAATCGCTCGCGTGTGGCAGGCTCCAAGCCTCGTCGGGTGAGATATTCCGAGGCTCGCGAGTCGGCCTGGAGGTTCATCGACCAGTGTTGCGCCACGCGACCCATCAGGCTCGCGAGATCGGCTCCTTCCTGCTGTTTTCCCTCATCTGCGCGCGCCTCACGTGGCACTTCGAGCCCGGCCCTAGAGGCGAGCTCTTCAACGGCTTCGGGAAAACTCAAACGGTCGTAATTGATTAGGAAACCGAGGGCCGTACCGTGCGCCCCGCAGCCGAAGCAGTGATAGAACTGCTTATCTGGGCTCACCCAGAAAGAGGCGCTTTTCTCATCGTGAAATGGACAACAGGCCTTGAACTCTCGACCTGCTTTTTTGAGCGGCACGCGCGCGCCGATGAGCTCAACGATGTCGGTCCGCGCGACCAACTCGTCGATGAAGCTTTGAGGAATTCGCCCGCTCATGGGCGATTAGGATACGGCCTTGGGCCTTAGCCCGCGGCACCGAGTTTGCTTTTGATGATCGCGCTGACCGCGCTCATATCGGCTCGACCGGCTGCGCGCGTCTTCACGAGCGCCATGACTTTGCCCATGTCCTTGACCGACGCGGCGCCGGTTTCAGCGATGGCCGCAGCCACTAAGGCTTCGACCTCGGCTTGCGACAAGGGTTCGGGCATGTAGGTCTGCAGCAGCGCGACTTCCGCCAATTCCTTGGCTGCGAGATCCGCTCGACCACCCGCCTCGAATTGCGCGATGGCTTCGCGGCGCTGCTTGATCATCTTTTCGATGACCGCGAGCACTTGGGTATCGTCGAGGGTGATGCGCTCGTCGACTTCACGCTGCTTGATGGCAGCCTGAAGCATGCGGATGTAGCCGAGGCGCTCCTTTTCGCCAGCGCATCGCATCCTTCATCTCCTGCGTGATGCGCTCTTTGAGCGACATCGTTAGCGGGGGCGGGCGATACGGGGAGAAGAGCGCTTGATGTGGCGCTTAACGGCCGCAGCCTTTTTGCGCTTACGCTCTTGGGTCGGCTTTTCGTAGAATTCACGACGACGCAGCTCCGT
>JACCEA010681808.1_pt1 | contig 11430 bp, 13 predicted proteins | sample 7449851 | NCBI WGS metagenome assembly JACCEA01 (sample SAMN15323453, study PRJNA562643) | freshwater metagenome | isolation source: river surface water | place: USA:Blue River Watershed | collected 2017-08-18 | reverse complement strand
TTCACCAGTAACCTTACTCCAGCTGCTCTTATAGTACATGGCAACAGTACCAGTTTGTTGTTCTTGATAAGCCCAATAAGCATCAGAATCAATCCATTTGTCAAACATAATGACATGGTGAGCTGTTGCAAACAGTCAGTTAAGAATACGGAACCTCAACCCATCGATACATAGAACTTACATGGATTGAGGATAGCATCACCCATCTTCATATCCGCCTTACCAATCTTGGTGCAAATATCAGTCATAGAACCAGTTACTTGACCAGGAGCTCCAGAGTTCCAGCCATAAGAAACATACCCTGAATGAAACAATTAATGAAGCGGTCTGATTAAAAGAGATAAACCTACTTACCAGAGCAGTCGGTGCGGTAACCCTCGAAGTAAGCTTGTTGACTGTAAGGAACTTTTTGATCAACCCACTTTTGCATGCGAGTGTGAACAGTACTGCGAGTAATAGACAAAGTGGTGTTGAATTGCTCCTCGCGAATTGGCATCGCTTGAGTCAAGCATAACACCAAAGCCAAAGTGACAAGGAATGTCAGCATTTCTTCGGTTGATAAAAAGTTTTACAATATAATATAATACAAGAAAAAAATGCTGTAGAACGGCCTTTGTCTGTGGTACGGTACAACACAGAAGCAGTATTATTCCTTTATTCTAGGTCTTCCTATGTAACGGTTTTTTGCAGTTAAGTTCATTTGATCGATATTCCAATAACAATCAGACAAACCTATATATATGTATCACCTACAATCTTCAAGTTTAAAAATTTATATTAACTAATATATATAAAATATAAGAAGTAATTCGTCGCACAGGGATGAAGTAGCACACTTACACACAATACAAATTGTAGTAACTTCATCATTCATTTACTGAATGTATGTGTATCAAGTACAACCTATTTCTTCGAAACATATAGGATAAACAACAAATAAACACAACGAAACACACAAAAACCAACCAAAAGCTAAAAATGCCAGTAACTACAACATCGCATCTATATATTCGCTTTTCTAATCATTAAGCAGACAATATTATTCATTGACACACAAAGACGATATTCCTAAGTCAAATCTAATGAGGCAGATTACTTTTAAATATAGGAATAAGTCTGTTAGTAAGTTATGATGTACAAATATTAAGTGCAAATTACATAACCTTCCATCCTTCTTCCGTTCCTTCTTTCTTACTCAACAACAATAGCAAAATACTACAATGTCCTCCTTATATGTACGTCAAACCTACCTATATGCAAGTCTTTTGTAATCCCTTCGCAACCTCTTCTATTGCCGCTACTACAACATCACTATTATTACTATTATTATCATTACTTACTTCCTCATTCCTTGCCATCGCACGCTGTTCTCTTAAATTCATCCAATACGACATAGGCTTCAATGAAACAACTAAGAATGTCATATTATCCCCACCTATACCTTGTGATTGACGTGGATCATCCGCTAAACAATGTTTTAATGCATCTTGTGTTATTTCTTCTAATGTTTTCATACGTTCATTATCTAATAAACGTGTACGAACGAAATCTATTGCTTGTTGATTGGATAATACATCCCATATACCATCACAACCAAAGACAAAGAATTCATCTTCACCATCTGGTAATGAACTGGCAGCATCCTCCCCTTCCTTTATGGCTAGTTTATCAGTATTATTACTCGAATCGACGTGTAAATCGAAGATACGAATATCCGGCTCTGCAGTAATAATTTGTTCCTCTGGTTTTAAATGTTTTAAACTTTTATATTTTAAATCCCCAAGTGAACGCGATAGGTTTAAATTACCATTAATACGTCCTACCGCGTTCACAAAGCCTCCAGCATTTTTAATACGATTGGATTCACGAACATCTTGTGGTTTATGATCTTCTGATAATGCAATCGCTTTCCCGGAACGACAGAGTACACCACGCGAATCACCGGCATTTGCGACAATAAGCTTTTCATTACCTATTACTAAACCAACAATAGCAGTACAGCCAGCTAATACACGATGATCTTTTAGATTACATATCAATTGTCCACTAGCATTTACAATAGAAGCAGGTTGTGGTGGGGTTATGATTTTTACAGGAGCATCTTTTATCTCTGCAGGAAGAGTATGTAAGTGTTCCAAGTCTTTCTCAGGTGCAATCGGAGTCGGTTCTTCTTCCGTTTGATCTTCCTTATTTGGTACAAGGACAAGTGCAGTCGATGTAGAAAGTACAGGAGCTGGAGGAGACGATGCCGACTTATTCTGTTCACTCTTCGTAAACGCAGCATCTTCATCATCACTCAACATAGTAGATGGCGTCGTTTGACCAGTCGATGCAGCAGCATCAGGTGTAGTGGCAGTGGTCTTCTTTAACTTCTCTTCCTTCTCTTTCTTACGACCTAACAATAGTTCGCGAATCAGACGTACAGCTTCAACATCCGACAGAGGATCATCACTATCATCATCTTCATCACCATCCTTATCATTCTCATCTTCATCGTCTAATAAACGTTGAATATCATTTTGGGAAGCAGGTGATGAACCAGATGATGATGTGACCAATGCACCAGATGATGAGAGGACGAGAGCATCACTCGAACCAGTGGCAGAAGCACGATTGGCAGCAAGTTGTGCACGTGCAGCGGCAGCAGCTTCTTGTTTCTTTTTAGCAGCGATATCGGAAGGGTTTGGTAATGCACGCAATTCCTTTAATAAAGCATCGTATTGAGAGTCTTCGAGTAAGTCGTCAATACGATGAAAGGATTCCTTCAAGGCTGTGGCATAATCTCCTGATTTGAAGGATTCCAATGACAGTAATAGGTCAGGATACTTCAATTTAGTAAACTTTGCTACTTCTTTGCCTATTTTAACAATAAAAAGATGGATAACAATCAATCAATGAAGAAAGTAAGGGGATGGTAGAAGAGAGGGTTTGTGAGTAGAATGTGTCGCATCTTCTCAATAGCAGATTCTCACTATCAACATGTTGGCATATTTGGGGTGAGGCTATAGTCATGTAAACGCGGCCGACACTTATTCCTCTTTCTTCTCGTCCCTTTGGCTGTACTGATAAATCAATACAAGTAGTTCCTCATGTGATTGCGTTGGAAAGTGAGGAGCTACCAAACCATTGGGAAAGTGAAAGGAATATGTGATTGGTGTTTGCGCCTCACAACGTTCTCGTTCATCAATTCACTCCAGTCTCTTGAGAGAGTGAGATGAAGAGATGTTGGCAAAAACGCAGGGATAGCGAGGAATTTCAGATTTGTGTAGATAGAGAAGAGAGACGTACCTCCATGTCCATCAAAAACACCAAAGAGTGAGATTGCTTTCCCAGCGTGTGCTTCATCGACCAAGTTTGGTATCGCAATGTGAGCATCTTCCATGTTCTTTCTCCATCCCTAAAAATAAAGAACAAGCGATAAGGTTCCTGATCAGTGATTCCGTCGACAGATAATTGACTTACCTGCATTTCTCCTACAGAGAATTCTAGTCCTGCTCCTGATCCACATTCGATATTGGAATCAGTATTTGGTGTTGATAAATAGATTCCCATTTTTCTTAAATTTGAGATTATTCAAAAATACACGAAAGTGTGACAGTAACAGAGATAAAGTTGTAGTTTGAATGACGATAGTCAAAGAAGGGAACAATTGTAAGCACAGACAAATGTGAGGAGGGATCAGTTGATTTATTTGATCAGTAGTACTCTTTGAAGATGGGAAATTGTGACAAGACGACCCTTTGTTCACAATAACTTGCTTTCAATGAGTTGAATACTGCCAAACAGTTAGAGAAATAATTGTTTTTTCAAGTAGAACAAAACAAGAAGAGAAAATAAGAAGAAAATGCGCAGAGGCGTTGTGTGGCTGCCGTTGGTCTTTGGTTCGAAATTACAGACCAATAGGGTTGAAATTGAATGAAAATTTCAACCAAAATTCAAGTTTTCGATGGGCAGTTTCACGATTTTTCATGTGTTTGTTGAGAAACTCGAAACTATTGCTTAAAAAATCGTATTTTTGGAAAGCATCCAAATAGGCCTGAGCTTATATTTTTGAATTTGCCGGCGGCTCTGGGCTCACGGCTTCAAATTTAATTAATTAATTCGAGAGGCTACAAGATTGAGTAATACGGGCTTTGTCATGATGTCCAGTTCGCTCAACAACCCTGAATTGAGGGCTTCGTTTTCTAAACACCCCACCGTTGCATCGACACCGCCGCGACCCGCTCATTCTGTTGCGCAACAACAAGTTGAAGATACTCCACAACGTGTCATTCGGAATTGGCTGGATGCTTTGGATCTTGATTTAGGATTGGATTCACTGGCTAATTCTCGGTCATTGACTGCTCGGTTATCGTTAAGTGGATTGGAAGGTTTTGCAGCTGGTGGTATCAGTGGTATCGACCTTACGGGTGATGCGGAAGATGAGAGCGTAGGAGATGATTTGCTAGAGAAAGTCTTTACTGGTCGACCTTCCGCTCGCGCACCATTGAGAAATTCTAGCTCTGGCAAGAGAGTAACTACTTTTGATGATCCAATGATTGAGCAAGCTGTTGCTGCAGCAGTGAATAATCCTCGTCACGTTGTCGATGATACTTCCCCATTAGGCGATGATACTGATGATATTGGTATTGACGACGCTTCCTCTGTATCACTCTCTTTACCTGATTCATTTGGTGCAAGCTATTTATTTGAACAAGTTGCTGATCGTGTTAAAGGTGGTCAAGCAAAAGTGATTAATAAACAGACTTCTTGTCCAAGGTAAGGCTCTCTTCCACTGTCTTGACAGACTTTCATCTCTTTCCATTCATCTATCAATAGATGCTTAAAAGTACAACAATCCTATCATACTGAACGTAATAAATTTACTGATAAAGAATCAGAATTAAAAAAAGAATTAACAACAGCCTTTAATCGTATTACATCATTGGAGATGGAAGTGGTGCAACAAAAACGTATTTCTCAAATACAACAAGAATCTGCCAGCAAAGTAAGTCCTCCTCTTCATGGTAGATCTAGTGTGTATATGCTCATCCTCTCTCACTCAGGAACTCGAGACAATCACAGAACGTGCTGATCGTCTAAAGACACTCTATGATGCTGAAATCACATTACGTACAACACTAGAAGATAAAATGTTATCCCAACGACAAAAACTATCCTATTTAGAAGGTGTGGAAGAAGAGAATATTCGGTTAAAAGCACAAGTACAAGCCTTAGGAGAGACGAACACCAAGCATGTCCAAGCAATCGAACGACTCACCGCTGTGGAGTATGAACACACACGCACGCACGGAGATAGTGAACGATTGACCCAATTAGTCCAACTCGATAAACAACACTTACAAGGTGAAGTAGCTAGATTAGGACGCTTATTGGCTGATGCAGAAAAGCGTGCAGATGATGAACGTGTGCGTGCCGTGAATGCAGAGATTGCATTGACTAAAACAAGTCAACAAATGCTTGAAATGCAAAGTACAATGAATAAAGAATTTGAAGATCGTCGTGGAAGAGAAATTGCTCATTTACAGTAAGTGAATTTACCTTGTTTGTCCGTTTGTATGTTCATAATATCACCTTCTCTCTCTCTCTCCGAATACCCTCTTAATTAGACGCGATGCAGATAAACGTGTAGATGAAATTAAAGAGATTAATCGTGTAACATCCGATCGTTTAATTAATCAATTACGTGAAGAAAATAAATCGATTGAATCTAAATATATTAGTCTTGAACATAAACTATCTAATCTACAACGAGATAATACATTATTACAAGAAAATATACTCGCATTGACAAAAGAAAAGAATGATGAAATATCGGGATTGAGAGCGGAAGTTATGACCAAGTCTGCGGAATTGCTTAATTTAGGGGCTAGATTTGAGGTAAATATATATCTCTCTCATTGTATTGTAATTCACTCTCTCTCTCTCTCTCTCTAATTAGGAGCGTATGAGTCAATTAAGACAATTAGAAATGGATTTAAATCGTTCAAATCAAGAAGTTCATTTACACAAGTAAGTCTGTCTCTCTCTCTCTCTCGCTCTCTGTTATACACACATACTAACAAACTATCCCTATAGGTCTGCATTATTGCATCTCGAAGGCGAACGAAATGCAAGAGAGAGAGAATTACAAATTACACTCGAACAAGCACAATTACGAGTAAAATCGTATGAAGCACTCGAAGTAGAAATCGATGAGGCGGTGTTACGCACGGCCGCACAACAAGAATCCTTGGCTGGTGACGAACTACTAACGACCGCACAATCCAAGAATCATCTCGCACTAACCGATGGACGCCCTGCTGTCGATGGACTCACGAACATACTACCAGCGATCCAACGCGGTCTGATTCCTAGTGATCCACAACGACGGGTTAGACAAGCGGTCTATCTCGCTCAACGACTTCTCGCCACAGAAAAGCGCTTATCGAACAGTGAAAAACGTGTTTCTGAACTCACGGACGCACTCACTCGTGCGGAAGGAGAGACCGAGACATTAAAAGCCCAATTGGGTCGTTGTTCACAACCGGTGGTCTATCTCACGGACAAACTCTCTTCGGAAGAGAGTAAACGCGTCGCGGCGGGACTCGAAATAGAACGTCTAAAAGCACTTAATAACCAAGTAATGGAGGCTTTGCGTGTAAGTCGTAATGAGAATAAAGAGTTGCGCGATCGGTTAAAGCTCTTGTTAGAACGACGAGGTGAGTTACAAGTCGTTAAGAAGTTATTGGAACATGTCAGTGAAATGGATGATGACGATGATGAGAGTGAGGAAGAGAGTGAGAGTGAAGAAGAGAGAGAGAAAGTGAGAGTGATAGAGAATGGTGTAGGAGAGAGTAAAGTACGTACACCACCGCGTGCGTTATTACCTCCACAACCAATGAAATCCTCGTCTTCTCTCGCTTCATCTACACTCTCGTCCAATTCTCAGCCATATAGGGGTGGGTCTGCGGTAGGACCAGGGAAAGGTGAGTGATTACAACGTTTAGCTAATCATTTAAAGATTTCACCAGATACATTGAGATCGATGACTACACCACCATCAGCGAAATCGTCATTATCTGCTGGTAGAAGGAAGGAAAGTGAGAGAGATGGCGAGACAGAGAGTCTACACGGTGAACCGTATACTGTTACACCATTTGGACCTGGTGCAGTACATGGGATAAGACAGATAACTTTCTCAAAGGATGTGATTGGTGGTGAAAGTGGTGGTGATGGTAGCAATAGTCATAATGCATAAATTGTGTAGTTTGTATTATGATTGCTTTGCTTTTGTGTGTATGATTGGTATTTGTTGACCGCCTTACTATGATTGTATTTATTTGTTTTTGTTTGGTAATTTAACTGCACTTCTTATGCACAACGAGTGATGATACTCTATCAAAAATATTTTTTAAATATATTATTTATTATTTACAGTATGTGTTGGCGATACGGTAATTGAAAATGTCGCCCCAGGGTGATTTTCTAAATTTCCAAATTTGAATTCGAAATTTATAGCCACAAACTCTCAACTCCTAACTAAAAGTTTGCTTCTTCGAGAAGCAAGATTCACAATTGATCACAAATCAAATACTTGTCAGTTTTGAAACCATACAAATCAATTTTTTTCTTCTTCCAAGATGCCAAAGAATTCTCAAGGTAATCACTATTCTACTCCAGGTGGCACTAATTCCAATGCCTCTTCTTCCTACCATTACTCGAACACTAATGGCAGCTACTACTATCGCAACGATAATGGATCCACTTACTACAACAGTGGTTCTGGATTCTCTCAATACACTTCCCCCTCTGGTAATTCCACCAACTCTTACTCCAGTGGTGGCAACAGACGTTAAAAGGAGCATTAGGACGAGCCGCATGAGTCCAAGATTTGACAAAGAGAGAAATTTTGTAAACACGTGATGCCATAATTCGATCGCAGTGAATACCGAGAGCCTTTCTAATCAAGTTTTCAATATTCATACTCAAGTTCTCTGATGACTTTCTCCCTTTATTATTTTATGTTACTTGCATACGTGTATCTCTCTCCCTCTCTGTCTGTCTGTTGTCAAATTTGATTCATGAATTCTCTCACTTTCTTTTTTGTTTTTCCCTTCCATTGATGATCATTAGATATAAGGAAATAAGATATAGGTTAATTATGTAGTTAATAATGGAATATTCTCAATGATAATTTTAATTGATACGGTGCTACTCCGAAAACTCTTACTATCTCTCTTTCCGAGAAATGATAATGTTGTCGCTGCTGTTCGCGATTTTGGCTTACCCTCCATCAGTAAAGCTGCCAAAAGGATTTACACAACAAATTGCTGGCGCGTAACCTCTAGTCTCTCGTGATATGTGGCGAACGAACAGATACAGTGGATACGCACATCGGAAGATGTACCCCTTCGGATAATTGGATAAAAGCACTACCAGGCCAGCAACAAGCACTTTACAATACAAATATTGAGCTAATCCACTTCGCTTAGTAAGAAGTGATGATTTATGCGGTAGCTTGGAAAATATGCGGTAGCTTGGAAACATTTTGAAGGTCTTCCATTGTACGTTTCATACAATTTACAGCACTCTCAATTGCACTGATAAAAAATAAGTGCGCCGAATATAGACTATCGTTAAAATTAGAAAAATAATGTAAGACTTTCAAAATTTACGAAGCCGGATTTGTCATCCAATCAGCTAAGAAAATTAACAAAAAAAAAACAAACAAACTTCCAAATAAAGCAAACAATGGTATAGTGTGTTGTACTGACATCACTACTGCTATTTCGTAATTACCTCCCAGGTAGCAAGGAACACACCGTACACTACATCTTCTTACTAACACGAGTTCTCCATTCCAAATGTGCTTGGTTTAAAGCCTTTGCAAGCTTTTCACTTTCACCAGCTTGTAAGCAATTACCGCCAGGAATGCCTCTAAGACAAAGTGGTTCGCCATTTTTGATACCACACAGATCACAGCAGTTACATAACCAACAAGCATCCAACTTGAAGCCCATTACTTCCGAGCATGGTCTAATAGTGACAGTTTCACCACAAAGCCAAGATGGGCGACATTCAATAAGTTCATTGATGACATTTGGACATTCAACACAACAGCAAACGTACTTCGCTATAACAAAAGAATCGACAATCAGAAGAAACAAAGTGAACCCATTGGGATTGATACTTACATGGACCATAATAAGCTTCTGGAGCACCAGTAAACAGTGGATCATTGCCACAAACAGATTGATAAAACAGAAATTGACGATCAAATACACCACGATCAAAGTATACCTTGGTAACGGAATCATTTGATGTACAACATGAATTTGGTGGAACCCAACTAAATAAACCACATTTGAAGCAACTCATAATAAGACCTTCCATGTCACAACAGTAGCAACATAACATATTCATGGAGATAAAATTCATGAAAGTTGGTAAAATGAATGGCTCATTTACTTCAAAAGCATTTTCTAGAACATAAAAATATTTTCTTTCTCCTTGATAATCAAATTGTGGACAACGTGCTGCCCAACAAGTAGGAGCGTGATGGGCCTATTAAAATGTTGCGAAAGATTTATTAGACAAATATAAATAAATAATCATCAGTCATTCCTTTCAAAAAATTAAATTGTGTACCTCATGGAGAATCTTGACGTTGTTCTGAACAGAAGTGATGAATGCTTTTGGAACTTTGCGCTTGACACTATCGTTGTCTGTAGAAATACGGTTTTCTGTACCGCTGCGGTCGATCATTTCATATGCTACTCTGTTGGTGGTTGCCGATCCTGCAGATGAGGATTGTTGAGAAGAGCGATTATTGGATTGTTGGTCCTTCGCATGAGTGTTTGAGATGTCATGCTCAAGAAGCATGGGATTTTTATCATCGTTTTCAGACATCATTTTGGTTTGGTTCAAGTTGTAAGCATAATGTTGGCAAGGTTCCAAAATAAATTGAAGCAAGCAATGATGTCTTTTAAAAAAAGAATAAAAGACGAATGGCGGCCGAGCGGCCAGCAGAGCAGCGAAAGCGAAGGAGTGGCTTGCGGGCGGGCGGGGGCGTAGTGTGGTGATCTCCTGAGTTTGCAAAATTCAATTAAAAATCAAGATCAATTGAATGGTGAATTAATCATATTTATTACTCGTAAAGAGATATTCTAAACTACACAGTATATCGGAACATTGATGTTGCTAATATTAAAACTTCATTACTCGGTCTTGACCCCTAATTGCCTTTCACTCATTCATCTATCAACAAATCAAGTATTAGTACAAGTAAGTCAAATCAAACGAAGAACAGACTGAATGAAATAGATAGATAGAACGTGAAGCTCAGAATCGCCTAATTTGTATATCACATAGAGTAAACTTCCTTGTACGGTACATTTTCTCGAGACTATATCAATGCTAGATGTGTCTCTCCTGCATAGACCAAACAGCGATCATGAATAGTAATGAAAATCAATACTTTCCCGACAAGAAAGGATTTTCGTGATGCGCTTAATTAGGAAGGTAGTGCTTTGTGTGTGAAATCTAGTATCTTTCGTAGTTAGAAAGGGATACTAGACACAAAGGCTTACTCTACCCCGGAAGACTCTGTTATCAGACCTTTTACTAATGTATCATTGCTTCAATTAGAGGTGTAGGTGTGTAGATAGTAAACAGAGAGAGAGAGAGACTTACCTTACACAAATGAGATCTTGATACTCTTGCATTAGGCTTGAGAGAGCATATCACATATCACTAGATGGAAAAGGTATGATGTTACATGAATGAAAAGACTATTATTGCATTGAGCAGATGATGACATACAAACACACAGACACACAATAAGACATACAAACACACAGACACACAATCAATCGAATGCGAAGAATCAACATACAGATAGATTATGATAAGATTGCTGAGGTTTAGATGAGAGAGCAATTGACAAACACTTTGAATGCATATGAGAGAGAAAGAAAGAGATGGACACACAAACACACACCTAACACAATATGAAGAGATTGCAAATTAAGAGCTATTAATATGATAATAATACAATGAATTGGTGTTAAAATATAATGAATAGATATCCACTATTTATATAACATTCCTATTATAAATACGATACAAACACAACATAAAAATAACATACAACAAAATTTAAAAAAAAAAAAGATACAAAAAGAAAAAGAAGACAAAATTGGCAAAATATAGCCTAGTTAGGAACATAAAGGTGAAGCATACACGTTTTTCATACAATTCCACAACCCAATGGGAAAACAACAACGCAAGGAATTAGGAGAAGGTGTTGGAAAATACAAAGCAATAACCAATAGAAAGAGATAGAAAGAGAGAGAGAGAGAGAGAGAGAGAGAGAGAGAGAGAGAGAGAGAGAGAGAGAGAGAGAGAGATTGGCAAATGCATTGGATTCCAATAACTTCACTTACCGTA
>JACCEA011814410.1_pt1 | contig 11431 bp, 8 predicted proteins | sample 7449851 | NCBI WGS metagenome assembly JACCEA01 (sample SAMN15323453, study PRJNA562643) | freshwater metagenome | isolation source: river surface water | place: USA:Blue River Watershed | collected 2017-08-18 | reverse complement strand
AGGATTTTATTCTCAAACTGTATGCAGGGTCTTATGCCTTGAAATGGCTTTCGCCTACGGAGTCCTTTACCTTAGCGGAGGCGGGAACTTCCGTTAATGTACGTGCAAAATTTTCTGCGACTTCATCGATTAGTTTGAAATCGGCTGGGACTGTTTTAGCTTCCACCGCTTCGTCGGACTCTCTTACGTATACGTATTCTTTGGGTACCGAAAAAGGCAAGTTGCATACGCTAATTTTAGAGGGAACTTCGGGATCTTCGAGTTTAAAAGATTCAGTTAGAATCCTTACAAAACCCGCGGTAGTAACGGAAGCTTTGCCTGCTGGAATGAAAGATGGCGTGAATTATGTAGGGAATAAGGTGGTATTGTGCTTCTATGCGCCTTCGACCTCGTTCGTTTATGCGATTGGGGAATTTTCGAATTGGTCGGCCTTGCCTGCTTATTTGATGAAAAGAACCGCAGACGGCTTGCGCTATTGGATTGATTTAGGGGTGCAAGAGGCGGGGAAAGAGGTGGCCTATCAGTTTTGGGTGGATGGAAAATTAGCCGTGGCGGATCCGTTGACGGAGAAGATTTTGGATCCAAACAATGATACCTACATTTCAGCTACCACCTATCCCTCGCTGAAAACCTATCCTGTAGGCGCAAAAGGAATTGTCTCGGTTTTTGAATCAGGGGCGACGCCTTACGTTTGGAAGACGACTTCGTTTACGCGTCCAGCGTCTTCAAACTTACAGGTGTATGAACTGTTAGTGCGTGATTTTGTGGCGGATCGACGCTATAAAACCGTGGCGGATTCGCTAGGTTATTTGAAGAAATTAGGGATTAATGCGCTGGAATTAATGCCGGTGGCGGAGTTCTCCGGGAATGATTCGTGGGGCTATAATCCAATCTTTTATACGGCGCCCGACAAGGCTTATGGTACGAAGAACGACCTGAAGTATTTGATCGATAAATGCCACGAAAATGGGATGGCGGTCATTATGGACATCGTGTTGAACCAGGCGGATTATGAGAATCCCTATGTGAAGATGTATTGGGATGGGGCAAAGCCTACCGCGACGAGTCCTTTTTTTAACCCATCTGCAACGCATCCCTACAGTGTTTTCTTTGATTTCAATCACGAGAGCACCCATACACAATGGCTGGTGGATGTAGTGACGAAGTTTTGGCTAGAAGAGTATAAAATCGATGGTTATCGTTTCGATTTGTCCAAAGGTTTCACCCAAACCCCTTCCGGTTCAAATGTCGATCTTTGGGGACAATACGACGCGTCCCGCGTGAAGATTTGGAAAAGAATCTATGACAAAATTCGTTCCTACGATGCGTCAGCTTATGTGGTGTTAGAGCATTTCGCGGCTAACAATGAGGAGAATGAATTAGGTAATTACGGGATGCTTTTGTGGGGGAATAGTAAATTTGATTTGGCTCGTGTGGCACAGGGTTACACCCAAGATTTGAGTAACGTCTCGTATAAAATGCGTGGTTTTACTAACCCGAGTGTGATGAATTACATTGAGTCCCACGATGAAGAACGCCTGATGGTCGAAGTGACGAATGGAGGCAAAAAAGTCTTCACGGCACAAGAAAAACTGGAGCGTATGAAGATGGCTGCGGCCACTTTTTTTACGATTCCGGGACCTAAAATGATCTGGCAATTTGGCGAATTAGGCTACGATGTTTCGATTAATGAGAATGGTAGAACAGGTACTAAACCATTAAAATGGACTTATCTACAGGATTCTGAACGCGCTAAATTGTTGAAAGTGTACCAACAATTAGGGACATTGAAAACATCTAAGCCCATTTTTACCACGACCGATTTCACGGTGGGATCATTATCTGCGGTGAAGCGGAATCTGTTGACGAAAGGCTCGGACTACTTGTTAGTTTTAGCTAATCCGGATGTCAATTCTCAAGTCGTTTCAGCTAGCTTCCCTAAAACGGGTGTTTGGTACGATTATTTTAGTGGCAAGTCCTTTGAGGTGAAAGAGGCGGAAGCGAAGATGAATTTATTGCCAGGGGAATTCCATTTGCTGACGAATGTGGCGTGGAATACAACGAATTTAGGCCTAGTGCCTTGGTCGATCCCTGATTTTAATATTATGGGGGTGGAGTCAGCATCGATAAACGTAAAAGTATATCCGAATCCTTCGCACGATGTAGTTCAAGTAGATTGGGAAGCTGAAATGACTTCCGAAACACAATTGCGTGTGGTGGATGCTGTAGGTCGCGAAGTACTACAGAAAACCTTGCCTCAAACGAAGGGCTCTAATTCCACGACTTTATCTACCCAAAACATCCCTAAAGGACTTTATTATATTCAAATTGACCATTCCAAAGCTAAACTTGTTGTCCAGTAATATGAAAAAAATCGCCTTCTTACTGCTATTCGCCAGCCCATTATTCGCTCAAACAAAATCGGACCTTTCTGGGGCGGCAAACTTGTTTGACATTCAATTCACCACCCAAGAATTAGATACACTCTATTCAGATGTGGTGGATAATCTAGCGAATTACAAGGCGATGCACAGTCTTTCGTTGAACAATCATGTGCCTTTGAGTCTTTGGCAAAATCCGAAACTTCCGGGAATGAAATTTGACCAGACCCAGCGTCCGGTGGTTTGGCCGTCTGTGAAAGCGACGCTACCAGCGAGAAAATCTGATTTAGCTTTCTACTCCATCGATCAGCTCGCTCATTTGATCAAGACGAAACAAATAAGCTCAGTTGAATTAACGCAATTTTTCATCGAGCGGATTAAGACGCACGGTCCTACCTTGCAATGCGTGATTAGTATGCAAGAGGATTTAGCTTTAGCCCAGGCGCGTCAGGCGGACAAAGAAATCGCGGCGGGTAAATACCGCGGCCTGTTGCACGGAATCCCCTATGGGTTGAAGGATTTGTTTGCGGTAAAAGGCACGAAGACGACTTGGGGCGCGGCTCCGTACAAGGATCAGGTGATCGATGAGGATGCGTATGTATATGCCAAATTGAAAGAGTCAGGTGCGGTTTTAGTCGCTAAATTCACGTTAGGCGCCTTGGCGATGGGGGATTATTGGTACGGCGGAAGAACGAAAAATCCGTGGAATCTAAATTATGGATCTTCTGGCTCCTCCGCGGGATCTGCTTCTGCGACAGTAGCTGGTTTAGTTCCTTTTGCAATTGGGACAGAAACCTGGGGAAGTATCGTTTCACCCGCCACTACCTGTGGTGCGACGGGTTTGCGTCCTACCTTTGGGAGTATTTCTCGTTCGGGAGCGATGGCCTTGAGTTATTCCTTGGACAAAGTAGGTCCTATTTGTCGTTCTGCAAACGATGCGGCAATCGTGTTTCATTACTTGCATGGGACGGATGGGAAGGATTTGGCAGCCGTAAATATGCCCTTTAATTACCAGGCAAATCGCCCCATGAAAGGAATGAAGATTGCCTATGCCAAAAACTATTTTGACAAAATCAAAGACACCACTCGCAGCGAATGGAAGGTGTTAGCGGACCTGAAAAAGCAAGGTGTGCAATTGATTCCGGTAGAATTCCCAGACGAAAAAGCCTATCCCTTTAACATCATGGACGTCGTGATCGGGGCAGAATGCGCCGCGCAATTCGACGAGATGACGCGTAAAAACATCGACGATCAACTCACCCGCCAAACCAAATACGACTGGCCCAATCAATTCAGAACCGCTCGTTTTGTACCCGCAGTAGAATACATTAACGCACAGCGCCACCGCTATTTATTGATGCAAAAAGTAAACGAAGTCGTTTCCCAATACGATGCGATTATTTGTCCATCGCGCGGAGGCGGAAATCAATCCGCGATTACGAATTTAACAGGTCACCCTGTGGTCTGTGTGCCCACAGGTCTTGATGCAAAAAGTGGATTGCCTACCGGAATTTCTTTCGTAGGAAAACTCTACGACGAAGGTACCTTGTTGCGTATCGCGCAATTTTACCAGGATCACACGGCCCACGAAGAAGTTCATCCTAAGCCCTTTTTATAGTGAGATATCTTTTCCTACTGCTGTCTTTTACCGCTTTCGCGCAGGAGCCCGATTTCCATTACAAAGGGATTTCTTTGACGCTTGATTCTGTCGAGGCTGGATGGGAAGTGCGCAAAGTGCAAGCACAATTAGCGGTGGAAAAGGATCCAATCAAACGCGCCGTACTTCAAAAATCTGCTAGCAATTATGCCTGGTTAGATGCCTTACGCAAGGGCCGAAAGGTGATTTTAGTGAACATTCCTTCCGCTAGGATGCGCGTTTTTTCTGGAGCAGAGGAAGTCCTGAAAATGAAGGTAATCGTGGGCAAAAAGGAGAATCAGACGCGCACTTTACTGAGCAAGGTGGATCAACTGACGATCAATCCTTATTGGTTCATTACCCGTCGGATGGCCACACTTGAATTATTGCCCAAAATTCAGAAAAACCACCAATTCTTAGAGGACAATCAAATCCGGGTGCTAGATGCAAAATACCGTCTGGTGGACGCGCACTCCATCGATTGGTCGAGTCTGCATAAAAATAATTTCCCCTATATTTTACGCCAAAACAGCGGGGAAAACAACGCCCTCGGAGCCTTAAAATTTCATTTCAACAATCCCTTCAGCCTCTATTTACACGATACAGATTCGAAGAAATTATTTGCTGTACCAGAACGCTTCTTCAGCCACGGCTGCATTCGTTTAGAAAAACCTAAGGAACTCGCCTTGTTGCTATTAGGAGAAAATCGCATCGCCCTTGATACCGTAAAGTTTAACCACCACATCAAGAATCCGAAACCTTTGGCTTTAAAAGCAAAGGAAGAATATATCTTGGTGATTTGGTATTCGTTGCTGGATTTTGATGAGAAAGGGGAGGTGGTGTACTTCAAAGATGTGTACAAGTAGTCGTTTGCCGGAGGCGAAGTCGTCCTGCGGACTTAGTCACGACTGCGTCGTTTGGTCGTTCGCCGGAGGCGAAGTCGTCCTGCGGACTTAGTCACGACTGCGTCGTTTGGTCATCGCTGCGCGATTTAGTCGAGGAGTCGGGTTTGGCCTAAATTCGCGATAATATCCGAGGCTACTAAACTCGATTTCGACTGTGTTTCGACGGCTATATCCGCCGCCAAACCATGTACATATACCGCTAAGCACGCTGCATCCGCATTTGCATACCCCTGCGCACAAAGTGCTGCTGTAATTCCCGTCAAGACATCGCCAGAACCTGCCGTCGCCATTCCATCATTTCCGGTGGTATTGACAAATTGTTGACCGGAAGGCAAAGAGACCAAGGTGGGAGAGGACTTTAAAATAAGGTTTGTGCTGTGTGCGTGCGCAAAGGCAAAACTTTGTTGCTCACTGTTGCCGGAGAATTTTTGGATCCGTGCAAACTCTCCTATGTGGGGAGTCAAAATATGTCGCTCATTCAATAAATTCAATAAGTCAGGATTCAAGCCCAGAATACTTAATGCATCCGCATCAATCACTAATGGGCCCAGATAGGTCTGCAATAAATAACGCACATTGTCCACCGCCTCATCTGAAAAACCAATTCCAGGTCCGATCGCAATCGCATCAAAGCTACTGAGGTCTAATTCGCGTAAAGAACCCGTATGATACATGATTTCTGGATTTCCTGCGAGCAAAGCCGCAACTCCTTCTAATGGAATCATCGCGGTTACTAGACCACATCCCGCATGCAAAGCCGCGCGCGCGCAAAGAATACCTGACCCTACTTTCCCTGGACTACCTGCAATGACGAGCACATGCCCAAACGTTTTCTTGTGTCCTTTCGTTAAACGGTGTTTTGTGTGGGCGGCTACCCAGTTAGCGTCGATTTGATTCATTTGATAGGTTGGCTACGTCTTTGTAAGTCCAAATGAAAGTAAAAATAATGGGAAAGCGATAGCTTTAGTCGAAACGCGTAGTGAATAATTTTAACAAATAAATCTATCTTGAGGTTATGTTTTGGATGAATGTAAGATTAAGATTTCTTTTTTTAGGGTGTTTGCTTTTCGTATTTTCCATCTATGTGGTTGATGCTCAAGTGGTCTCGCGTCAGAAGCAAGGTCAAATGAGAGAATTAAATGCGTTAGCAAACAGTCAAACAAGGGAAGCTTCTTTAAGAATGTTAGCCATTTGGGATAGTTTAAATACGAATCACCACAATCTGATTTATCATTTAGTTCCTATTTCTTTTTGGGAAAAATCACTTGAAAAAAAAATCCGGCTATCTATCCAAGACAAAGAGGAGGAGATTCGTTTGAAAGCAGCCTATGCCTTAGCCCATGTGTATTACGTGCAATTGAAAATCAAGGAGACCGCTCCCCTGATTGACTTTTTATATTCCCACAAGAAGCAATTGACCCGAAAACAATATGGTTCTGTCTTAATAAAAAAAGAGGAGATACATCGGTTTTATAAAGATATTGCCAAAGCGGTAAAGGTTCGTAATGAGCGCGTAGAGAATGGATTCATCAAAACGTATTGGGAGTTGTATTTTGCTGCTGGATTGTATAATGAAGCGATTCAGGATTTTAAATCATTTGAAAAGCTTCCTGAGCGGCCCTTTAGGAATCGAATGATGTATTTCGTTCATTTAGGGGATATGTACTTTGAGTCTAAACAATTAGATAGTGCCTTTCACTACTACCGTATTGGGTTAAAAGAGGTTGATATTTATTTGGACAAAATAAAGCGGAAGGAAATAATCGAGGAGGGAAATTTTCCTTATTGGCGTGGTTGGTTCACCGGATTAATGGCTAATTGCCTAGTGGAAAAAGAGCAGTATGCGCGAGCGAGGCCGATGTTAGACTATTATTTGAAGATGAGCCCAGCGGATCAACGCATTAATAGCCTGATCCCTTTAAGTATTTGCTATTTTCATCTAGGGGAAATTGAGAAGGGGAAAGTGTATTTAGACAGTGCACAAGTGCTTTTGCAGCCTACCATGTACGGCCCTAATGAATTCAAATTTCTAAAAGCGAAGTCAGACTATTTTAAGGCTAAAAATGAAATGGATTCTGCCTATTTGTTTTTGGAAGCCTACAATAAGAAAAAGGAATTGTATGAAGCAGGACTTTTGAAAAATCAATCGCTGTTACTACTGGGAAGAATGGAAATTGATAAAAGGCGGACGGAACTAAAGTTAACCCAAAAGGACCTGATCAAAACGAAGGAAGATTCGAGTCTTCAGAAAAAGCAATTATTTCTATCTCTGGTAGGCTTGGTTTTATTAGCCATTTCTACAGCGCTTATCTTAATCAATTACCGTCAAAAGAGTAGAAGTAAAAATATCATTGAGAAAAAAAATATTGAACTAGCTGCCTTCGCTGAGATTAATTTGCGTAAAAGTCAGCACAATGAGCAATTAGTGAAGGAATTGCATCACAGGGTAAAGAATAACCTACAAAATATCTACAGCTTGCTGAATATCCAGAAGCGAAGAATTGTAGATGAGGAAACGAAAAATTTTGTCACCTCGATTCAAAACAGAATAAATTCCATGGCAGTTGTTCATGAAAGTTTATATTCTGATGATACCCGCGATTCGGTTAATTTTGAACACTATGTGAAAAATTTAGTCGACCATATTAAACTTACTTACGAAAAAGAAGATCAACGGATCTCCCTTTCCTATACCATAGATTCGGTTCAATTGTCGCTCGAAAAAATCATTTTACTGGGGTTGATTATTAACGAATCGGTTTCAAATGCCTATAAATATTTGACTAGCGAACAGGGGAATCAATTGTTTATTTCCTTGGAAGTGGCAGCAGATACGTGCACCTTAACTATACGGGATGATGGGCCTGGTTTTGACCCTAAAGCGGTCAATCGAACGAGTTTAGGATTAAAGCTTATCCAAATGATGGTTGTGCAATTAGAGGCATCCTATTCCATGTCTTCAGAAAAAGGAGTAGAACATCGTATTCAATTTAAAGTGTAGCAAGATGGCAGAAAAGAGAATTTTAATTTTAGAAGACGAAATGTTACAGGCGCTCGATTTAAGTGAACTGTTGCAAAGTGAAGGCTATGTAACTGAAGTTGCCGATAATTTTGAAATTGGCATTAAAGCCGTAAAGGAGTTTAAGCCGCAATTAATCATTTGTGATATTAATTTGAAAGCTTCACACACGGGGATTGATTTTGCCAAAGAAGTCAATGCGTTTTACCCTTTGGCAGAAATTATTTTCATCACGGCCATTACGAAACAATCCATTGTGGAGGAAGCGCAAGAAACGGAACCCTTAAACTACATTGTGAAGCCCTGGAAGGAAGAACAAATAAAGGTCACTGTGCACCTGGCGTTCCAATACATTGAAAGTAAAAATAACGATGTAAAAGAGCTGTTGACTATGTCAGAGTACAAAATTTTAAAACTCGTAGCTAAACAATACTCCAGCAAAGAGATCGCGAACCTGTTATTTGTCTCCGAGAAAACGGTGAAGAATCACCGCCATAATATTATCCAAAAATTGAATTTGACTAATGAGCCCAATAGTTTGTTGAAGTGGGCGATTCATCAGTCGGAGATTTAGATGTAGGGCTAGTTCTACCCGAGTAGCCGCGCTTTATTTCATACAAGTCCATAAAAAAGGCTTCCCGTTAAAAGGAAGCCTTTTTTATTTTGTGGCCTCGGAAGGAATCGAGTCGTACGCGACCCCGGCCTCATCTTAGGTACCGGAAACCTACATTATTACAAAACATGTCTTTATTTGATTTAAAGACCATTCATGAGTCTTTTTGTGTGGCGAAATGGTAGTTTTTGTGAAGTTTGCTTCACAAGTGCTGCACAAGTTCCAATATCAAAAACTTTGTTTTAATTTTTGGATGATATAAAATTATGGATGCCAAAGACAATACTTTATCCAAATTGGAAGTTATAATGTTAAGAATTTTTCAAAAAAAACATTAACTTATCTTAAATTCAAAATAAGACCGACCCTTTTTTACTACAACGGAATTTATATTTATTAAAAGTCTTCAATATACTTTTTAAAGCTTATTTTTAATCAAGTTTTGGTTGTTCGAGAGGGCAAAGGTTGAATTTTGGCTTAATTTCATTTGTAACGGACTTAAGTAATGTTAAGAAATAAAATATGGGCAATTTTTGGACCAAGCTTTTAATACAATTCCGAGACAAACAATTCTCGGAGAGAAAAAGAGTCATAACCTTTCAGCTTTTTAAAAAATATAAAGATATTTTTATAAATACTAAACGACAATTCAAAGATTTAATACTGATTACAGTAGGGATTTTCTCGGCATCGTTTGGTTTTAAGGGCTTTTTGCTAACAAACCATTTTATTGATGGAGGAGCAACAGGAATTTCTTTATTGATTTCTGAACTTACTGAAATTCCACTTTACATTCTGATTATTTGCGTTAATATTCCATTTATCATTCTCGCATATAATGTAATCGGTAAGCAATTTGCTATCAAGTCCGCTATTGCCATAGCAGGTCTTTCATTTGTTCTGGCTAAAGTTACATTTCCCAATGTAACCAATGACAATTTATTGGTAGCAATTTTTGGTGGTTTTTTTCTAGGTGCGGGTATTGGCTTTGCGATTCGGGGGAGTGCAGTTATTGATGGGACAGAAGTGCTCGCAATCTTTTTGAGTCGTAAATTTGGGACAACAATTGGGGATATCATTATCGCGATTAACGTTATCATTTTTGGAGCCGCATCATACTTTTTAGGGGTTGAAATAGCTCTATATTCCATGATAACTTACTTGGCTGCATCGAAAACGTTAGACTTTATTGTAGAAGGTATTGAAGAATATATCGCTGTTACTATAGTTTCCTCTCATAGTGAAGAAATACGTCAAATGATTATTAATAAAATGGGACGTGGAGTTACAATTTATAGTGGAAAACGAGGTTATGGCAAACGAGGTGAAATCAAAGAAGTTGAAATTCTTTATACCGTGATTACAAGGCTGGAAGTAGGTAAAATAACGACTGAAATTGAAAAAATTGAACCGACAGCTTTTGTGGTAATGAATAGTGTGAAAGACACGAAAGGTGGAATGATAAAAAAAAGAGCATTAATGCATTAAAAATGCTTCACAAGTTCAAATTTCTTTCGAAATACAAAAGGACATCTCTTTCGAAATGTCCTTTTTTTATGGAGTAGCCCCGGAAGGAATCGAACCTTCATCTTAGGTACCGGAAACCTACATTCTATCCATTGAACTACGAAGCCAGGGCTGCAAAATTACGAATACTTCTCCAAAGTCTTTACCAGCACATTGAAATCTTTTGGATAGGGTGCCTCAACTGTAATTGGATCGCCATTCATCAAGTTGAAGGACAAACTGTGTGCGTGAAGAGCTACGCGGCGCATAACGGGTAATTCTTCCGTATCTTTTTTCAAATGGAAATTGCGTTTTAAATCGGATAAGTATATTTCCGGGCCACCATACATCGCGTCGGAAACGATAGGCGCTTTAAGGCAAGTAAGGTGAATACGGATTTGGTGCATGCGTCCTGTGATGGGCATACATTCGACTAACGTATAGCCACGGTATACTTTCAGCGTTCTAAACCAGGTTTCGGCGTGCTTTCCTTTGGCCCGATCAATCACCACTTTTCCGTCTTTCAATGGCAAAATGGGCAAGTTGACTAAAAATCCATCCCAGTCATGCATCCCCTCCACGACCGCGTGGTAACGTTTCGCCGTTTCGCGGTGCTCGAATTGCATGGAGATGTGGCGGTAGGCCTCCGGATTTTTGGCGATCACTAAAGCCCCAGATGTTTCTTTGTCCAAACGATGTCCCACCTGCGCATCAGACGAATACTCCTTCGCTAAACGCAAAATCGCCGGCGCTAAATCATCCTTCCGCTCATCCAGCGTCGAAATGCCCGAGGGCTTGTTAATCACAATAAAATCAGCATCCTCGAAAAGGATGGAATCGGTAAATTTGTATTTCATGTTTTGCGCTTCTTCGCAGCTTAAAAGTCGTTGCTTCGCAACTTAGTCAATGAGTCGCCGCTGCGCGGCTTAGTCCGGAGGACTTTCTCTCTACTCTATTTTTATTCTTTATGCTTTGTGCACTATTCTTTAAATCTATTCTCTCTACTCTATAATCTCTAATCTCGCAAGATTTCATTATAAAAATCGGAGATTTTTATAATGAAATCTTGCCCATACTCACCCACGGCGAATCCCCCAATCTCTCCGCACCAGGCGAATCCGCCAACGTTTCGTTCGCTAACAAAGCAAATAAAACGGCCTCTTTCGCCGCAGATGGCATACCCAGCTCATCACTTTCACAAACGCGGAAAGGAAGAAGCTCGGCTAAACGGGCCATGATCACGGGGTTTTTGCTGCCGCCACCACTGACGTAAACGGTACCATCAATGCCAGATGGAATATAGGTTTTCATGGCGAGGGCGATGCTTTGGGCGGTGAATTCTGTTAAGGTCGCGACTAAATCAGCTGGGCT
>JACCEA010815556.1_pt1 | contig 11431 bp, 11 predicted proteins | sample 7449851 | NCBI WGS metagenome assembly JACCEA01 (sample SAMN15323453, study PRJNA562643) | freshwater metagenome | isolation source: river surface water | place: USA:Blue River Watershed | collected 2017-08-18 | reverse complement strand
CACAAAGCCATCAGTTGTGTCCGACAAAATGGGCGATTTGGAAAGTAAGACACTGGAGAAATTTGTATCATCTGTGAAGTTCGACAGATCTTCATCAAAATTGAGCTCGTTATTATCCATGAAATCCATGTCTGATGTGTGCAGTTGATGACCAACTCAAAGAAAACTTTAGTGAGGAAAGGTTGCTTCGCTAGGAAAGATTTTCTTGCAAAAACAAGCCAAGGGAATATGATTCCTTTCTTTTGCGTTACTGTGGATAGAAATTGGATGATCAGCTTAAGTCAGTGATAGATGTATGTCAACAACAAAAAAGCAAAACAAAGCAAGATGGATCCCCAATTTCAATTTGCTTCGCACAACGTTTCAACCACCGGCATTGGCAGGCCCTTTTTTCGCCGTCTGCGGAAGAGAGGATTTTGACAAAACGACGGCGCGGATGAAATTATGCACGCCGCACAGATTCTAAGACATTTCCTTATTTACTCCTTCACTCAAACTTCATACCCGATGATACACAATTGCATAAATTTCCGACTTGGAGCTTTTCAAAAAGTTCCTTGCTGTTCTTTTGCTTCTGCTTCTGGCTTCTTCTGTTCATTTTTATTTACAAAATATTTTACCAATAATCAATCATTCTCTTTGCAGAGATGATTGAGATGGACATTTCAAAGGAACATGTGAACCTTTATTATGGGAATATGCGATGATCGATTTATCTTTTGTATCTTTTAGTGAGTATCGTCAACCGATGACTTGGTCATCCTATTCAGATTCCATCTTGATGTGCGATGTTGTTGCATCCCTTCAACGAGAACTTAAGGAATCATCACTGTCGAAGGACGACCCAATGTCATATCATGTAAGATTGATTTCATTGCAATTTTCATCCGTATTCATTGTGTTAACTCGTTTTTCAAAACAGAACTAGCAGTAAGCAGTAAGGTGCAATACATACGTGGCAATCGAATAATAAGAAGAAGAAGATAATGATGATAAGGAAGGACTTTGCAAAATTAAAAGGTAAGAAAAATAAGAGCTTCTTGTAGAGCTACTTGGTTTCAAACTGTTCTTACAATGCATCCTTCCATTTCTATAGTCATCATCATTATGCACGTTACTAAAAGTCAAAACGCGATGTATTCTTCTTGCATAAATTATTGAAGCTCATGAAAGGATGCATGTATTGGAATAATTTATTGGATCTCGTGAAAGGATACATGTATGTGCCTTTATTCGTACGCCTGTTTGCTTGAAGAAGATGAGAAGATAGATGGGTATCCATATGGATTGACGATGCACCATTTTGTGAATTTAATAAAGACTGATGCGTGCTTTCCGATAATGTTCAATAGAATGTCATTATTGGACTACGGATACTCCGTGGCTGTTGATGCCACATATTCACATCATATCTAGCACGATGTTTCCATTTAATCAACAAAACCAAAGGAAGAAGAACATGGTAATGGTGTTGTTGCGATTTCTGATGCTGTGACTATTATTAATGTTGAGTTGCAGAATGAAGCAGCTGTGTTCTAGAAGTACTACTGCTCGTAGTGAAAATATGGGAGAAATGGGATTGTTATTGATGAATAAGATTCAACTAGAATATGTGGAATGGAATCTCAGAAACATTTAAGGATAAATGATAGCATAACAAGCTTGACAGGAATTCATTTAGGAAGAGTAAGAAGGTGATAAATTATTCGTTATATAAAAGAGAAGGCAATACAACAATGTGAATCTTTATCATTGAAAGATTAAATAAACTTACTTCATCACAACCGACAAGTAGATTGCTTATTAAGCATGCTTAGTGTCAGTAATTGAGAGATATGATGCGAAATCTGGTGATCCACTGCGTGTACGCTTACATGGATACGAGTATATTTGTCACAGAATTCGTGTCGTAACCAGACGTGTTGATTTTGCTGTTGTGGGTAATTTGTTTTGCTGTTGGTAATTATATTGTGCTCACAGTGATTGATGCCTTTCCACTGTCAATGACACAGAGGTTTATCATTGTAAAGTTGTCTCTTAGTGATTGATTTGATTCAGAGCTAATTGTACAAATTAGTTTACATATGATGATTGCTCTCTTCGCAGAGATTAGATGGATATTAGAATCATGTGAGCCTGTATGTTCCACTTGGTCATTATATGGTGGTTGGTTTGTCGTTTTGGATCTTTCGAGATAGCAATCACTCCGGGTGAGAGGATCGTCCAAATCTATCATTCAATCTTCGCAGATATCGTGGCATCCTGTCACTGACAACTTGAAAGCGAATTACTTTTAATGGGTCTCACGAAGGTTCATGATGTGTTGTTTAAACCTGTTCGTCTGGAGACGATGAACAGATAGGTATCCACAAGGACTGACGACGCACTGGTTTGTTGTGAATGACTCACTGCAATGGTTACTGATCACATTGATACTTCGTGGCTATTATTACCACATTCATATTCATGTCATATTTATCATTACGTTTCCTTCCGATCCATATTAACAAAGGAAAGAGAATATTTACAGTACTTAGTCCCAGAAATTTAGAGATATTATGATCTGGGTCTCATTTATTTCTATCAACATTGGTTTACTGTGTGCTTGTGACTACTGCGATCCTTCATCAAGGAGTCAATATCCAGCGATTCATTATGTGTTATCCCTTTCATACTCAATTGTATCTCTTTCTCCTTTGTCATGACATCCGAATAGTGGTAACAAGACGTGTTTATTTTATTCATAACGAAGAGCAGCTATTTACTCTACAGGAAAATTAACATGTGGTGATAAAATGCGATGAACATTCAGTATTATATGGCACGCTTAAGACAGATGGTGAATTTAGCGAAGTAAATGCGATGCTAATAATTCGATATGAGTAAAAGTTGCAATAACAACATTACATAACATGTAAACGTTTATGTTTCTCATCAATATGAAAATAGTGATCATGTCAATAATTTTACTTTCCATTTTGTAACTCTTTATATCATTGCGAGTATTGTTAATGGTAATGGTACAAAAGTTGTCATAATTCACCATTCGAATTATTAAATTACAAGATTTGTCAAATTGCTTTGCCTTTGGGGCTGTCATTAAGTGAATTGATAATTTTTTATGTTGGTCGTCTCTCTGTTCAACAATCGCGAGTGTCACAGATGAGAACACAATAATGACGATCTTTTTTAAGTGGAACAGCAATGGAAGATGATTTAGCAGCTGTCACTGAAAGGGCATAAAAGATTTCAGAGATATGAATTGCTTATCGTGATTAACAACTGGTTTAGTCTTACTTAGTATGAGGCACGTGAGTAGTTCAAGGCGTTCTAACTTGCTAGATCACCTGTCTTGCTGTTGGTACTCATGTTGTTCTAACATAGTTGCCTCTATTTCCACTGCCAACTACACAGAGTTCCATCATTGTAAAGTTGTCTCTTGACGATTGATTTGATTAAGAGTGAGTTTTACTTTATAAACTATATCGCTCTCTTTGCAAAGATGATTAGGAAGCCATTTCAAATGAATATGTGAATATTTAGTGGTCCATTCGTGCAATTGAGTTAGTTAATTGGTTTGTCTGTTTGGTGAGCAGCGTCATCCGATTCAAGGATTCAAAGTTCGCAGATATCGTGACAGCTTATTAAAGAGAACTTAGGGATGAACCATTTGATTCTACTAGTCAGCTGTCATTCATATCTTTCAAAATAGCATCATTGTGAGATGGATTGCTAATGGGTGTAAAGAGATTCAAACCAATCATTGAATGAATGATATCGAGAAGATTGCGAATAGAAAGGAATCACAACAGAATTTAGCTTCTACTGCTTCTTGCACAACAGGAAGTGGGGCTGCTACGCGTAGTGATCGTAATGGTGGCATGAACGGTAACGGTACCAGTAATTAGTAGCGGTTATATCTTACAAGAACATGATTATACTACTCGTATGATTTATTCAACGTTTTGAACAGCAGAAGGTGAACCGAATTTTCATGTATATATTATATGAATACGCCATGGAGAAGAGCTGTTTCAAGTGGTGGTATCCCTTATTCCATCAACGGTTCTCAACATGGACCAGCACAAAGACCTACGTTATGCTGTCACCGTCCTATGTAACCGGTAGTCCAACAAGAGTTTCGTTTCCTACTTAACTATTAACAGAGGTATTGGTGTCAGTCCATCGAACAGCAGCTCATTATTATGCCATTTGAGGAATCCTGTTACGATTGATTCTAAAGTAAAAGTTATTCAAGAGTTGCAATGATGGATACAACACCACATTCGATGACTAAGTTAGATCGTCTTTAGTATAAAACACCAAGATTGATTACAAGAAAACATTCGCTCTACATCTGAATATATTTTGACCATCAGTAGATGGATGTCAACCAACAATATGTTGCTGCTCCAGGTCGATGGTGAGTTCTGTCGATTGTTCTCAAATGTAGACTAGCGCAGGTACTTCTTTCAATCGAAAACCCTTTAGTAATGTGAAGAATACTTTTGCAGAATGCTTAGAGAGCTTTTACGGAGCTATTGAGCTATTAACACAACGGAGATTCATGTTCAATTTTACCACTGTCAATGAGAAAGTGGAATATGGATATTTGCATTGCGTGGTTGATATTGAGAAGACAACATATCATTTCGCCACTACTTTATCAACGTTTGTTGCTACAATGCGAAACTAAACTACAGAGAGTGTATCAAGAGGCTTGTAGTATGTAATATGTTATTTACGTGAAGGTAGATTTGTTTCCAGGGTGAGCGGAGAGCCAAGAAAGAAGTCCTTTGTACTTAGAACTCGTACAAATCACAAAACATCTTAATTGAAGATGATAATTTCATTTCACCTTCTATCTCATTTGTGAATAATGCGTTCCAATATTGTGATTTGGGAAATAGTTATTCTCAATTCTCTTTCATGCAATGGTCGTCCACTTCATATACTAACACCACTCAGCAACACCATTCACATACCAACAGATGTATATATCGGAAATATTCACGGCATATCAGAATATTATAAAACACGATGTTGATTTTCTACCAGCGGCTATACTTGAAATTATTGTATTGTCTAATTATTCTACAACTCAACCGAAGTGTGTAGCGTATGCTGAGGATGGTGAAAATAGTGATACTGGCGATACTTCTATAGCAGTACTGAATATTCTTTATGTAATCATTGCAATGTTTCTAGTTTTACTAGCTTGAGTGTCATTTTTGAATGTTAAGATATTGATATGATCTGTGGGTTACAGAAAAGTTGATGAAATGAAGTTTATTGTGGAAGACAATTGAAACTTAGTTTACTACTAGTTCGTTGCCACAAACTCTAGAATTGTGTTCTATTGTATCAAGTTATTGTCAACATAGATATAGTTCTATCAAGTAGTCCATTTAAAGTTCATATCAAACAGTCAGGATCGCTATTTCATGTGCTGCTGCTTTCTTCTCAAAGATATGGATAAGGTCGTGAAACCTGCATCATCAAAAGTGACTGTAAAGAGAGCGCAATGGTGAAGGAGGACCACAGTGATGGGTATGAAGTACACACGATGAGGAATTTCTTAGATTTAGCTATTCCCATGAATATCTATGAATCTTGATAGCGGTGGCCAAGAAAAGAAACTCTGCATCTTCCACTATGCCAACAAGTGTGGCACGTTGTTCGTCAACTAGTGTCGCCATTTTGGCAAACTTATTGGAATTGGTATGGAATGAGCATATACTCACAAGAATGTTCAGTGAACCTACATTGTACTTATATTCATCTTATGTTGATTATATTATTAATTCTCTTTATTGATACATTATTGATGAGTTATTATTTCTTCCCAGATCGGGGTAATTGTGGATAAGATCATTCGAAACAAGATTGTTTATCAATCCATGAATCCAGCAACCAATACGAATCTAAGTCATTCGGAAGAGAGTGTTACCTGGAGTTCAAGTTCATTGATGTTTCTTGGTGCTACAAGTGCTACAAGTGAATTACAAATTGCTCAAATTATAAGAAGCTGAACATTAGTGAATCCACCATTAATTATAACATATCAGCTACTTCTTGCAGGTTGTTTAATTGCTATTATTTGTTCAAAACGTCTTTCATCTTCTCTTTTGTGGATTACAAACAACAAGTAAATATTTGGGTATTGAATTAAGTGATATTCAACAATTTCGTGAGCGTTATGATTAACTACCAATTACATATTTTAAAATGATGTATGGAGAGAATATAGGAAATGGATTCCAAGATATATGGGGATAAAGGTAACATAGCAATCAATTGGGAATCGCCGCAAATGGTCAAGCAAGCACGTAATAGAACATAAAGTACAAGCTTTATATGGGGTACACATCGCTAACGATATTATTTACTTGTTGAATTTGGAGGCTTCTGCTGTTAATGATGACGAACAATATATTTCTATGATCCTCAACGATGTCTCCTTTCAAAATCATAGGCAAAGATCCCACTATCTGCACTTTGAAGCGTCAACGACCCTTCGGCAAGTTTAGGGATGTATAAATCACATATCTTCCTGTGTCGCAGAGGAAATGCTAGTAAATGATATGAGATCAATGTATGACTTCTCCAACAGCAGGTTTAACCGCCGCACCATCTGCAGCTCGCTTTATTGATTCATGAGCAAAACGCTGTTGATATCTATGATGTTTGTTGTGTACTATATCGCTAAATCGCTTATTGCGATAGAGCTTATGGGTATTGCGATAGAATCTGTTTAAAGCCAGATATTCACTAGTAGTATTATTACTATTGTTGGTTCGGGTGTTTGGAAAGATGAAAGCAATCCATCAGGGATAAAGATGATGGTGAATTATTTCTGTGCAAACAAGAAGGTATGGAATCAGTCATCAGCTTCGTATTGAGGGTGATGGATTTTCATCTGTGGTGTAGTGGTTGTGACTAGTGCGATAGTGACGCGGTGTGCTCTCTTTCATGGACAACTGTATCTCCTTTCATTACAGTATCCCAGTCGTAACAAGGCACGTTGATTTACCCAGATACACCTATGTGATGAATTTACCAGCAGGTGGTAATAAATTGTGATTAACTCTCAGTATTTTATGGCATGGAAGAATTTGACGACGTCAATGCGATGGTTATTAGAAAGTGGAAGTTTCAATAGCAACTAAGATGAAAATGGTTATTATTTTAATAATATTCATTAGATCTGTAAGTCTTTACATCAATGCGAATAGTGTTAATGGCAATCCAATCATTAAATTACCAGATTTATCAAATGATCTTCTATATCAAAACGGTGGAACTGTCATTTAGTGAATTGATATAATTAGAAGCATGTGGCTATTTGTGATTAGCAAAACTCGTATTGCTGGCATGAGATTCACAAGCTGACGGTATGAAGAGTAAACCAGGTGTTAATACTATTTAAGCAATGCATATCTCTGATACAACCCTTTCAGTCCTCTTCTTACATTACTACTCTTATTACAAAAGGATCGACATGATTGCGTCCCTATCTTTGAAACTCGGCACGAAAATATAGATCACCTGTGTTGCTGTGTTACTCATATTGTTCCAACAGGGGATGCCTTTCCACTGCCAACTACATTGAGTTCCATCACTGCATCGTTACGTTACAGTTCTTCTGGTGTTTCAGTCGTGTTAGCTATTGGAGGACAGAGTAGTCATGCAAGCTGAACTGAATTAGAGACATTTACTCTTGATATGAGTCAAATAAATCGATGCTCCTACATCTTGAATATGACTGATAGATGAATTGAGTTAAATTTCACATCGTTTGTGTGCAAATTGATGTCAAATTTGATGCATGTGATCACTATCAAGAGAATGGCCTCAGACTGATTGGCGTTGTCATCGCCAGCTATGAATAATGTACAATAATGGGGATACTGCTGCTTCCATCTTTACCATCTCTGGATCTTCTGGTCCATGTCATATTGGTCTTAACCATGGACTCTCTCGCTCAAATGGCATCAGCAGCAGGATGTTTCATGGAAGTGTTTCATTTCAAATTGATATTGCTACATTTGAATGTCCCCTTACTGTTCACTTCTCTGTCATCGATCCTTTCCTCTGCGAGACGAATTCCTTCTATCAATCCCCATGACATACGCTAACAATGTTTGTGGTGATACTCAACAATTCCACGTTTCACACTTCTATCGAGAATACTGATACACATGAATTGAAAGTATGACAACAGATGTGAAATAATTACAAGCCATTCGTGTGAAACGTTTCCTGGTAGATGTTATTGTCATTCTTGTTTTTTATCTGCGAAGGAATGTTGGTAAACTCTACGGTTTCGTGAAACTTCTTGATGAAGTACATATAGTGATTACGATTTCATCCCAAGGATTTCTTCTGTACCTGCACCCGTGCAGTCAACTTCTCAAATGTAAGGCTGTGGTTATCAGTTGCATCTTCCTTTTTACCAACTCTGCGCTGCTACCCACAATGTATCTATGACTCCGATTTCTTCAATTACTGGGAACAAAACAGTAAGAATAATTACGATCCGCTTTACTACTGTTTGTTGGGTTGTCTGCATTATCCATTGCTGCAAATTTTCTTAGGATGTCATTGGCGAGATCTTTGAGGAGTTTGGATGGGATGCTGATAACGACGACGAATTGTTTGCTATCAACGAAAAGGGAAATCTAAATGGAATAAGAGTGGCGCCGTTCAACTAAATCCAAATTACAACTCGCTGATAAACGCTCACAATGCCGAGTGCAGTGAATGTAGACATATGAGTAGTAACAAAGTACTAGCTGTATCGAATCGATTATATCATTGTTCTCGCGTTCTGTAGATCTTGTTCTGGAGATTGTATGTATTGCAACCACTAGTGAAGGAGGCGATAACAGGGGGTTCGATAGCAATTGCATCGTCGTCGCTATTGTGTTATCTGCCAATGGAACAATGACTTCTTTGTCTCTCTTCCTAAGCATTACATTCGTTGTCTTGTCAAGAAGAGAATAGCTTTGGTAAGGCTGCTATTGAAATATTTCAGCTGTGTGGACAGCGCTTTGGGCAGACCCTGCGTCAAGACATGGTTTGTGTTGGTAATGATGAACCTCGTTGCATTGAAGGTTGTGTATATTCAACGAAGCAGATCTATCAATCAAGCCATTGTGATGATTTTCGTATTCATCTACATTAGTAGACATCTTCACTATTACAACAAATAAATACAACATCAGAGTTATCGATGTTGATGAAGTACGACTTGGAACCTTTGAGCAAGAGCTTTGAAGACGTGATACTGCTAGAGCATTTGTCGGTGAATGTTCTTGCAGTGCTTGAAAACAAGAACGTCTAAATTGGCTCCATTACTGAGCTTCAAATAACAGGATGGATGTGTAGAGAGCGCAGTTCTGGTCGTTGGTACTTGTGTTGTTCCTTTCATATCCAGTTCTCTTGTATTCATGCATTGAAAGTTTTCAACATTTTTCAAATATTTGGTTTACAATGTTCATAGGGATACGAATGAAGCCTAACATTACATTATGCGGTGTCAAGAAATCAAATCCTCTCACCGCCAACAACAGAATTAATCTTCTATGATTCATCAGTCATTAATGGTTGTTATTATATAGTAACGCAATCATCTTATGCAATAGAGATTCAAAGGTGGCTAGTCGTGCTTCTCATTAATAGTTTTATTCCTTTCTTGCGTAATGGTCTTCGGTGATCTCAAGAATAGTATTCCATTTATGCGCATTCCGTTGTCTTTGTTAACATGAATGATGTTATCCTCTTTGAAAACAGATGCCGATCCTTTGTTATTCACTTATAGCAAATTGTGTGATAACGATCAATGTGACGAATGACAGGAAAGGTGAAACTGTCGCTATACATTGACCTCTTAATGCGCTGAACAACGTTATAAAGAAGCAATAGTAGTGGTAGCAGTAGCAATAGGAACAATATCCATATCTCCAGTACGTATTTACTTCTCCAACTACTGCAAGAATGCCTCGAATGATTGGTGCTGATATTATTTACGCGCAACTGCTTTCGCTCATTCTCCGCTTCTTATTCTTACATGTATGCTTGTGTTGAAATATTGTGAAACCGCTGTTGCTGTCACGAGTATAGTTGTGGGTGAGGGATAGGAATGCGGTTGGCATAGCAACAGTTCCTTAAAAAACGTCAAGTAACTAATGCTATACGTAGTGCAACAGAGGATGTTTAAACAGCTGCAGAGACAGATTTAAAACTCGTGCATGCTTGTTGGGCGCTTGGTATTGCTTCTTGTAAAAGGTTAACGAAGAATTTAGTATGTTGTGTTTGTTTATTTGTTTTTCATATATATTGTATCGGAGTGGGCTACAAGGAAACATTGTGCTAGTGTGGCAATTCCCTCTAGTTATCATTGACAGAAAGTACTTACAATCAAGATTGGCTTTACTGTTTGTGTTTTCTTTGTGTTTCGTTTTGATTTTTGTCTTTCAAACTAAATGTTGGTTTTATCACACTATAGTTCGTACCCTTGTGCAATGCGGTATGGTTGATATGATGATAGGAGTTCGTTGAAGGCTTGCTAACCTTTTCTCGGTATTAAAACTTAAATGATAATTATTGATCTAATTTAAAAGATATTACTTATGTATTTTTCAAACTTTATTATCATGTATGTGTGCGTGCACATTCAATTTTTTTTGGCAACTCAAGGCGTCACACATTCAAAATAGTGGTAACACATAATGAATGAGTTCAGAGTGGTAACACAAACAAATGTGTGTGTATCCGTTCAACAATCTTCTTTCTTGCCTCAAAATATCTTTGATTTGCATCTTCTTTGATCATAATTTTATCAAAGACAATCAAACTATTTCATTTCTGTATCAACCTTAAATGCAACAATATCCAAGAAGCAAGAAGAGTGCTGTGAGGAGGTAGCGCTACGCATTTGGCTTTTTGGTGAATCCAACATCTTGGAGAATATTGGACCCCTCCCTTGGGTAGGTAGGTGACTCATTCTCGATTCTTCGTGTACCTACAGTACTAATTAACTTCTCTTTGTATCTCTCCAAGTCAGCTGGACTGTCAAGCAAAGCCATATCTCTGTTGGCTTGGCTTCCACGGTAATTGTGTATGTACCACTGTCAATATTTTTGTGTGAGTTAATTATTTTGTCTGATGTCGAAGCTCTTGGCATGCAGCTCACCAACAACAGCAAAGGCCTTCTTCATTATCTTTCGCCTTCAAATTCTTGTTTTTGCTATTGCGGCAATATCTTTATCTGGCTAACTCTGTAGTTACATATTATCATTACAGTGTTATGTCATGTTATTTACTTAGATATCATTACTGAAGCAATCATTACAGTCTTACGTTATGTTATTTACTTAGATATCATTACTGAAGCAATCATTACAGTCTTACGTTATGTTGTTTACTT
>JACCEA010597248.1_pt1 | contig 11432 bp, 7 predicted proteins | sample 7449851 | NCBI WGS metagenome assembly JACCEA01 (sample SAMN15323453, study PRJNA562643) | freshwater metagenome | isolation source: river surface water | place: USA:Blue River Watershed | collected 2017-08-18 | reverse complement strand
GCTTGCCCGCATTTGTGATGATTATTGCCGCCGCGGTAACTTGCACAGAATTGTTGATGAAAGCTTTCACTTACGAACTCTATCAAATACTCGGCTTATTCATTCCATTAATTGTCACCAACTGTGCTGTATTAGGTCGCGCCGATGCATTCGCCAGCAAAAACAAATTAATTCCTGCCGCTTTTGATGGCTTTATGATGGGCTTGGGATTTTTATTGGTGTTGATATGTGTAGGCGCAGTGCGCGAACTATTAGGCACAGGGCATTTATTTGCCGATATGCATTTATTATTTGGCGATGTCGCACGCAATTGGCAGCTGAATATCTTTGGATCAAGCTATCCCAATGTCATTTTTGCGCTATTACCACCCGGTGCGTTTATTGTGGTGGGTTTTTTGATCGCTGGTAAAAATTCAATTGATTCAATTATCAAAGCGAGAGCTGAAGCCAAAAAATTAAAGCCGATCAAAGGGAGCAAGCGGGTTAGAACTACCGGCACAGTTGCGTAAAAACCCCCTAAACGAGGCAAATCATGTTCAACATAGACCAAGCAGAACTTGTAGCGATTTATCACAAATTTATCGAACCTTGGAGCATTAAAATTTTAATTGCTTTGACCATTTTTTTAGTAGGTCAATTGGTTGCTAAATATGTAAGTCGCGCACTGGGGAAAGTATTAGGTCATACCAAGCTGGATAAAATTCTGGTGGATTTTATCCAATCACTGGTTCGCGCTTTGTTGCTGATTATTGTTGTAGTGGCCATGCTGGATCAATTGGGCGTTAATACCAATTCAGTCATTGCTGTACTCGGTGCTGCTGGTTTGGCAGTGGGATTGGCGTTGCAAAGTTCACTGCAAAATTTTGCAGCTGGATTTATGTTATTAATTTTTCGCCCATTTAAAGATGGTGATTTTGTCGAAGCCGCAGGCACCTCTGGCATGATTGAAAAAATCGGTATTTTTTCGACGGTGATGCACACAGGTGATAACAAAGAAGTCATCATCCCAAATAGTGCCATCTACAGTAGCAACATTATTAATTATTCCAAACGCCCAACACGTCGCATCGACATGACATTCAGCATTAGCTACAACGACGATATACGTGTTGCACGCGATGTGCTAAAAGAAATTATCGAAAATGAACCTCGTATTTTAAAAGATCCTGAATATTTAATTGCTGTTGGTGAATTGGGAGCAAACAGCGTCGACTTTTTTGTACGCCCTTGGGTTAAAACAGATGAATACTGGGATGTTAAATTTGCGGTGACTGAACGGGTTAAAATTGCGTTTGATGCCGCCGGAATTACTATCCCCTGCCCGCAAATGAATATCCATTGGAATGGCAAAGAAATAAAAATGGATGAAGTGTAAATTTGTTATCAGAAAACAAAAAAAGCGAGCAATCCACTCGCTTTTTTTATGCTTAAACGTTTACTCAATTACTTCCGGCACAGTGTCCTGCGCTTCCACTTCTTCATAGATTTCTTCGCCAGTCATCTCACCTTCTGGCATTTCTGTAGCGTATCCATTTTCATCAACAGGCTGTTCCCTATTTTGTCCAGCAGCCATTCCCATAGCGCCCATCATCAAGAGTGGCAAATACTGTTCTGCTGGAATGGTTTGGGTTCCGACTGTAACAGCAGTATCTTTCAACTTGGCTGTTAAAACATAGGTACCCTGTTCTGCTGTGACGTAAGTCCCCACTAAGGGTTGCAACTGCGCAGCCAAGGGTGTTCGATTCACAATCGACTCACTCACAGTCATATTCAAATCAGCGGAAAATAACGACAACATTTGTTCAGGCGATTCCATATCCATAATGGTTTTTCCATCAGCGGGCGCGTGGTATCCGATGTTAAAATCACCCACTAATTTACCTTCCATAAATTCACTACCAACAGCCAATTTAAATTGAATACCATCAACTAAAATATTGGTTAAAGCCGGAACCAAAACGGCCAATTGTTGTTCGGATGAAGCGTGAACATCAGGATTATTCATCACCTCGTACACTTGTTTCAGACCGTCCAATGGAAGGTTGTTGAACTCAATTTGATAAAAACTATTTTTAACGTCAAGTGGGCCAGAAAATTTATCTAAGCGCATTGCAATCGAGGTGCTTAATTTTTTATCTGTCACCTGTTGTTTTTGTTCAATCGACAAGTTTTCTAATGAGATAGGAAGGCTCATCGAGCTTTGAATACTGATTTTTTTCGTAGCTAAGGTCATATTAGCGACAGGCACTGAATCAATAATTCTTTGATCTATTTTTCCTTCCCAACCATCCATTAATACTTCACCTGTGTCACCTTTAACCAAAATAGCACCAACACTAAGTTCTCCATGTATATTCGGCGCCTGACTATTATTAAAGTCACCGGCAAAATTGAATAGAGTTTTATCAACAGTGACCTGAGTGCCGCCTTCCTTCAGATTAATCGGTTCAAGTGTCCAATTACCGGAGTAGGTTTTAGTAAAGCTATAATTTGCGCGAACCAATCCTATTGAATCGCCAAAGATGGATTTAATTTTTTTGTTCGTCTCTTCATCGGCGGTTGTCATAACCAAAGTCGATTCTGTGGCGTAAGCTCCTATTGAAAATCCATTCAACAACAATAAAGGACCATGCTGAACTTTGGTATGACTACTAAAGGAAAGCAAATTCAAAGGGATCTCAGTGCCTGTAAAGTGAATAGTGATGTCCATTGTGCTACTCAAAATACCACGCGAAAAATTTTTCACCTCAAGCGTCATGCCATTCATTTGCCCGGCATGTTTATTGTGATGTTCAAGCTGTTCTTTTAAAGCGGCTTCAGCAACAAACCCCAGCGAAAAAGAGATTCCAACATAAATGAGTGCGAGGCCTAGAATAGCCCCCAGTATTTTTTTCATTTTTTGTTCCTTACGAGAGTGAATATAAGAGAGGGATGGGCGATTAGGCGTTGTCCAACTTGGGCATCATATCGAAGTGGGGAGAGGGGAGAAACCTGAAATCGGCATAAATTCGTCTTGACGCTCGCCTCCAGCACTTTTACCCTAGTCGACCTTTTTGATTGTCGAGTGCGAGTGGTTATGACTTACTGTGTTGCCATAAAAGTGAATGCGGGTTTGGTATTTTGTTCCGATTCCAGAACCAATGCCGGTGTGGATCAAGTCAGTACCTACAGCAAGATGTACCATTTCGGCATTCAAGGCGAGCGCCAAATAGTCATTAACTCTGCCGGTAATCTCGCTACAACCCAATCCGTCATTGCCAAAATCCGTAAAGACATCAAAGAAGGCGCTGACATCAGCCTCGCCACCCTCACTAGCCTTCACGACTGCGCTGATTATCTGGGGGATGTCAGCCAGCTAGTCCAAGAGAAACACGGCCACGGAAATAACAGTATTTTCGAAGCCAGCTTTTTGATTGGCGGCCAAATCGGTGCTGACACCCCCGGCTTAATGCTGGTTTACCCACAAGGCAACCACATCACCACATCCGATCACACACCCTACTTGCAAATTGGCGAAAGCAAATACGGCAAGCCCATTCTTGACCGCATACTCAAACCGGAAACCAGCCTCGATACTTCCGCCCTCTGCGCATTAGTTTCTATGGATTCCACCATGCGCTCCAACCTCACAGTAGGCCCACCCATAGAACTCATGACCTACGCCACCAACAGCGGCTTTATGCAACATTGCATCTTCGAAGCTGACAACGAATATCTGCGCGAATTAAAAAAATCTTGGGACAAATTAATCGTCGAAGCATTTTTACAATTACCCCCAGTGGGATGTTTGCCCAGTTGAGTTGGCGAGTAGACTCAAGCTAACCCTTTCCAATTATTCTTCTATCTCCATAAACGTATCATTCCTTGTCAAGGATTGGTGCGCTTATTGCGTACTCATTAGTGAAATAGCTTTATTGTATTCTGAGCCTATTCGGGATAGGGTGATTGCTATTCAACAACCATAAGTTGCACCATCTTGGTAATCGCAATATTTAAATTGCGCCATTTATGACCACACTGAAATTCGGGAATTATTTATGGCTATTCGTGTCGCCATTCATCACAAAACACATTATGAGTTTGATCGCTACACAACCCTATTCCCACATGTATTGCGTTTGCGTCCTGCGCCGCATAGTCGCACCAAAATTCACAGCTATTCGTTAAAAGTTGAACCTGAAGATCATTTTATTAATTGGCAACAAGACCCTTTTGGCAATTTTCAAGCACGGCTGGTTTTCGCAGAACAAGCCAAGCATTTAAATATCAGTGTAGAAGTGATTGCAGATATGACATCTATCAATCCCTTCGATTTTTTTGTGGAAGACTATGCACAACATATCCCCTTCAAATACGACGAGCAGTTACAACGCGAATTAGTTCCCTATCTCGAAGTCACCGAACAAGGCCCCTTATTAAAAAAATGGGTCGAAAAAATTAAAACCGAAATTCGTCATCGCCAAGTTACCGAAAACCCATGGCCTGTAAATGATTTTATGGTGACGATTAATCAACAAGTACAACAAGCGATTGGCTATGGTGTACGCTTGGAACCCGGCATTCAAACCTGTGAAGAAACCCTAACCTTAGCTAAAGGTTCTTGCCGTGATTCTGCGTGGCTACTGGTACAAATTTTTCGCCATTTAGGTTACGCCGCCCGCTTTGCATCAGGTTACTTAGTGCAACTCACCGCTGATATAAAAGCACTTGATGGCCCCAGTGGCCCTGAAAAAGATTTTACTGACTTGCATGCGTGGACAGAAATTTTTATTCCCGGCGCAGGATGGATTGGTCTTGATCCTACATCCGGTTTATTAGCCACTGAAGGCCACATTCCTTTAGCTTGCACACCCGATCCAATTTCTGCTGCACCGATTACTGGCGCAACCGGAAAATGTGAGGTCACATTTTCTTATAGCAATGAAGTCTTTCGAATTTTGGAAGATCCACGTGTAACCAAACCTTATACCGACGAACAATGGGCAACAATCAATGCACTAGGACTCGCTGTTGATAAAGAATTAATTGAACAGGACGTTCGTTTAACAACTGGTGGCGAACCTACTTTTGTATCCATTGATGATATGGAATCGGAACAATGGAATACCGGTGCATTAGGTGCTGATAAATTACGTTTAGCCAAAGATTTATTGCAACGTATGCACAAACGTATTGCCCCTCATGGATTGCTACATTACGGACAAGGCAAATGGTATCCCGGCGAAGAAGTTCCGCGCTGGGCATTAGGATGTTTCTGGCGAACCGATGGGCAAGCTCTTTGGCGCAATCCAGATTTATTAGCGCGCGTTGACAAAAATTACGGCTTTACTCATCAGGATGCACAAACATTTGCGCGAAAAATCTGTGAAAAAATTGAGGTTAATCCCGCGCACCTAATGCCTGCTTATGAAGACACGCTTTATTATCTTTGGGCAGAACAAAAATTACCGCCGAATATCAATCCGCTCAAAGCCGATTTAAAAGATGATTTGGAGCGTCGACGTATCGCAAAATTATTAGCGCAAGGATTAAATGTTGAAACCGGTTATGTGCTACCGATCGAATGGAATTATCTACATCACAATTGGCTAACTGGCCGATGGAAGTTTCGCACTGAAGCCTTAATGTTAATTCCCGGTGATTCCCCTTTAGGGCTGCGTTTGCCGCTAAATTCGCTTGAATTTCCCGACAACGAATATGAACGCTACCAACCAGAAAGTGATCCACTGGCAAACCGCGAACCACTTGCTCCCAGTGGTCAACAATTAAAAGTATTGATGACGGAATCGGAAAAAGTTAAACAAACAATTTCTGAACAAGTTATTAGTCAATCATCATCCTCTTCCAGTGAGGCAGAGGCAGTCAGAGCCATATTTGAAAATAAAACTTCGTCATCAAAAACTGGCCATGACAAAAAACAGAAAAATTATATCGAAGCAGGATATGTTATTCGCACAGCAATGTGTTTTGAAGTGCGCGAAGGCCGTATGCATTGTTTCTTACCACCGCAAACTTATCTCGAACATTACATTGCATTAATTGAAGCCATTGAAGACACCGCGGCAGAATTAAAAATGCCGGTGGTCATAGAAGGCTATGAACCTCCCAAAGATTATCGTTTAAAGAAATTTTTAATCACGCCCGATCCAGGTGTAATTGAAGTCAATATTCATCCAGTACAAACTTGGAAAGATCTGGTTAAAAATACCGAAGAACTTTATGAAGATGCACGCCAATGTCGATTAGGCACTGAAAAGTTTATGCTGGATGGCCGTCACTCGGGAACCGGTGGTGGCAATCATGTCACCTTCGGTGGTTCGTCACCTGCTGATAGTCCATTTTTACGCAGACCCGATTTATTGCGCAGCCTTGTCACTTATTGGCAACATCATCCCGGACTTTCCTATTTATTTTCTGGATTATTTATTGGACCAACCAGTCAATCGCCGCGCGTAGACGAAGCGCGTGATGACGCACTTTACGAATTGGAAATTGCGTTTAAAGAAATGCCAACTGGCATTGTCGACCAACCTTGGTTAGTCGACAGATTAATGCGCAACTTATTAGTCGATATCACCGGCAATACGCATCGTGCCGAATTTTGTATTGATAAATTGTATGCACCGGGCACCGCCAGTGGACGACAAGGAATTCTAGAATTCCGTGGTTTTGAAATGCCACCCCATGCACAAATGTCTTTGGTACAAATTTTATTATTGCGCAGTTTAATTTCTCGATTCTGGAAAAAACCCTATCAAAAACCTTTAGTGCGGTGGGGCACTGCATTGCACGACAAATTTATGTTGCCGCATTTTGTGTGGGAAGATTTACGCGATGTCGTCAATGATCTCAATGAAAATGGCTATCCGTTTCAACTGGAATGGTTAGCGGCATTTGAAGAGTTTCGCTTTCCACATTATGGCCGCGTGCAACTGGACGATATTGAAATTGAATTGCGTTGGGCAATAGAACCTTGGCATGTACTGGGTGAAGAAATCAGCAGCTTCGGGACATCGCGTTATGTGGACTCATCTGTTGAACGTTTGCAAATTAAAGTATCCGGTTTAACACCAGGCCGTTATGTTGTCGCTTGTAATGGCCGTCGTGTTTGTTTAAATCCAACTGGAAAAAATGGTGAATTTGTCGGCGGCGTTCGCTATCGCGCATGGCAACCGCCTTCGGCATTACATCCAACAATTGGCATTCATTCACCCTTGGTGTTTGATTTAATCGACACCTGGAATGGTAAAAGTATTGGCGGCTGCACCTATCATGTGAGCCACCCCGGCGGCCGCAGTTATGAGCGTTTCCCAGTCAATGCCAATGAAGCCGAATCGCGCCGAGGTAATCGCTTCTTTGACATTAACCACACCCCCGGCATTCTTCCGGTCACACCTGCTGGTAAAATTTTGCGTGAATTTTTTGAGAATAAACATCCACCGCGCCCAATGGCGCCACCACCAGAAAAAGCGGCGGATGAATTTCCTTATACATTGGATTTGCGAAAGTGATTCACCCGATTAGGTTCGTTATTTCGTAGGTGCGGTTCCCTGTGGTCGCTCCGGGCAGGCACAGGGAGCCGCCCCTACATCATTGTTTTTGATCTACACTACATTTATGAGTCAAATCCAAAATCAAACACAGATAATTGATAATCAAAAAACAGAATTAACCACTCAAGCGTTTGATTATCCAAAGCCACAAAATCATCTAGACGAAGCCTATGATGAGACGGGTGCTATACGCCCGCATTGGCAATATTTATTGCAAAGTTTGCAGAGTCTCGGCGCAGAACAAATAGAAGAGCGTCAGAAAAAAGCGCGACGGATTTTGCGTGATGATGGTGCCACTTTTAAAATTTATGATGAACCCGAAGCTAATCAGAACTGGCAACTCAACCCTATCCCCTTACTGATACAAAGCGACGAGTGGAATTTAATTGAAATTGGTTTGGTTGAGCGCGCCGAATTATTTAATTTAATTCTGCAAGATTTTTACGGCGAAAAAAATCTGATTCGCCAAGGCATAGTGCCACCAGAACTCTTATTTTCTCATCAGGGATTTTTACGCCCTTGTCACGGAATCAAACTAGCTTCTCGCCATCAACTGATTCTCCATGCAGTTGATTTAGTACGCGGCAATAATGGCAAAATATGCGTGATGAGTGATGGAACACAAGCACCTTCGGGTGCAGGTTATGCACTCGAAAATCGGACAGTCATGAATCGCGTCTTCCCCAGTTTATTCCGCGACAGCCAAGTGCATCGGCTCTCATTATTTTTTTCGCGCCTGCGTCAAGGCTTACAGCAGCTTAATCCTAACAGCGGCAATGCGCACATTGTGGTACTCACACCAGGTATTTACAACGAAGCCTATTTTGAACACGCCTACCTCGCCAACTATTTAGGATTTCCTTTAGTGCAAGGCGGTGATTTAAGTGTGCGCAACGGTTATGTCTGGATGAAATCGCTGGAAGGATTGAAACGTGTCGATGTTATTTTACGCCGCGTCGACGATAGCTATTGTGATCCGGTTGAATTGCGCGGTGACTCACGTTTAGGCGTACCCGGATTATTGGAAGTAGCACGATTAGGCCATGTTGCCATTGCTAATCCGCTGGGTTCTAGCGTGCTGGAAAACCCTGCACTTTTACGTTATTTGCCTACCATTGCCAAAACTCTTTTAGGGCGAGAACTGCAAATCCCTTCGATCAAAACCTGGTGGTCTGTAGTAATTTAAAAAATTTATTAATCAAACCAACCTATCGACGCCCCGGCTTGTATGAAGTATACGGTGCAGAACTGGACGAAACCAAACTACAAGCTTGGCAAAATCGAATTCGCAAAAACCCTTATCAATTTGTTGCACAAGAATTTGTGCAAGGTGCCAATACACCAACCTGGCATCAAGAAAAAATTCAACCGCGTGCCAGCCTCTTACGAACATTTTCCGTCACCTGTGATGGTTCTTATGCGGTAATGCCCGGCGGATTAACACGAGTCAATCTCGATGCTGACAAAAAAATTATTTCCAATCAGCGAGGATCAGTTTCCAAAGACACTTGGGTACTGGCGTCAGAGCCAGAAAAACAATTAACCTTACGAAAACCGCAAACCACAACAATTTTAGATTCACAACAAACACTACCTAGCCGCGTTGTTGAAAATTTATTTTGGATGGGGCGCTATACTGAACGAGCGGAGTCCGCACTGCGTTTATTACGAACCGTATTTACCCAATTAAATAAAACTGAAAAACTACCTGAATCAGTATCTCGTACCTTATTAACTGCGGTTACTCATATCACAGCAACTTACCCTGGCTTTACCGATGTTCATCCATCACTCTTTACCAATCCAGAACCAGAGCTCGTTTCAATTGTGCTAGATCACCAACGCATGGGTAGCGTCGCTAATAATTTAAAAGCCATGATCTTTGCTGCCGAACAAGTAAAAGAACAATTTTCCAGCGATGTGCAACGAGTAATGAATAATATCGGCGATCAATTTGCAGAGTTAAAATTGAACTTTGACTCCGAATCACTTTCTGCTCCTGAAGAAGCACTCACTCCATTAATAACCAATTTATTAGCATTAGTAGGTTTAGTTCACGAAAGCATGACCCGCGATTATGGTTGGCGCTTTATTGAAATCGGTCGTCATCTCGAACGCAGCTTACAAATTATTAACAGTATTCGATCTCTATTAGTGACTGATATCGGTGAAATAGAACAAGAAATTTTGATCGAATCCAATTTAATGGCAAGCGAAGCATTAATTTCTTATAGAAGGTTGTATCAGAACGGAATTCATATTGAACAAGCATTGAAGATGACTCTTCTTAACAATAAAAATCCTCGTTCATTAATTTATCAACTGAATCAACTGGACAAACATTTCAAAGAATTACCCGGCGATCAACAGCTATTAGGGCCAAAAGAAAAATATCTACTCGAAGCCACCACCGCATTGCAATTAAGTGATGTTGAACAACTGTCAAAGACAACCAAAGGTATTCGCAGTGATCTCGACCAACTCTTATCGCGCCTGCAATATTTAATTACCCATACGAACAAGGCAGTTAGTCAGCGTTATTTCGATCATACTGAAGACCCACAATTGCTAGTAAAAGGCACTGATTGGCAAGATTCGTTATGAAATACAAAGTCACACACAAAACAGCCTATCAATATAACCTACCTGTAAGCCAGTGTTATAACCTCGCTTATGTATTGCCTCGCAATACTGAACGACAAAAAGTCGACAACATACTGATTCACAGCTCGCCGGATGTGAATAGCCGTTGCGAACACACAGATTATTTCGGTAATCGTTTTTTGCAATTCGCAATTGAAAAAGATCATACCGAAATGTTGCTAAGTGTAACCAGCGAAGTTGAAATTAAAGAAAAACTGAGCAGCATCAATTTAGATTTTGGTACGCCCTGCACCTATGTAAAATATCTATTGCAACAGAATCGTGATTGGAAAACATTATCTGCACGTGAATTTTTGTTGGACTCTCCTATGGCGCAGCATCACAATGATTTAATTGATTTTGCCAAAAAATTCTTCAGCGATGATCGCCCTTTTTTATCTGCCGTAATGGAATTAACCCAAACTATTTTTCGTGAATTCAAATACGACGCCAGCTTCTCCGATGTCGCCACACCTGTGGCTGATGTGCTAAAACACAAACGCGGCGTCTGCCAAGATTTTGCACACCTCGCCATAGCCAGTTTGCGATCATTGGGATTTCCGGCTGCTTATGTCAGTGGCTATCTCGAAACACTTCCTCTTCCCGGTCAACCCAAATTAATCGGCGCTGACGCCAGCCACGCTTGGTTTGCAGTTTATTCCCCCGGCGAAGGCTGGTACGAATTCGACCCCACCAATAACAAAATGATCGACGAACGTTACATCACGACCGCTTGGGGTCGTGACTACTCCGATGTAACCCCACTCAAAGGTGTGATTTTCGGTGGCGGTTACTCTCCCATTCTCAGCGTTTCAGTTGACGTCAGTAGACTGTCTGAAGATATGATTCAGGGCTTGTGAATTTTTGATTGTTACGGGGCAGACACAGGCCATCCACAATAGACAATTATTTTTAATAAAAGAATTTATTATGAAAAAATTTCTACTCGTTATTGCTTTACTAGCAGCCAGCCAATCTCTATTTGCCAATTACGCACCACAAACTGGTGATATTGTTTTTCAGATCTTATTATCCGATCAAAGCCGCGCTATTCAATTAGCAACAGGATCACACTACAGCCATGTTGGCATAGTGATTATTAAAGATAATGAGCCAATGGTTTTTGAAGCTGTAGGTCCAGTTAGATATATCAAATGGAAAGATTGGGTCGAACAAGGAGACAAAAATCATTATGTTGCAAAACGCATGAAAACTACGCCATCAAAAGAAATTATC
>JACCEA010745118.1_pt1 | contig 11433 bp, 7 predicted proteins | sample 7449851 | NCBI WGS metagenome assembly JACCEA01 (sample SAMN15323453, study PRJNA562643) | freshwater metagenome | isolation source: river surface water | place: USA:Blue River Watershed | collected 2017-08-18 | reverse complement strand
TCCGATATGATGGAACCCAGAAAGTGAAACTACCGTAGCTAACAGAGACAAATCTACAACCTATATATATAACGATATGTATAACCGATAAATATAACCGAGATACCTTCGACTAGTTGGTCCCATATCGAAGTATGGTATGTTTGTTGTCCGCCACTCATATGCTTTTGGATTTGCGCTGCTCCTGCTGCTGCTGGCTGCACATAGTCTCATCAAGTAGTGCTCAACCATATATCTATCACATTAGAGGACATGACATAACATGGTATGAGAGAAATTTAGCCAAATATGATCCGTAACAACAGCTCCCATGATGGGTTTAAGATTTGCTGAACAGAGTGATGATGAGTGAAGATGTTTGTCTTTGCGTGAACTTGATCATTCTTGCTTGAGAGTGTAGAAACTTTCGCGAGAGTTATCGTTCGTTTGACTATGTCCTCCTGGATTGTTGTTTAGTTCTGCCTTATTCTCCATTTTGTTTGTGCACATGCTACGGTTATGATTTTTGAAGAGATTATCTTGACCATTCGTCAATGTCCAATTTTGGTGGTGATTATTGAAGTTGAAGATATTCGATATGGTTGGTAACCATAATTCAGAAACTTTGATCGGATCACATTGATTCTCATGATTCACCGTATTTGCATGGTGGTAGCCTTGGAGCTGTTCTCAAGCAAACTTTCCCACCGATGTTGATGACTTACAGTGATATCTTTGAAGGCAATATCCCAAATATAATTGCAATGATATTTCAGAATGGATAGATGATAACTAGGTGGTTGATCATAAAGTTCGCATGGCAAAGTTCAGGCCGACTAATCAGCAATTACCTGGAGCTTCTATCAATGTGGTTATGATTCCCTTTGTTTTTATAGAAAGTAAGGTTACAATGAGGTTTTTTTACAGCCAAAAGTTTGATAATCACTTTAATGATGATACATTGTGAACCCGAGTCACCAAATCTATATTTGCTTTAGGAATGTTTCATCGCTTTCTGCTACTACCAAATGTTGGACTGCAATGATGACCAAAGGCTGAGGATTAGATCGTGTATTTTTATATAACGCCCGATAATGCTCAAAATTTTGAAGAGTTTCTTTTTTTAATTCTAGACAAGCGGTTACCTTCATGTAGTTGTATACGTTTTCCCTCATATCTTTATCTTCCTTCTCGGCTATGATGGACACTTGTTCCTTTGAAAGTGCGAGTTATCACTCAGATTATGCATGTTTGTAAAGCGTATGAGAAAATCTCTCGCAAACTACCGTGTTTAATTGGGGAACGATGAGTGCTTCTTCCTACACTTGATCTGAGCCCACTTCGTACTTTTCTACAATTGCCAAGTAATTTAAATATTATACTAGCGCTATCGATGCCGTAGCATAGACTTTGCTTCATCCCCGAAACACTTATACCATCTCGTTAGTGCAGAACGTTTCGTCTTCTAGAAACATAGGAGTAAAGATAGCACATTGACGAAAGGTTAGGATTCTTGGTCATCTAATGGTTGTAGTTTGTAGATATTTTCTTGCAAGGTGGTGATTCTTGGTTCATAATAACTCTCTTTCTAAAAATAGTTGGATTGAACAAATAAATATAATATAATGTATGAGTTGATTGGATTTGGTTTAATTCAATTGCTTATAAAACTATTGTCTTTTCATGAAATGGAACAAATATGTATGCTGGACAGGACAACTCTACCATTATTGCTTTTCTTCTTTCACATCTTTTCTTCTCTTTTTATTGGGTTCAAACATATCTGACTGGAGCAGGGGATCTATATCAGGTGTAATGATCACACTGCTGTGACGGGAATCAGGTGTAACACTGTGCATCCGAGAAGTTGGGATAGCTTTGGGAGTCTGAGGGAGCGTATCATTCGATTGCAAAAATGAGTGTTTCAAAGCAGCTTTGGCTGTTATTCGATCCTTGGGGTCATATGTGAACATTTTCTATGAAAAAAAAAACTGAGGCGTTCAAAACATGAAAGGTGGAAATATTGTTGTGAACCTCTAACAACGCAATTCCATCTGTTGTAAGAGATGGCACAATAGTCTCCAATTTAAGTGTTGGCCATTGTGGAAAGTCATGCCGATAAAATGGTAACTGAACTATTTTATCCCAACTCTTTTCATTAGGGGTACCAAAAAGCCTGGACGCAAATAACTTCAACTCCATAACAAGTTGATTTAAAAAGTATCGAACCTGAATATCTTGTACAACTGGTCTATATCAGAATCGCCCATCATCAAAGCTCTCTTCGTTGATAACTCTGTATTGCGTATGGAAGAATGAGATAGATATAAATTAGGGACATTTGTTTTCAAAATTTCTTACCTGCTATTATACATCCTACAGACCACAAATCAACTGAGCAGGAATATGTACTTAACCCTAGCAATATTTCAGGAGCTCGGTACCACCGCGTGATTACCTATGTTCCTTAAGGTATGAAGCAATACTCAAAGTATGAACACCAACCTCTGTGGTAAGTGGCCGCTGAAAAGGGGTAAACGCTCGAGCTAAACCAAAATCTGCTATTTTTAATCGACCTTCACGAGTGATGAGAATATTATGAGGTTTCAAATCCCTGCAAAACTTAATTCAATTCCAACCTATCATACATCATTAACATCAAAACCTGTGCATAACTCCCATGGAATGACAAAACGCCAGTCCTGAAAGTATTTGTGATGTATATGACTAGATAGAGACTATTATTTAGGCGGCGATGTAAAACCTCTTTATGACCTACCTTGAGTAACGGCAGCGATAAAGTCCCTTGAAGTTGATCTAGATATATCTTCAGATCCATATCAAGGAGCTCAAATATCAAGCTCATTCTGTCTCGATCTAAAATTACGTTTTCCAATTTAACAACATTTTCATGGTTTAACTGAGTGAGAAGTATGATTTCGCGCACGGTCGCAGGAGAAATTCCATCAAATTCAGTTTCTGGGCGTATCTTTTTCAAGGCAACTATCTTATTGGTCTGTTTATCTAGTGCTTTATAGACTATTCCATAAGCTCCTTCACCAAGAGTACCTTTGAGTTACAACCATAAAGATAATGCATATATAACCTTTACCACTGCGAACCACTTACCTGATCCGTTTGATTCAGAGTGAACTCCCGCTGGTTCTAGCAACTGGTACCTTATATTTTGGTTCATCAAATTATATTTCAGCACTACAATGCCGCCACAATTTAAAAGTAATGTCGAAATATGATTCGAAATATATTTTGTACCAATGCAGGTATATGTATTATACAATACCAAGGGTACTTTATTTTTGGTGTATTATACAGATATTGTGGATTCCATCTTCCAAGACAACTTTAAGACATAGGAATAGCATAAATATTTAATTGTCCGACCGCTTAAAAATCTGTTGCATCCTGCTATTAGAGTCTATTATGTATTGTACCCACTGCAAAAACAAAAACAACAGAGTCCTTCTGTACAGTAGGGGTAGGTGATTGTGGTATTGCAGCATTGCAACAGAACCTCACTCGTTGGATAAATAATTGAAGAATAAAATGGTGACGCACAACAGATTTATATCTCTATGGATATTTTTCTTTACTTTGTCGTGTTGGACAAGGGGAACCAGGCATCTGCTGGTCGTGAGACATCTATTTACAATAATTAGGGGTGGTAACCAAAATATTTCTATTGTGTCTCCAATTCCCACAAGTCTACCTTTTATATTACGAGTCCGGCAACCCGATGGTTCCATTCGTCGTATTAGCTTTCAAGCTGAAGACTGTGTTGTAAATTTGATTCAAGCACTCGCAGAATATTCTCCAGTTATTGAAGAGTTGCGATTTTCAAATATTCGATTGATGTGGAATGACCTCCTGAAATTGGACAAATCTACAAAATTGCAGAACCTCAAATTAGCCCATGGAGATTTAATTGAAATGTACTTCCGTAATAACAATATCCTCAATACCTCCGGTGACTCAAATAGGTTGATCAATGCAACAAGTAAAAAGACCAAACTCCTGGTTGGAACTACTATGGGGTCGGCAGATGCTGTCTCCATTACAATCAACCAAGAACTTACTGGTGACCATGGTAAGCGAAATTCTGTTCTCGTTTCACTAACATCGTCCGTGGAGCCGATTTTTATGAAGATACATGAGAAAGGTGGAGCTGCTTTATTGTTTGGGGAAACCTCTAAACTTTCATCTCCCAAAAAAAGACGAAGATTTCTTTCAAACTTAGAGGGTACATTGAGCCACGAACATTATGATAGGTCTCATGAAGTATTAGCGGTGTATGAGCTCGATGTTGACCAAATTTCCTCCTCGGCTACTACCTCCTTGGTGCACCGCCTGTGCAAAACTGCTGAAGAATTAGGATTAGGGTTTATTGGAATCGCAGTGGTTGCAAATGATTATCAACCTAATTCACCCACTACTTGGACTAGCTCCTCGTTTGTTCTCGGTTTGCAAAGTTACTTAAACTATTCATCATGGTTGAAAGATGAATTGATTATTCTCAGGTAAAATTTATGTATGGATTTTCAAAAACCATAGGTCTCAGTAATCTTTTTTCTATTCTACTTTCTGAAGTATTGGAGGCATCAAAACTTTGGTCAAGAGTAATAAAGTGCACAGTCCGATTTCTAATAATTCTAAAACAGCACCAAAATTTAGCGTGGAGGCTTTTCATCTCAGCAAACAATCGATAGAGATCTTTAATAATTCAGTCGCAAAGAATATTTATTTGAATGCTACTCATGTTCGTACTCCACTATTGGTATCAATTGGATCTCGAATTGTGAATGAAATTGATTGCGCATTATTAGCTGTTCCTTTGGCATTGCAAAAATCTAGGTCAAAGCATGTTTATGGGTCTAATTTCCAAGTTCTTTTTCCGTCTCCTCGTGATTTAGATATTTCAATTGATAATAGGCAAGCTGCAAATGATTATATGCTTAAAGTCATAAAGCGGTTGGCGAGTCGCAATAACTTACATTTACCCCTTGATAAAGACACCATCCTTCGATTGCAAGATTTACATCTCCTGGAATATTTGAGGAAGTACTTTAGCTCATCCACCTTTTCGTCGCTGTGCAACTATTTGGCGATGCAACGAAGGGGTCGTCAAAAATTAGAAAGTGAGGTTCTTTTGCCGTCGAGTGTTCACCTAGAAGCGAGTCTGTTGTTAGGATCATTTGTGGTGGAGTCTGATGATGAATTATAGTGCGATACAAATCAAAATGTGGCAAACTTTTGAAATGATCAATAAATATTCAACTATGATGCTAAAACTTAACGGACAATTGTTATTTAGCTATTAAGTTCGACAATAATCATTTGTACAATTTGAACCATCCCATGATCCAAGAAAATTGTCAACCAGCTTCAAACTATAAAATATATTACAGCACCGATTACATCGGACCTATTCTCTTCTTCGTCGCTCTATGGGAAATGTAATAAAATTGTAAGAAAATATGTTGGGTCGAAAAAATATTTGACTACTCACTTAACAAAGGATGGGAATGTGCGTTGTCTCATACGATCTAACTCTTGTCTTAAGAAATCAATCTCTTCTGCTTGCGCTCTTGCCAAATCCACAAGCTTACGACGATTAACAACCTTCTTCATTTTCTCCAAATACATATTTTCCATGCTATTTCCTGGTCCCATGGCAGCTTCTTTACTTCTCTTGATACCTTGACTCATATTTACTTGACCATCCAATTGATCTATTTTCTCTCTCAAAACTTCCGATTCGGCCTCGCGCTCGCGAAGTTGTTTCTTAAATAATTGCAGCTTTTCAAGGATTTGCTGATTTCTTCCTTGGTATTCCTTTCCGAGATAATCTTTCCGGGTATTGATTTTATCACAGCGCTCTTTCTGGTTAAATGCATTTTCCCCTTCCAAAATGACTTTTTGCAGGTCGCGAGTGACCCTGAACAGCTGCAAATCAGTGTAATAATTCTCGAAATGCTTCGCCACCAAACCTTGATGCATTGCCTCCCATGCAATTAAATTTATCTTTCTTCTGAACAGTTTAATCTTTGACAAAACACCAATCTTGTCTGACCCCAGCTCCTTTATGCGACTATTGAATTTGTTAATGACATCAACGGGAATCAATAAACCCGAAGAATAATCGGTAACAACACTGTCAGAATCAACTTCATCTTGACCTTGGAATAAATACACAATAATATCCAAATTTGTTTCTACATTCTTAAGCTTTTCATTGGCTTGATCACGTTGCCCACGTGCTTCATTCACCTGCTGAGAAAATCTCACTTCATCATCATCCAGAACTTGAAGCTTCGACTTAGTCTCATGCAATTCATTCGTTAAAGACTTTTCTTCAATTTCCTTTTCAATGCGGGCATTGCGAAGCTCTTGTAGTTTTGACCATGAAAATTGATCAACTACAAAACCTTCGGGGCAATCCATCTCCATGCTGAGAGTATTTAGTAAAGGGAGAGGGACTTCATGCTGTTTCTTTTGCTTCATTACCAGTAGAATCGGGCCATAAAATGGATCTTTTTCTTTGTATGAGGGACTGCTGTCGGATTCCAACGTACGAAGTGCTTGGGCGGCTTGCTGGAGTGGTCCCATACTCATTCCCCCCCCACCAGCATTACTTGCTCCACCACCGGCACTAACATTACGCGATTGTTTCATTTTAGACACGTTTGTATTCTTTCCACCTTTCCCAGCTCCCGTTGCACCTGGATTTTTCGATTGACTCCGATTATGCTTGTTATTTCCTCCAGCTCCACGGCCACTGACATCCTTGGACCGCTTCATTCGATTCGAAGCTGATGCTGATTGATCAATTTCCGAAGAGTCATGGTCTGCCCCCTCATTAATTGCTGATGGGCCAAGCAAATGATTACGCGGGTATGTACGATGGCGATAGAGTTGAGTAAAAATTTTTAAAGAGTCTTGATCAAAGGTGTTGTTACATAAATTTTGCAAGTCACGCTTGAATGTTTTCTCCATATTCTTCTCTTCTTCTTGAATGGCTAACAACTTGTTCTTCATCTCATCGTAACGTTTTGTAAACTTTTCAACTTTAGTTTTTAATTCGGTGCGATCTTTGCGAAATTGAACGAGAGAATCTTCATGTTTTCTTATAGAATTGCGCATTGCCTCCGCCTTGACTACACTGTTGCCGATACTTGTCATGTACATTTCTTGGGATAAAATTTCTTTTTGAACCAAAATTTTCTCTTTACCAAGTTGATCTAGTTTATCATTAAATCCTTTACATGTTTCCAAAATTTCTTGTTTGAGTTTTTTCATTTCCTGTTCTAATGTTTTGCGATAATGCGCTTGTTCTTCTTGAAATATACGGAGTTTTTCTTGAAAAGCTTCATATTCTTTCAATTGACTTTCATTCATTTCACTGGGAGAAAGTTCATCCATCCAAGCAGGTTTATGAGTACTTAAAGCTTCGGCAAGCACATCACGCTTTACTTCTAGTGTTCCATGCATCATATCATCTAAAGCACGTAATTTAATGAGTTCGTTCTCATCTCCCCTAGCTTTTGCGGCCTTTTCTTCAGCGTCTTTTTGCTTCTGAAGTCGCACCATTTCGGATTCATACGGTTGACAACTCAATTCTTCTTGGGCGACCACAATGTGACTTCCAGGAATTTCATCATTCATCAATTTTGGCCTCCAGATCTTCTCCACGGTCTTGAGTTCCCCCAAGATCTCCGCTACTCGGTCCGATCGCGCATTCACAAATTGAATGATGTCATCTTTCTCTTGCCGTAGCGAATTGAACACCTTGTTGAAGCGAGTTTTTATTCTTCGAACAATTTCTTTCAAGAACAATAAGTGGTTTTTCTTTTGAATTACCGTTCTTGTGATCTGGGGAGCATAAACTAAGTTCAAGAATTCACGTTCATCAACATCATTATCTTCGTCGTTTGAGTACGTGCTGATGTCATCTTCGTTAGCGGTATTCGTACCATCCTTGTTCATCGAAGGTGGAGCGACTGCTTTCCCGTCCTTGTTGTCGCTACTTGCAAGATCAGCATCTTGGGGTTTGTTCAGTGGCCACAACAGACCATCATTTACGATATACGATGTATCAGCAGGACAACCTTGTACATTAACTGTCCAAGAACAGCGATAATAGTTGGTACCTCGAATTCTGCGAATAGAACTTAAGTTCTCAGAGTGTTTCATACTTCGAATCTCAAGACGCCTTAATCTCATAGCTTTCTCTAGATACGTAGACTCTTTTGGGGTGAATTTCGGGATGGAGAAAGATGACATTCCATCGGGATTATTGGAATCAATTTCAGGAGCATTAATAAATGGTCTCAATCTAACCGAAGTTTCTGCACAACTATCCCAAGTTGCATTACGCAAACGAGCAGATAATAGTTCCAGCCACTTCTGACGTTTGCGATATTGCTCTCGCAAATTAGACGCTTCTAGTTGATTTTTCATTTCCAACTCTATTTTTCGATCAACATCAATAACAAATTCATCACGACGAAGTTGCTCAAGAGCGGAACGCTCATTGTTTTGTTGAACCAGAACATTCAGTCGTTGCACTATTTCATTAATGGCAGCAGACACACCCATACACTTGAATTTGTAACTAGCTCGCAGTTCCTTTTCAGCTTCTGAGGCAAGCTTTTCTTTCAATACAATGTCATTATTCTCAAATGACATTTCAGAAATATTGAAGTCATCATCCACCGAGAGCGTTGCAGGAGAAACTTTGCCAACGAGTAAAGACGCTTGTCTGGTCTTTGCTGCTGATTTGCCACCAACGAAGAGCATGTTGCACGTTCCATCAACTGCAGTCGTAAAAACTGTGGAGGAGTCTGAGGAGAATACTACAGAGACTATTGCTGCGCTATGCAATTCTAAGGTGTTAATAAGAAGAATATCATTACACGTTTCACCGTCAATCTTCCAGAGGCTCAATGAACCATCAATTGAACCCAAACCCAACAAATTTCCATTCGGAGAAAAAGCAGCGAATGAAATTAAGTCCTTATGTTCAATAAGCTTCCTAGTCTTAACTTTATCCCAAACAATCCGATTGTTGATATCATCTGAGTGGGTGTAATAAAAGGCAATACCCTGCTGATTAATAGTTAATCCAGCGTTCTGGTTAGGCGAAGGCAGTACTATTGCAGCATTTCCAAATTGCATGAATCTAAGTTTTTCGGGGTCTATAGGTTCACTAACACTATTGGGGATCATGTATCTCATAATGACATGAGAATCAGTAATGGCAAATAAAAACTCATCGGTAAATAGCGTAGCTACAACTGCACTATTATCAATCAGTGGGACTTCCCATGAAGCAATCACCTTACCCAGATCCAAATTGGAATTTTTCAAAATAGAAAAAACGTAAATCATGGGATCTGATATAGATGATGTCACCAATTTAACCTCACTGCTATTCTCAATGACCGCAGTCAAAGAAGAGAAAGCACCGTTGTAAACTTTGCTTTTCATCAAAAATGATAATTCAAACTTGACAATTATGGACCCTTCATCATCTTCAGTCATCTTAGTGAAAACTGTTGGGATTGCACTGGTATTTTCCTTGGTGTCATCCTCCTCTTGCTCAATGCAATTTAAACACCAAAACTCGAGCATGCCATTTTCTAATCCCGCACAAAGAATGGCAGTATTGGGACCATAAAAAATACATTCCATTGCTACAATTGAGGAGCTTCGTGACAACATGGGAATACGAATAAGTTCTTTCATTGAGCGAGGAGCAGAACGGCGAATACCTTGGGTGGATGGAATGTTTTCTGGTCCAGGGGTGGCATGACGCCATATGGAAAGATATCCGTCGTGAGTACCTAACATCAACAAGGAAAGAGTAGATTTTGCTCTTGATGATATCTTTCGAATTCCAAGTGATAGAAACTTAGATATCACTACAACGCCGCCTATGCCATCGTTTCCTAAAAAATGTGGTTCCACCATTTCGCATTTGATTTTCTTGGAATGATCATTATCCTCTTCATGATCATTTTTTAAATCCACGTCCCCACTGAGTTCAGATTCCACTGGAGCTTTAACAATAGAGCCACTGTATGTACCAATCATCAATATTGAAAACGTTGGATCCACAGCAAGCGTCGCTATGCCTTGATTTAGTTTGAGCATTCTCACGGGCTGCTCAAAATAGTGGTCATCCTCTTCAGGAGAATGGGTTAGTGTCTCACTCAACAATGAACCAATTGAATACCAATAAACACTACCATCGTGAGCACCAACAATCACATATTGAGATGTAATAGTGACAACAGCAGGAAAGATTACCCCAGGATTGGAATGAGTCTTGATTGATGGATCGTAGAATTTACCCAGATATTTTTCAGCTTTTGTTTCACAGTTAATATCAAATATATCTCCGTTTTCTAAACCTGCCAAAATGCGATTGAATGGAAGCCAAATACAAAACAAGATAACTTCCGATGACCCTGGAAGCTTTCCTGGTAATGGTTTTAGCGGGAAGATCTTTTCTACCTTCAAAGTGTAAGTTTCAAACAATTCATGAAGAAAGGCGTAGTAGATCCCATCGTTACCACATAGGACAGCATGATTGTCATCGCATGGGTTAATGGCTACTTTTCTGCAAATACCATCAAGTTTCTTGCAGGCCACAACACGAGGTGCAGCATTGGTTCCATTTGATATAGAATTGCTATCCATGCTCCAAACAGTGAGTCTATGGTCAACAACATCAGATATGCCAAATAACTTTTCACAACTTCGAGAAATTTCAAAATTTGTGATCGCGCATTTATATGGATTCTCAAATGGAATCGGATTAGTCAATTCATTGAGTCGAACGACTTCTAATTTATGCTCATGACTTGTAAATGAAAGGATTAGCAATGATGCCTCTACATTTGCAGCGAAATGCTTCAAATCCTTTTCATTTCGCCACACAATTTCTCGAGGCCCTTTGACTGTGTCATAAATATAAATACCTTTGCCGTTCGAATGGGCAAATCTTTCCTGGTCTATGAAGTTTAATTCTTGGCCAGAGTATCCAAACGATGCTACAACGTCCACCATACTTTCAAATTATTTCGACAGAAGGGAAGCAAGTAATAATGGGATACACGATAGAAACTGGTATGAAATACAACGTGCAGCCGTTTCATTTTTTCACTCGGAGTGCTGTACAATAACTTACTTTTCCTAAATCCCAGTCTCAAAAACACACTACAAATCCCAAATCAATATGCTATTATATCTATATGGTATTGTAATATGGAATTGATAGTTGAGATGAAATTGAATGATTCCATCAACCATTCCATTTCGTGCTAAAGAGAATGTAAACAGGGTTTTATGGTCATATTAGTATCTAAAATTCGCAAAAATTCATTCATGAACTTAAATATTTTGCAAAAATAGCAAAATATGTTAGGTCAGATA
>JACCEA010044107.1_pt1 | contig 11433 bp, 30 predicted proteins | sample 7449851 | NCBI WGS metagenome assembly JACCEA01 (sample SAMN15323453, study PRJNA562643) | freshwater metagenome | isolation source: river surface water | place: USA:Blue River Watershed | collected 2017-08-18 | reverse complement strand
TAACAATTTTAGGGTTAGTATAAACAATCTTCATCATTTTATAATCTCTCAAAAAATTCTATACCACATCAGGTACATAAACAATATATCAAAATTCACTTATTTAATCAACTGGTATTGAAATAATGTACGAAAAAAAAGACCCTTTCGGGTCTTTCTTTAATCAATCAATCTGATAACTTTCCACCCACGTCTAATTTAATGTTTCATCATATGGACATTATCGGAGTAGAAGAAAACAAATTCCTTTTTACGTTTATTGAATCTTTTATTAGACTTAGCCATAATATAGTCATCACAAATAACGTTTTTGAAACCAAGTTCTTTCATTTTTTGTTGAACATACGGTGACTGTATCACCAAAATGTCATCTTTCATGACAATATCTTCAAGAAAATCTTTATCAATGTGTAAAGTAACTAACTTAACACCATGTATAAAGAGATCATCCAAATCAGACCCTATCTTTGTAACAAACCGTTTTTTACGCATATTCTCATGAATAATGAAAATAGTATAAAGAACGATAACTAAGATAACACCTGAAAGAAAATCAATGTTAATCATAATGATCAATCCAGTTGAATTATTAATGAATATGAATAACCTTATCAGCTATTCCGTACCTTAAAACATAATCTAACAAAGGTTTTTTTATATCTTTCGGTACTTGATTATTATAATCGAAAAACCATAAATTTGTAAAGTATTTTCTTTCAAAAAAGGCTAAATTAATCTCATTTATTGTTTTAATTTCTCTATAATTAACAGATAAGAAATCAGTAATAATATCAGCAATAATTAAATCTTCACCAGTGGAATATTTTACAATATCACATGGTTTAAGACCTTTCATTTCAATATATGCTGTATCGGTCATCAACATCTTTTTTATTTTAAACCTATTCATCAAATTTATCCATATCATCTTTAATTTTTTTAATCTTATTTTTATCAATTCTTACACCAAAACGCATATTGACGAAAATAATAAAAATAGCAAATCCTATTTCACCAATGTTGATAAAATATATCGAACCTGCAATTGCCAAGATTGATAAAAAGGTAAACTGGAATGTTTCTTCATTTGTGTAATATCGAACAATCCTAACACATAGCTGTATAGTGACAATAAAGAGTAAAACAATTGTAATTAAATCCATTTAATTCTCCAACTAAAAAAAGGGACTATCAAGCCCCTTTCTATTTGTTTGGTTTATGATTTCAGAATGTTATTCACTAGAATTCGATTACCAAAATATCCATATTGCTGTGCAATATCTTGAATTGTAATCGTGTACTCTAAGAATCCACCCCACACTTGGAAACCAGTGAAATCAGTAATCGGTGCGATATTGAAAACTGTTTCTTCTTCCATAACTTTGAAATGTTTACGTTTGAAGTTGATTCGCAATTCTTTTTCAGTTGCTTCAATTTGAATACCAAGTTCACCAACTGCTTTAGAAAAAATTTCGTACTTCATTAATAATATCCTTTGTTTTAAGATCGTTATCATCTGATAACAAGGCTATTATAGTAAACATTTCACCTATTGTAAACCCTATACTGGTCACTATTCACCCATATGGTTATCAATTAAGATATAAAATAAACTACTTTTTAAAATATAAGATATAACAATACAAGCATATATATTAGCAACATGCGTTACCATAGCCAGTATGATTACACAAAATAAGAGTGAAATAAGATAACGTTTTAATTTTATCTCATGATCTGAAACAATTACATAATATGTGTGAATTACTGCAATGAGTGCAATAAATGCATATAATGCGTATTTAATTGTTACATAGCTTATACCTAATATCATAGTGTTATCCAACAAAAAGCCGTTTAATTTCGTATTGTTGTTTGATATACATTGCACGTTCAATATCACCATACAAATATGGGGTTTTTGAAAGTTCAACATCATTTGTCAAATACCATTTAGTGAAAATAAAGTCCAGTTCAACACAATAATAAGATTTGTGATTACTGGTTTTTTTCACTATACGAATTGTTTTAGGCTGTAGTTTAAACCGTGTGATTTTATTTGTGACCAATCTAACCAAAATGAAAAAAATCATAATGGTCAAAATGATTGATTCTAAAATCATATTACTCACCTAGACCGATACGAACTGGTTCATCAGCCGTAATATCAATTTTAGGTGATTTTGATTCTGCCAATTTATGAATGACATCATCACGTAATTCCGCAATGTATGTACTTTCAATCAAACTGATTTTCTGTTCTTCTGTACCGTAAATTGTGCGCTTTTCAACGATTGCAATAGGTTGATCTTTATAGAAATGTAATTCAGTCAAATAACCACGTGATTGACCGATAACAGACATAAAACGGAAATCACCATCATCATTAATTTTGCGGTACATTGTGATTGGAAATACAGTGCGATTCAAACCAATTCGTTCCATAATTCGAGCCACATCAAGAAATTTTGAAACCTTTAATTTATCGCTGTGATTAGAAATGATCATATCACCAAAGTCTTTATAGTTCATATTCGTTACCTCATGTTTGTTTAAAAATATGTATTAGTATTATTTAGACGTAATTATCCTTAAAGATTTAAAGTATATTAAAAATTCATATCTAGTATACTTAATGCGAAGCATTTCAAAACCTTTAGGTTTTGGTTATTATAGAGTGTTTCAAATATATCTAGTACACTCTAAAATATTCTAAATGTTTCTAATATATTCTAGTACACTTTAAACATTTCTAATATTAGAAGCTAACGCTTCAACCCTCATTACATTCGGGTTATAATTCATTTTTAATATTTTATATAATTTTAATAAAATTCTTTAAGGGATGTGGTTACATTATCCACATTAGCCATTCCCTTAATGCCGTTCTATTACTATACTTGGCTGACTTGTCGCAAATCCTTAACCCAATAAAAAAGCCAATCAAAATGATCGGCTTCTAACTTTTCTGTAGACGTGTTTCAGCATCAAGGATTTGCAAAACATTCAAAAAATATTAATTTATACTGACATTCAATATTTTTTTATTTTAGAGCTATGAACCCTAAAGTGTTTCGCTTTGTCGGATTTGACATCCCAAGTCTAAAACGCTACAATGAATACACGTTTTGACTAACTCTCGTTGCTGAACCCAATAGGTCTAAGTGGGGTGCAGGGAAAGTATCAATGCTTCTACGGTTGACTGGATAGCTTGGAAACTATAGCATGTATGACTGATTTTTTACATTAGAAGTATATTCAACACAATCAGCTAGTGTATACTTTTGATCTAATGTTTGCTTAATAGAGCTGTAATTAATTAACATATATTATACCACAATTAGTTGCACAATGCAAGCTAATATGCTAAAATAATTTGTTAAATCTATCTGACTATAAAAAAATATATCTTTCATAAAATTATACCAAATATAAAATTATATTTAGTCCATAAAAAAAGGACTTAATAGCCCTTTTTGTGTATGATTATTCCAGTATGGTTATATTCTGAATCATATTTTAAAAATTGTTCGTCAATAAACTTTTCGGTGAATTCTTTAATATCTTCATCCATCGTCGAACCACCAACAATTATTTTTTTGCGCTGTGTGATTAGGTTTTCACCAGTGAATTCCAGTGTAACTTCACGCTGAATATCCATTCGTTTATAACCCTCACGGAACAATTCCATTGGTTCAACATGGAATGATAGATAACCGTTTAATGATACATCTGAACCAGTCACTTTATATGGATAACATCCACATGCAAGTTCTGCCAAACGTGCATATTCATCGGCTGTTTCTTTATCTTCAAATACACATAATGCAGTCGGTTTTTCAAAAAAACTTGAGCCATATACAACATAAACTTTATTCATATCAATCTACCAAATTTTAAGGCTTTACCATATTCTTGTTCACGTTCTTTTTTAGCTTTAGATAGGTTTATATAATATTCATTCTCATGACAAATGAAATTTACAAGTACACCATCACAATCATCATCCTTTTCAACGAAATGGAAAATTACAGTATATTCTTTCATAGGTCTAATAGTAAAATCACCATCATAAAGATATGGTGTTTCTGTATACTTAAATCCAGTATAACAATCCAAATCAATTTTAACATTACCAACAGTGATATAACGCATTTTGTTATCGCACTTAATGTATGTTAGATCAAATGCAAGTTTTTCAGCTTGTTCATTAGATGCATTATTAAGAATTAATACAGGAATATAATCACGACGATATTGATCATAACCAAGAATTGTATATTTTGCGCTCATAAATTTTACCTAAAAAAATGGGGATGTAATACCCCATTTATTAATCAATTGTCATAATCTTCATCAAAGTCATCTTCTTCATCAAATTCATCAACATCATCACAAGTGTAATATGTATCAGGGTATCCGTTTGAAGCAGAATTTTTCTTTGCGTTATTTAAGTTTTTTACCAGTTCTTCAATAGTTTCAGGATTGCGATTAATTGTCTTATTACCTTTTTCATGTTGCCAAGATTGACCAACCTCCAAAGTGTAACCGAAATATTCAATCAATTCAGGAATAGTACCTGAAACATCTTTTTCATTACCACGACGATGAACAACAATAGTGAAAATATTTGACATTATATATCCCAAAGTTTGAAAAACAAAGTTAATTTAAATGAGTGATGTTATCTTAGAATGGTATTTTTTATTTTTAACACGTAAAAGTTTAATCTTAACACCTTTAGTATCAAAAACAACTTCCGATTCATCAGCATATTTTGCATCATCAAGGAAATAGATTTTTCCATTTTTGATCTTGCCTAACACACGTGCTTGATGTGTCATTTTTTTACTTGAGAAACCGAAAACACCATCTGAACCAAATTCTTTCTTATCATATGAATCTAATTCAAACATTTCATACCAAACTTCTTTACCATCAAAATTATAAATGATAGTACCGATATAATGTTCTAAATCAGCTTGTGAAATTTTCGGACTAAAATCTCCGTGATGTTTCAAGTAATCTAAATTTAATGGAACTTCATCTTTGACAATTTCAAAACCCTTTGCTTCTGTAAGAAGCCAGTCATTAAATGATTTCATTTTTAATATCCTATGTTGAATTTATATCTTTATTTATTGAATTTTGGTTGGGTCTTAAAGAGCGACCCAACCATGTTTACGGAAAAATTCTTTATTTTCCTCATACTCAATCTCTTTTAGTTTTTGAACAATTTCACCCATTCGATCATAGATACCATCAACTTTTTCTTGTAAAGCGACCATTTCAGGATGATCACCAACAAAACCCTTTTTGACTAATTCATCAAAACCACTTTCTTCAATTTTCATTGATTCAGCGTTAAGTTCGTTGTATTCTTTAACAAGTAATTCTTTGTTTGACATAATCATTTCCTTTTTAATCCGTACCTCCTATCGGGTACATGATTAATATATCAAAATGACCCTATGATGTCAACATAAACATCTTAATTGTTGGTGAAAAAATAGTCAAAAGAATCATAATCAACCAAAATAACCACCCGATATAAATTGGTGAAAATAACAATGCTTTACCAACATTGATTGTTTTTCTACTGATTTCGACTGATAGATAATACAAAATAATTGTAAACAAGCCAAATGCTATACATTGCCACGCTGTAATCATAGTCGGTTTTCTCTATACCAGTTTTCGCATTCTTTAATAATTCTTTCACGGTTTTCCACAATATAATTAATAAACCGTTCCCTTTTCTTTTTGGATAAACGTTTACATTGTTCCTCTAAAGGTACACCATAAAACCCATCATTCTTAACCGTATACGCAACTGAATCAGGTGCAGAACGTTCATACAGAACATATTCAGCCTTGATACATTCCCCTTTGTAATAGTCCACAAACAGGTATAATTTACCCATATCATCGAACATATTAACAATATCACCATTAAGTCGTTTTGGTTTTGTCATATTCTGCTATCACTTCTTTTAAATGTTTATAACTAATGGAATATGTTGATTTATATGGATGAATGAATTTTTCATCAGACCCACCTTTTGAATACCAACAATTTTTTAATGGTGGTTTAGAATCAATATATGATTTCATTCTTGCCAGTAAACCACGTGCATGATCAATACCACCTGCAAATTTTAATACATCTTTAACTTTCATATTACAACCCATTCCCCGATTGCTGAATAAAACCAACAATGTTTTTTGAAATCAGACCAACGTTCAGTAGGTAAACCAATTGTTTGAAGTGAATCATAATCAATCCCATGACTGACCCATAGAACTTTTGGTGACATTAATAATTGTCTACCTAAGTAGTCAACATCAAAATCTTCATATAGACTTACAATAATCATTGTTTCACCTCTATATAAAAACCATCATCATGATCAACTATATATGCAGTATCATAATTCAACTTTATTTGAAAGTCTTTGTTATATCTTCTCAATGTTGATTTTTTATCTAGCGTATTTTCTTTACGATGATCAATAATAACTAAATCAATTAATCCATGATTAGCCATATTTTGACCTAGATAAAATGAATCATGGCTTTTAGAACGTTGATCAACATCAACAAACCCAACAATATTACCATTGTTATCAGTATGAATAAATTTATTCAAATTTGAAAAGATAAGGATTTTTTTGTTGCTAACTGTTTTAAGATATTCATTAATTTCAATAATCATTCAACACCTATCAATTTTTTAACTTGTTCATTAATATCATCAGTTGCTTTAGAAAACTCAGGATATTGATCATTGATTTTAATAGTATAACGGATTGGATATTTGATAGCATCCGTTTTACCATATTCTGACCGTTCTTTAATATACGAATATTCAGCCACAACTTTGACATCATCAGAAAGGTTCATTGTATCATATGCAAACTTTTTAACAAGTATATAATGTTTATGTGATACACGACTTTCCAGTTGAATTAGTTCAAAATCTTGACCAAAAGAATTAATATAACCAACATGATAACAACGGTTGATTAATGTATTAACTGTCCGTGTAATTGGTTTACCATCCATTATCTTCTTTCTCCAATTTTCTAAAAACCTTATTACTAAAATCTTCAAAGTAATAAATCCATTCAGCCGAACAAGATAACTTTTTTGGATGAATATCATTAAATCTATTAACCAGTGTTTCTAAAGCTGACAAATGATCAGCATAGTTATGATAAGATTTATAATCATATACCCAATCCCATGCACCCACATATTTCTTTTGGATTAATTCTTCAATATGTTCGATTGTTAAATTAATACGCTTTATTAGATTTTTTTTGTCTATTTCATGTACTGTAAAATTATCTATCATATTAGAATCTCAAGGTTGTTCCTTTAAACCATCCACTACAAGCAACACCCGATACTTTTGCACCTTGTGTATTTTTAGCAGTCCATTTTGTTTTAAATGTATCATCATTTGTGCATCCAAAAAAAGAATAACCATGAGTTTCAATCTCAGTGAATCCATTTTTCTGTAATGCTTCTACAGCATCTTTATGACTTGAACAGCCAAATAAAACAGTAGATAAAATAACAATTGTGATAAGTTTTTTCATATATATTTTTCCATAAAAAAAGGTTACACCCTAAAAGAGTATAACCTATTTTGTTAAAAACGTAAAGTAGTTTGTTTTAAAATTCCTTTACAAAGTACACCACCGATTGGCTGACCTAAATTAGTTTCACCAGTAAAATACTTTGATTCGATACCATTACCACACTTTAAATTTTTAAGTGGTTCAGATTGGAATTTGATATTAATAATACCTGCTTTATGTACTTGATTCCAATCACTTTCATCAGTAGTTTTTAATTGTGAACATGCAATGATTACTACAAGCACAGATAATAAACCAATTAATTTAATCATATAATTCCTATACTTCAATAAAGATAACATATTTTGTAGGGAATAATTCTAACATATGTTTCTTAAAAGAATCAACCTTAGAAGCTAATCTTTTATCACGATATACACTAGCATTATAATTACCCAAATCAATCCAAACATATATGAAATCTGAATCAATTGTTTTTCCACGTAATCGACGATCAAGATTTTTCGTGCTTTGGTTGATAGTATAATAGTTGAATCGTTGATCACATAAATCTAAATTTGCACGTGTTGCAAACTCTCTTACACATCCTATGTTATGTGTAACGTAAATATCATATTCAACATCAAACATATTGGCAACTGTATTAGTTGAACCTGAACCACGGAAACCGTTGCATTTAATTGTATTATCGGTATCACTCAATACCATTCTAAAAGTTGTATCATCATTAGAAAATTTATCATTTAATAGAGAAAGATAGTCTAATTGATAGGTAATAAATTTTTCAAAAGAATTCTGTGACATGTAAAACACCCTTATATATTGCGAAAACCACAAATATATTTAGGGTGATTTTTTATGCCATTTTTTCAATTTGACGTTTAAGAAACTTAATCATTTCAACAACGGTATCAGCTTCACATCCACTCAATGTTTTATAATCATTACTGGAAATGATGAACCATTCACCTTTACATAGGATATATGCTTCACTATTATCATCAATAACACCATCAATAACACCATCAATAATATAAACTTTTTTCATATTATTCTTATTTTTTGAAAATTCAATACTCAGTACAGCATCGGGTACAATTGTTGATTCATTAATATTGAATGAACCGATTAAGAAAGAACGGTTTTCTACTGATACTATTAAATTTGTTTTCATCTTATTACTCCATATATTTTTACCTCACTATCTTAATATACAAAAAAAGGACTGCACTTGACAATCCTTTTTAACATATCTTTACATTATTTTGTGTGTAACACCATTACAGATTTAACTCTACGTTTTGGTAATAAACCTCGACCACCATAATGACGTTCATCAAAAGTTTGACCACCATTACCAACATTCATTGTACTGAAAATATCATGATCATATACATAATTTGTATTTGATTCATTAGCAAGTTTAGTTTTCCAGTTATCAATTCCAAACATAGAAACTTTAAAACTCATTAGCTTTAATTTTTCAATGACTTGTTCCATACCAATATCATGAATATCAACATCAAGTGAAATAATTATCTCTTTATAAATTTTCATATGATGTTCACCATTTGAAGCATTTTTAATATAATCAAAAACAACTTCAATCTGCTTACAAATACTTTTAATAGCGTTATTCACACCAATAGTTTTTTGCTGTTCTTGGCTAGTAACAAATTCTTGTGCAGTTGGTATTTTTAATTCAATCATAATTCTGTATATACCTTTGATGTAAAGTTATAAATTTTTTTAGTACCATCAAGATAATAGATAATAGATAATACAGTCTTTACGATACCATGTTGAGTTTGTTTGTTCAATAGGTGTTCCATATTCATTACATGGTGTTTCATTACCATCTAAACCCCAATCGAATGACCACCGTTCACCACAGCATTCACAATAATCTGAATAATCTTCTGTGATTTGACGCAATTTCCAAACTGCATCTTTTTCATTATTTGCTTCAACAATAATGGTTGAACGTACATCATTATTTTCGTATAGTGAACCACCCGAATTATTTTGAGAAGTTGCATAAAACATAATTAAATTTCCTGAAATTCTTTTCGACCATCTTTTTATTAGATGATATAAGTTGTATTGTACTTTTCCTTATTCGATTCATCATATAATGAATCACCATATATACACGGTGTTTCATATTCTTCAATACTATAAAACCACCACCGTTCCCCACAGCAGTCACAATAGTCTGAATGATCATAGGTGATTTCCCGAAGTTTGTCACGTGCTTCATCATATGAATCGGCTTCAACAATTACTTCTTGACGAACTTCATCATTTTCAATCCAGTCACCACCCGAATTATTTTGAGATAACGTATAAAACATTTAATAATCCTCAGAATCCATAAGTATAAGTGACATATACCAACCATCACCATCACGTTTATGATAAATTTGTGCCGATTCGCTATAGTATCCATTTGATGACCCATAGAAACGAATATCTACATATCCTTTAATTGTTGCAAATTTAATAAATGTCCATGTAGAACTTTCATCACTATAACAACCATCTTCATCTTTTTTAGATTCACCATCTTTCCATACAATTTCAGCCATTGTAATAGGTTGACCAACAAGATCAGATAGATTACCAGTGATTGATTCAATATAAACATGTTCACAACAATCTTGTTCATGTTTTAACTTATATTTTGGTTCTGAATCATCACCAATATAAAAATTGATGGTATCATCATCATTGTTACAACGTTCAACACGGCTGAATACAGTCCCGATAAGTTGATTATATACTTTGTATCCGCTTGACATAATTATACCTTTAATTTATTTTTCATGAATTTAATAAAATCCATTCTTAATTTCAATTGATTACCTTGCCATAAAGTTTCATGTTCTTTATGTAGATTATATTCTTCCTTTCCACCAATTGGATAAATTAAATCACCACTAAAATGTTTCCATTGTTGTGATAATTCTTTAATCTGAAAATGATAGAATCGTTTACCAATAACGGATAAATTCTCACAAAGCCCGCAATCATATAAAAAGTGTTTTTTACCTTTTTTCATTTTTGCTTCCAGTAGCTCGATTGCATCAATTAATTTCATTTCACTCATTTTTAAAACACTTCTTGAACTTTGTAAACGTTATATTTGCCTTTATGTAATCGAATGAATGTTTTGATAGCTTCTATACTGTTTTCAGCATATACAATATCATCAACTTCATCCCATTCAGCATTATACCATATCATAAACTTTTTCATAATATTCTAACCAATTAATTCAAAAGAAATATAGTCGTGGTTACTTTCTAACCAGTGAATCATATCCTCATAATCGGTATCTGCACTAAATTGTTTACAGCCGATCATTCCCCATGATTTATAAAAAATGATTTTTTTCATATTATTTCCCTAATTCATCTTTGTGAACAAAAAATGATTTTAAACCACGTGTACTAACAAAATCTAATAGTTGAACATTATCCCCAACAACCCGACCCTTAGCATACATTTTACCTTTCCATCGAACAAATTCATAATCTTTTATTCCATGTTCTTCAATCATTTTATTCGTTTTTTTAATATCATTTCTGATAATAAGAATAATTATAATGAGTGATGGAATAAACCAAAACCAAAAATTAGTAGAAATCATCAAAATCACCAATCATAATAATTGAATCATTCAATTCACCAAACTTTTTTCTTGCTTGTGTTAATTGAACTTGACTAGCATATTCAATAACTTTAATTGCATTTTTATTAAATGACAAATAACGGATTTCGTTATGGACTGCAACAACTTCACCGATAATTTCTTCTTGCCAGT
>JACCEA011953692.1_pt1 | contig 11435 bp, 9 predicted proteins | sample 7449851 | NCBI WGS metagenome assembly JACCEA01 (sample SAMN15323453, study PRJNA562643) | freshwater metagenome | isolation source: river surface water | place: USA:Blue River Watershed | collected 2017-08-18 | reverse complement strand
CTTGAAACGCTGCTGGGCATCGGTGTGCTTCTCCTGGGACTTCACGGTCTCCGGCCGGGCCTGCAAGATGTAGATCTTGCCGTCGCGGCCATCCTTGCCCCACTCGATGTCCATCGGCCGGCCATAGTGCTTCTCGATGAGCACGGCGTACCGGGCCAGCTGCTGCACGTCGGCGTCGGACAGGCAATAGCGGTTGCGCTGCTCCAGCGGCACGTCCACGGTCTTGATCAGTTTGCCGCTGGCCGCCTTTTCCTCGGGCGTGGCGAACACCATCTGGATCAGCTTGGAGCCCAGGTTGCGGCGGATGACCGACTGCTTGCCCGCAGCCAGCATGGGCTTGTGGACGTAGAACTCGTCGGGGTTGACCGCGCCCTGCACCACCGTCTCGCCCAGGCCGTAGCTGGCGGTGATGAAGACAACGTCCTCGAAGCCGGACTCGGTGTCGATGGTGAACATCACGCCCGCGGCGCCCAGGTCGGAGCGGACCATGCGCTGCACGCCGGCGGACAGGGCCACGTCGGCATGGGCGAAGCCCTTGTGGACGCGGTAGCTGATGGCGCGGTCGTTGTAGAGGGAGGCGAAGACCTCCTTCATCTTGTGCAGCACCTGCTCGATGCCCACCACGTTGAGGAAGGTCTCCTGCTGGCCGGCAAACGACGCGTCGGGCAGGTCCTCCGCGGTGGCGGAGGACCGGACCGCGAAGCTGGCCTGGGCGTTGCCCGCGCACAGCGTGTCGAAGGCGGCCCGGATGGCGGCCTCCAGGTCGGCCGGGAAAGGCTGGGCCTCGACCCAGCCGCGGATCTCGGCGCCGGCGGCGGCCAGCGCGCGCACGTCCTCGGTGTCCAGGGCGTCCAGGCGGGCCTGGATGCGCTTTTCCAGGCCACCCTCGGCCAGGAATTCGCGGAAAGCGTGCGCCGTCGTGGCAAAGCCGGTGGGCACCTTCACCCCGCCGGGCAGCTGGGAGATCATTTCGCCGAGGCTGGCGTTCTTGCCGCCCACCACCTCGACGTCGCTCATTCTCAGATCTTCAAAGGGTACGACCAGTGCGGTCGCCTCGAATCGTGCAGACATGGGAAGACTCCAGAAGTAAAAAACCGGGGGGCGTCGGCGGCGAGCAGGGCACTCCTCGTGGCGAGGGGGCTGGCGGCGGACACGGAACACGGGCCTGCGGGGGCACACGGAGACACGGCCAGCCAGGCTTGTGCTTGTTGGTGTGGGAGGCTGGCGGTCATCGAACGGGCGGACGCAGGCGGTGTTCGGATAATGTGACCCATTGTAGGGGCCGAACCGCCCTCCCCGGCGGTTTTCCACCCCTCGCAGCCCACTCCTTTTCCGCCCCGTTCCCGACGCCTCGTTTCGCCCAGACCCACCCGCTCCACCTGCCATGGCCCAACGCACCGTTTTCTTCATCTCCGACGGCACCGGCATCACCGCCGAGACCTTCGGCAACGCCATCCTGGCCCAATTCGAGATCCAGGCCCGCCATGTGCGCCTGCCCTTCGTGGACTCGGTGGACAAGGCCCACCAGGCGGTACGCCAGATCAACCACACGGCCGAGGTCGAGGGCCATCGCCCCATCGTCTTCACCACCCTGGTGAACATGGAAGTCCTCCATGTGATCGAGCAGGGCTGCAAGGCGATGCTGCTGGACATGTTCGGCACCTTTGTGCGGCCGCTGGAAATCGAACTGGGCATCAAGTCCAACCACCGGGTGGGCCGCTTCTCCGACGTAAGCAAGAGCCAGGCCTACCATGACCGGATCGAGGCGATCAACTTCAGCCTCGCCCACGACGACGGCCAGAGCAACCGCGACCTCGAAGGCGCCGACGTGATCCTGGTGGGGGTGAGCCGCAGCGGCAAGACGCCGACTTCGCTGTACCTGGCCATGCAGTACGGCCTCAAGGCCGCCAACTACCCGCTGATCCCGGAGGACTTCGAGCGCCAGCAGCTGCCGGTCGCCCTGCTGCCGTTCAAGAAGAAGATCTTCGGCCTGACCATCCAGCCCGAGCGCCTCTCGGAGATCCGCAATGAGCGGCGGCCCAACTCCCGCTACGCCTCGCTGGAGAACTGCCGCATGGAGGTGGCGGAAGCCGAGGCGATGATGCGGCGCGCCGGCATCCGCTGGCTGTCGACGACGACCAAGTCGATCGAGGAAATCGCCACCACCATCCTGCAGGAAGTGCGGCCCGAGCGGCTGGAGTATTGACGCGGGAGGGGCCGGCGGGGCCCGGCCCTCGACCGGGCTATCGGCGATAGCTCTGGCCCCGCGTGAAGGCCGCCTCGATCTGATGCAGACGGGAGGCGGCGACGGATTCCTGGCCACGCCGGGCCTTCTCGACGATCTGCTGAAACTGGCTGGGCGATTGTTCCTGCCCGGCCTGCGCCTTCCCGACAACGTCTCCGCCCCCCTTGGCCGCTGGGGGCTGCTGCAGTGAGACGGAGCCCAAGCCGGCAAATGAGGCCGTCAACCATGGGGGCGTCACGCCGGTGTCGCCTCCGGGCAGCTGGGAGGCTGCCTGGACGGCGTAGGCTGCAACCGTGTCAAAGCCCAGTGCGTCACTCAAGCCCGCAGTCATGGCCTCCACCGTCATGGCGAGCCGGTTCCGACCTTCCTTGGTGTGCGCGAGCTCGGAGTTGCCCGCGCTGAACTGGCTGATGGCTGCCTGCATGATGTCGCGCGGCCCGGGCGGGGGTTGATTTTTGCGCAGGTCGGCGATCAATTTTCTTGTCTCCATGCGCATTTGCATGGCGGTCTTTGGCTCGCCCTGAAGCAGCCCCGTCCAATGCTTTCCCAGAGGTGGCAAAGCACCGCCCCCCACGCGGAGGTCACTGAATCCGCGGACGGACGCCCGGCGTAGCCCATTGAGCTTTGAGAACAACTCGTCGTAGTCCCTCCGCGCGGCTCGCAGGTCACCCGAGAACATCCGGCCCAGGAAGCTGGGCCGACAAAGGCCGCCGTAGGGACGCCCCTCCATCGCCCGGTGGAGCGGGCAATGCGCGCCGACCTGGGCGGTCGATTGAGCGATGGTCTTGACGACATACGCACGCTCGCCTGGCTCGATCGTGCCGCCGCGAAGCAATTCGACCAGGACGTCGGCGCGCGCCCGGTCCATTCCGGCGCCGCCCAGTCCTTCGACCAGTCCCGCCAGCGGCGCGGAGATCTTGATCTGGTAGACGGAATCACCGGACCCGCGCAGCTTGCAAATTTCATGGAACAGGTCCCGGATCAGCGTCTTGTCCAGGTCATCCGGTCGGAGGTCGCGGCAGAACTCCGCAACCGCCCGGGACGCAGCGCCTTCGCTCCGGGCGTCTTCGACTCGCCTGCGCAATTCGGCGCAAAGTGCTCGCCGCTCGGCTTGGGGCATCGGCTTGTCGACCGCCCCCTGGCCCGCTGCTGCCGACCGACCTCGCCCCGCGGCCTGGCGGGTGCCTGCGAGGGGTTCGTCGGCCTCCGTTCGCGTTCGCTTGAGGAACCGTTCGGTCGGGTCCTGACCGGCGGGCTCGCGCAAGCGGTGGTAGCTGGGGCTTTCCCTCCTCAGGGGTGGACCGATCTGGGCCCGCCGCACTCCGGCGGCGTCCGGTCCCTTGGCGCCTCCCGCTCCCGCACCCGCGGGAGGCGTGGGACGTCCAGGCGAGACCGCACCGACGCTCTGGCTGATGGTTGCATGGGGCAGCTTGCCCTGGGGTCCTCCAGCTCGCATGAATCCTCCTCGCAGGCCTGTCTGGGAATAGGTTGCCCATCAGTAACCCTTCGTCAGGGGTGGTTCAGGATGCGGGGAACCCGCGGCCGGGAGCCACCCCGGGCGCTGCCCGATCCCCGCCTTTCGAGGGGGAAACAGGGGAAGAACCCGATCAATAGAAAAACCAAATGAGGGGTATTGAATCAATCGAATTCACAAATGACCCTCCCGGGCCTACGATTCACCCCGTTCCCTGTCATCAACCCCAACCAATAGGAAACAGCAGATGTCCGTCATCAACACCCAGGTCAAGCCCTTCAAGAACATGGCTCTCAAGCAGGGCAAGTTCGTCGAGGTCACCGAGGCCAACATCAAGGGCAAGTGGTCCGTCTTCTTCTTCTACCCCGCCGACTTCACCTTCGTCTGCCCCACCGAGCTGGGCGACGTCGCCGACAAGTACGCCGAACTGCAGAAGATGGGCGTGGAGGTCTACTCCGTGTCCACCGACACCCACTTCGTGCACAAGGCCTGGCAGGACGCCTCGGACACCATCCGCAAGATCCAGTACACGATGATCGGCGACCCCACCGGCGCCCTGACCCGTGCCTTCGACTGCATGCGCGAAGACCAGGGCCTGGCTGACCGCGGCACCTTCATCGTCGACCCCCAGGGCGTGATCCAGGCCGTGGAAATCACCGCCGAAGGCATCGGCCGCAACGCCGAAGACCTGCTGCGCAAGGTCAAGGCCGCCCAGTACGTCGCCGCCCACCCCGGCGAAGTCTGCCCCGCCAAGTGGGAAGAAGGCGCCGCCACCCTCAAGCCCTCCCTGGACCTGGTCGGCAAGATCTAATCCAGACGGCACGCCCGTCCCTGAAGGGACCGGCACTCACCACCCGGCGCCGGCGGCCACCCGCCCCGGCGACCGATGAACGAGGCCCGGGGTGCACCCCGCCCCGGGCCTTTTGTTTTTCGAAAATCCGACGACTACACGACACATCACGGAGGACACCATGCTCGACGCCGCACTCAAAGCCCAACTCGCCAGCTACCTCGAACGCATCACCCAGCCGGTGGAAATCACCGCCCAGCTCGATGACTCGCAGGCCTCGCGTGACATGCAGGCCCTGCTGCGCGACATCGCCGAGTCCTCCAAGCTGGTCACCGTGACCGAGAGCCAGGGCGGCCCGCACCGCACGCCCTCCTTCGCGGTGCACCGTCCCGGCGAAACACACGGCCCGCGCTTCGCCGGCCTGCCCATGGGGCACGAATTCACTTCCCTGGTGCTGGCCCTGCTCCAGGTGGGCGGCTACCCGCCCAAGGTCGAACAGGCGGTGCTGGACCAGATCCGCGCGCTGGACGGCGACTTCGAGTTCGAGGTCTATGTCTCCCTGACCTGCCACAACTGCCCGGACGTGGTCCAGGCGCTGAACCTGATGGCGGTGCAGAACCCGCGCATCAAGGCCACCATGATCGAGGGCAGCCTGTTCCAGGCCGAGGTCACCGAGCGCCAGATCATGGCCGTTCCGACCGTCTTCCTCAACGGCACCATGTTCGGCAACGGCCGCATGACGCTCGAGGAGATCCTGGCCAAGATCGACAAGGGCGGCCAGGCCCGCGAGGCCGAGAAGATCAGCGCCAAGGCGCCCTTCGACGTGCTGGTGGTGGGCGGCGGCCCAGCCGGCGCCGCGGCGGCGGTGTATGCCGCCCGCAAGGGCGTGCGCACCGGCGTGGCCGCCGAGCGCGTGGGCGGTCAGGTGCTGGACACCCTGGGCATCGAGAACTTCATCTCGGTGCAGCACACCGAAGGCCCGCAGTTCGCGGTCGCCCTGGAGCAGCATGTGCGCGCCTATGAGGTGGACATCATGAACCTGCAGCGCGCCACCGCCCTCAAGACCGGCCAGCCCGGCGAACTGATCGAGGTGCAGATGGAAAGCGGCGCCACGCTCAAGGCCAGGTCGGTGATCCTCTCCACCGGCGCGCGCTGGCGCAACCTGGGCGTGCCCGGCGAGGCCGAGTACAAGAACAAGGGCGTGGCCTACTGCCCGCACTGCGACGGCCCCCTGTTCAAGGGCAAGCGCGTCGCGGTGATCGGCGGCGGCAACTCCGGTGTCGAGGCGGCCATTGACCTCGCGGGCGTCGTGGAGCACGTGACGCTGATCGAGTTCGGTACCGAGCTGCGCGCCGACGCGGTGCTGCAGCGAAAGGCGGCCAGCCTGTCCAACGTGACCATCATCACCAACGCGCAGACGACCGAGGTGACCGGCGACGGCCAGAAGGTCAACGGCCTCGTCTACAAGGACCGCGCGTCTGGCCAGGAGCAGCGAATCGAGCTGGCGGGCGTGTTCGTGCAGATCGGCCTGGTGCCCAACACCGAATGGCTCAAGGGCACGGTGGAACTGTCCAAGCACGGCGAGATCGTGATCGACGCCAAGGGCCAGACCTCGGTCCCGGGGGTGTACGCCGCCGGCGACGCGACCACGGTGCCCTTCAAGCAGATCATCGTGGCCGCCGGCGAAGGCGCGAAGGCCGCTCTCGGGGCCTTTGACCATCTGATCCGCACCAGCGCGCCGGCCTGAGTCGGGCGCCCGGCAAGGTCCGGCCGGGCCCGAAAGAAGGGGCCGCATGCCACGCAAATCGCGTGACAATGCGGCCCCTTCCTTTTGGCTGATGGAGAGCAGGCATGCAGGGCGACCCGAAGATCATCCACCACCTCCAGGCGCAGCTGCGCAACGAGCTGACCGCCACCAACCAGTACTTCCTGCATTACCGGATGCTCAAGCACTGGGGCTTCGGCAAGCTGGCCAGGAAGGAGTACGAGGAGTCCATCGGCGAGATGAAGCATGCCGACACGCTGATGGCCCGCATCTTCACCCTGGACGGCCTGCCCAACCTGCAAGACCTGGGCAAGCTGCTGATCGGCGAGGACGTGCCCGAAATCCTGGACTGCGACCTGCGCCTGGAGCGGGCCGCACAGGTGACCATCAAGGAAGGCATGGCCGCCTGCGAGGCGGCGCGCGACTACGTTTCGCGCGATCTGCTGCAGGACATCCTCAACGACACCGAGGCGCACATCGACTTCCTCGAGACCCAGATCGACCTGATCGGGAAGGTCGGCCTGCCCAACTACCTGCAGACCCAGATGGACCCGGCCAGCGAGGGCTGAGGCCGGGTCGCTCCCCTGCCCTTCAGGGCGTGGCCCACTGCCGCAGGAGGTTGTGGTACACGCCGGTGAGGGCGATGGTCTCTTCGCTCTCCCCTTGCCGGGCGCGGAGCTTGAGCAGGTTCATGTCGAGGTCGAACAGCAGGCGGCGCTGCTCGTCGCTGCGCACCATGCTCTCGATCCAGAAGAAGCTCGCCAGCCGCAGGCCCCGCGTGACCGGGGTGACCTGGTGGACGCTGGTGCCGGGGTACAGCACCGCGTCGCCCGCTGCGAGCTTGACGCCGCGGCTGCCGTAGGTGTCCTGCACCAGCAGCTCGCCGCCGTCGTAGTCGGCCGGGTCGCTGAGGAAGACGGTGCAGGAGATGTCGGTGCGCACCCATTCGCCGGTGCTGGCCGAGTGCATGACGGCCCCGTCCACATGCGGGCCGAAATGGTTGGCCTCGCCGCCATAGCGGTTGAACAGCGGGTTGTAGATCCGCCGCGGCAGGGCCGCCGAGAAGAAGACGGGGTCCCGCTGCAGGGCCGCCTTGACCAGCGGCCCCAGGGTGCGGGCGGCCTCGCTGTCCTGCGCCAGCTGCTGGTTGTGCTTCTGTGTCGCGGCCTGCGCGCCGGCGGTGCCGCGCCCGTCGATCCAGGGCGCCTCGGGCCCGAGCAGCGCGCGGGCGCTCTTCAGTTCCTCGGCGGTGAGCAGGTTCTTCAGGTGCAGCAGCATGGCGGGCCTTTCCTTCGGCGGGAGACGGGGGCGCGGCCGCTTCAGAACAGGGTCTTGAGGCTCAGCTCCACCCGGCGGGTGGCGCCCGGCACGTAGAAGCCGCGATAGAGCTGGTCCGCGTACAACTTGTTGGTCAAGTTGGTGACGTTGAGCTTGGCGATCATGTTCGCGCCCAGGTTGTGCTCCACCATCGCGTCGGCGGTGGTGAAGGCCGAGGCCACCAGGTTGCGGTTCTGGTCGGGGCTCTGCTCGCCGCGGTAGTTCACGCCCGCGCCGACCCGCCACTTGGGCGCGAGGCGGTAGGTGCTCCAGAGGCTGGCGCTGTGCCGGGGGGTGAGGCCGGGGCGGTCGCCCTCGCGCTGCGCGTTACCGGTGGCCGAGGAGACGTCGATCTTGGCCTCGGGGATCCAGCTGTGGTTGTAGAACAGGTCCCAGGCGGGGGTCAGGCGGCCGGCGAAGTTGAACTCCATGCCAGTGGCGTGGCGCTTGCCCGAGAGCAGGTACTGGTTGGCGGCCGAGTCGACGTCGGTGTTGCGCTCGTTGTACTTCTCGGAGTGGAACAGCGCGACGCCCAGCATGGCCTTCTGGTTCAACACGTCCCACTTGCCCCCGACCTCGAAGTTGCGGCTCTTCTCGGGCGGGGTGTTGACCAGCGTGCTGTTGGTGCCGGTGAGGGCCTGGTTGATCGCGTACTGGTAGGTGTCGCCCGAGGTGTTGTACGAGCTGCCGTAGGAGCCGTAGTAGGAGGCGGTTTCGCTCGGCTGCCACAGCAGGCCCACGCGGGGGCTGAACAGGGTCTCGGCCATCGCGAAGCGGTTGCCGCTGGTGTCGTTGTAGATCGCGGTGAAGCGGTCCATGCGCAGGCCGGCCACGGCCTTGACCTGCGGCGCCAGGTGCACCGAGTCCTGGGCGTAGACGCCGACGGTGTAGGAACGGAAGCGGTTCATCGCGATGCTGCGGGTGTCCGCGCGCGACTCGCCGTCGTCGGGCGTGCCGACGGTGGTGGTGTAGGCCGCGTCGGGGTTGGCGGTGCCGGTGCTGGTCGCGCTGGTGTTGTAGAGGGCGCTGCCGCCGGCGCTGTTGTTTCGCTGGGCGATGTCCCGCACCAGGTCGGCGCCGGCGATCAGCTCGTGCTTGCGGCCCAGGCCCTGGAAGCCGCCGGTGTACTCGAACTGGGCCTGGGAAATCTCGCTTTCACCACGGCGGCCCTTGCCGGTTCGGGTGAGGACGGTGTCGCCAGTGACTTGGGACAGGCTGGTGATCGGCCCCTGGCTGGCGCAGGCGGCGCGCTGGGCCCAGCCGGCCGCCGCATTGGCGCCGCTGGTGGAGGCGGTGTTGTTGCACCAGGCCATGGCGTGCGCCCACAGGTCACGCTCGTAGTGGCCATGGCGCAGGACGGTCTTGAACTCCCCGTCCGAGTCCAACCGGTGCTTGTGGCTCAGGGTGACGAAGCTGGAAGTGGTACGCAGGGTGTCGCTGGCGAGACCGTAGAAGTTCTTCGCGGGCAGCACAGGCACGATGCGGCCACTGGTGTTGTTGCTCGCCACCGAGCTGCCGTTGTCGATCAGCCAGGGGTGGTTATAGAGGGGGCGGCCGTCGCTCTCCATGTGGTACAGGCCCACCGTGTACTCGTCGCGCTCGCCGATGCCCCAGCGGTAGGTTGGCGCGAAGCCCTGCTTGTCGACCTTGGCGCCCCAGTTGTCGGCCTTCTGCTTCATCACGTTCAGGCGCAGGGCGGCCGACTCGCCGGTCTGCCAGTTGAAGTCGCCGGTGAGGCGCAGGCTCTGGCCGCTGCCGGCGGTGGTGTTGACCTCGTGCTGGGTCATGAGGAAAGGCTGCTTGCTCACCTGGTTCACCACGCCGCCGGTCGAGCCCTTGCCAAACAGCATGGAGGCCGAGCCCTTGAGGACTTCGATGCGCTCGTGGTTGAAGGTGTCGCGCTCGATGAGGGAGGCGTCGCGCAGGCCGTCCACGTAGACGTCGCCGGCCTGCACCAGGGAGAAGCCACGCAGGCGCACGTCCTCCTCGCCGGTTTCGCCGGCCTGGAAGGTCACGCCGGCGGTGGTCTTGAGCACCTCGCGGAAGTCGTCGAGGTTGCGGTCGTCCATCAGGCGCTCGGTCATCACCGTGACTGTCTGCGGGATGTCGCGCAGGGACTGGTTGCCCTTGCCGATGCGGGTGCGGGTGGCATGCAGGGTCTCCTTGGATTTCACCTCCTCCAGCGTGTCCGTCACGGTGACGGTGCGCAGGGTGCGCTCGGCTTCGGCAGGCGCCGGAGCGGCCGTGGCCGCGGGCTGGGCCTGCGCCTGGACCTGGGGAGCTGCGCCCAGCGAGCCGGCCAGCATCAGGGCGGCCAGAGGGAGCAGGCGGGAATCAGCGGAAACCGGACGCTCGAAGGAGGTGGCCGGGGGAAAAGTGGCGGGCTGGGAGAGGGGCATCGCAGGGGCTGTTTTTTGCGGGTGTCGGGCTTGACATCGGGCGGGCGGATCATACAATGAATGCGAATCGTTCTTACTTGCGGCTGCAAAACTCATGATCGTCTGTGTCTGCAACCGGGTCTCCGACCGGGAAATCGCCCACCACGTCCAGGCCGAGCTGGATTTCAGCGACATCCAGCTGGAGCTGGGCGTGGCCACCCAATGTGGCCAGTGCGAGGGTTGCGCCCGTGAGCTGGTCGACCAGTGCGCGGCCGCCGGCCGGGCACCCGCCCCGCAGGCCCGGGCCGCGCCAGCCCCCCTGCCCGTCCCGATGGAGCGCCCGGTATGGCTCTTCTCCCCGGCCTGATCGTCTGCCTGGCCTGTGTCGTCGGGGGCGCCTGCTGGGCCCTGCGACGCTGAGCGCCGCTTCTACACTCCCGTCCTTGACCCTCGCGACCGTCCGCCCCTTGTCCGCCCGACAACGCCAACTGGCCATCACCGCCGTCGTCGTGCTGCTGCACGTGGCCGTGCTGTGGGCCGTTGCCACTGGCATGCTGCGGCGCACGGTCGAATTCGCCATTCCGGCGGTGGTGATGGCGGAGATCCTGGGGCCAGCCCCCGCTGCAGCGCCGACCCCTGCCCCCCAGACCCAACCGAAAGCGCCTGAGCCGCCCAGGGCCGCCCGGCCGGTGCCGGCGCCCGTGGCAGTACCCGCGCCAGCGCCCTCGCCCACCCCGGCGCCGGTGCCCGCCATCCAGGCAGCGGCCGGCCCCGCGCCGTCCGCAACTCAGTCGACCCACGCGCCCTCTGGGGCCACCGCCCCGGCCACGGGCACCGCAGCAGCAGCCGCTGCCGCGCCGTCCGCCCCGGCCCGGGTCGAGCTGCCCTCGAGCGACGCCGACTACCTGCGCAACCCCAAGCCGCCCTACCCGCCCCTGAGCAAGCGCATGGGCGAGCAGGGCAAGGTGGTCGTCCGCGTGCTGATCGGCACCGACGGCCTGCCGCAGAAGGCGGAGATCCGCCAGTCCAGCGGCCATGACCGCCTGGACCAGGCCGCCCTGGCCACGGCCCTCAAGTGGCGCTACATCCCCGGCAAGCGCGGCGGCGTCCCCGAGGCCATGTGGTTCAACGTCCCCATCGATTTCGTCCTGGAGTAAACAAGAACATGGAAACCCAATTCGGCCTCGGCCACCTCTGGAGCCAGGGCGACTTCGTCACCCGCGCCGTCGCCCTCCTGCTGCTGGCGATGTCGCTGGCCTCCTGGATCGTGATCCTCACCAAGGCGCTGGACCTGCGCCGCCACGTGGCCCAGGCCCGCCGCACCGAGGCCTTCTGGCACGCGGCCGACCTCGAGCGGGCGATGGCGCATCTGGGAAGCGAGGCCGGCAACGAGTTCGTCCGCCTGGCCGTCGCCGGCCGCGAGGCCACCGCCCACCACCGCCACACCCAGCCCCAGCTGCATGACG
>JACCEA010814497.1_pt1 | contig 11440 bp, 10 predicted proteins | sample 7449851 | NCBI WGS metagenome assembly JACCEA01 (sample SAMN15323453, study PRJNA562643) | freshwater metagenome | isolation source: river surface water | place: USA:Blue River Watershed | collected 2017-08-18 | reverse complement strand
GGGGGCGGAGGGGGTGACGGGTTCATGTTCAACGACACAGAACCAAAACCCCCAGCAGCTGGCGCAGTAGCAGTCGGCTGAGACGTGACAGGCTTGGGTTGACTGGCAACCACAGCGGGAGGATCAATGGCGACAGGAGCCGCAGGAGCGACTGATCCAGCAACAGCTGGGTCGGTGGGCATAGGGGCGCCGCATTTGATACAAAATTTTGTAGATTGTTGGGCTTCAAACCCACACGCTTCGCACTTTAGTGAGGCCATGATTAATATTTTTTTGAGTACTGATCAACATGATAACACGTGCATATGATGCACAAAGCTAGGACCTGCGTGGCTTCAAAAGGGTGTATTTGTAGTCACGCATGCGTCACCGCCATCTCCCATTAGAGCGACTGCATTTGATCGAAGATTCAATCGAAAGCGCTACATTACTGGCGTTTTCAAGCACACGATGCGCCGAAGAGTTGTAGGGGATGTTGAGTTGGATGTTTGACTCAAATCGGCGTAAACCAAGAATACCCACCCTGCTGCCATAGCCATCGGTCACATAGTCATTGTTCAGAAACCAGCAGTCTTCATGGATCACGGTTCTACCATCGCGAATCTTGAGCCGCAAAGCCACCTTGCTGTTATCAAACTGATTTTGAATCGTGTTGAAGATTTGTCGATCTAAAAAATAGAACGCATCCACACTGCCAAACCAATCATCGGGCTTCTTATGGTTGACAGTAACAGCACCAACAAACCCGTCTGAGTAGGTCGTATCCTGCAAAAGTGCCAGCATTTCAAGGAGTGAAGTCACGTATTCTTTGCTCCAGAAAGTATCGAAATAAATCAACACTTGCGCTTTTCGATCAGCATCAAAGCGCATTTCTGTTCGCTGAAATCGGACTTGAATTGCATCTTCAGGAAATCCACTCACGATCTTTTGCAACAAACGATCGGCTTGTTGTTTTTGCCTGATGAATGAGTCAAATCGATCCGCTGCTTTTTTGCCACTGATCGAACCATCAACAGCGCTGATCGCAGTGATTTTGTTAGCGAGTCGACTACTGGAAACCCATGCGTCTATCGTTACCACCCACTTAGCGCCGAGCTTTTCTTTGCTGACGATGTTGTAGTCATCGATAAATCCCGCACTGAAGGTCAGGATGTCGTCCTTGTACAGCTTGAAATTCCTCACCTCTTTTTCACTCAAGACAAGGACTCCGATACGGTTTTCAATCGCTTGACGGAAAGCATTCTCCTTTGCGGCATCAGGGGATGATCCAACGCCTGTCGCACGCACCGGCATGGATGAATGGTTGCGACTTGAGACTGAAGAGCTACAACCGACAAGAACTAACAGACAAGCACACAGAATCAAAAAAAACGCCGCCTTTTTTGCTGCCATCAGGCTTTGCATATGAATCGTCGTGCCTTGATTTTTTACCCTCATTTATTCCACCTTTACATCACAGGACCAACCGGAACAAAGATTGTGAATAACAGAAACGACAATATTTGTCGCTCATTCATGCCAAACTCGAAAAACACCACAACAAATTGATGGCTCACTGCTTGAAAGGCTTTTATGACAACGACAACCAAAAAAACAATTGAATCCGATCCCAATCGCCACCACACAGATCGCAGTTTGCACTTGGCCAGCATTTATTACCCGCTCTTGATTGAAATAGCCCGGGCCAAAACTGTGCTGTCTTACAAGGAACTTGTTACGCGCGCCAAAGAGAAACACCCTGATGATGCTGACGTGCAGAAAATGATTCCTGTCCGGATGGGTCTGGTTTTGGGCGTGATCTTTGATTTTGCGGCGCAAGCCCGTTTGCCACGCATCTCAACACTGATCGTCGGTAGCAAAGGCGAATGCGGCACAGGAGTCAAAGATAAATTTGATTGCGAACAAGAGCGTCAAATTTGCTATGCATTTGACTGGGAGTCACAGTTGCCGGAATTTTGGGAGCACCTACACAAAGTCAAAGTGACCAATGCGCTACGTACTAGGAAGCCGACAAAAATCTCAACTGCGCAAGCCAGCAACATGATGTGGGAGTTTTATACAGCCAATCATGCAAACCTTTCCCCTGATGTACGTAAATTCAGAGACCACATCATTGACAAACTTTGTGCTGGCTTCTCCCCAGCAGATGTCTATGGCCCCTACTTAAAAGACAAGGGCGACACACCACCATCACCACCGCGTAGCTAAGTTTGGTAATTGGCTCTCATTTGTTCGATCATCTGTGCCACATCGTGTCGCAGATGCGCAGGCTCTAGAACTCGAACCTTATGCAGCATGCTCATCAAAAATGGCATCAGCAAAACTGTATTAGGAATTTCTGCAACCACTTTGTACCAGTTTTTCCGACCCGTTTTTTCAATTTTTTGCGACCACGACAAGGGGCGTTCAGTGAAGTGATAAAGCGCTTCATCCCTCACTTCCAGCACCAACCGAATATCACCTCCGGTCGGGTGACTTAATTGGTGAGTTCGCTCAATGTAATCATCCAGATCAAATTCAGCCGGGACAATGCGCGGGGAGCGCGAAGCGACATCCGCCTCTTCAACTCGTTGCAGGGCATAGTGAATCGGCTTTGTGTCGTGGCCTTTGGTACCGATCAGATAAATCGTGCCATCTTTACTGATTAAACCCAGAGGATTAATTGTTTGTTTCTTAGATTCACCGCTTGACTTTACGTAAGTGAAAGCCACTGCACGATCCGAAATGATGGCGTCCATCATGGTTTGCAGAATGCCTGGTCGGATCGTGGCGCGCAATCGACCAATGCCGTCCTGCACGATTCTGATACTGCGGGCAATTCGCCGAAGCTCATCAGATTTTTTCAAATCAATGACATCGTTCGCAATGCTTTTGACACGATTAAAACCCAACTGTTTGATACCGCCAAGAGACTGCCCCACCAACTGCCCCGTCAACAGCAAAGTAACAGCCGCTTGCTCTGTCATGAACCATTTCACAATTCGATCGGGTGGCAAATAAAAGTGGCGAATCTCTCGCGCGTTTCTTCCTTGCGAGCCAGGCTGCGAAGATGCCGCAAGCTCCTCGTACTCAATCAGCGGCGGCAAGTCCTCAATCGATGCCGTCAGCTCATTCATGTACCGCTGAATTTGTCGCAGCGTGCTCTCATCAGGCTCTCCATCGGGATATCGGCTGTCCCACTTCAGGGCTATATCACGCGCGGTGATCGCTGTCTCAGGCGAGGTGTTCACACTCATGATGGACAGCAACTTGACTAATACCGAGACTTGCATCGACACCTCAAAACGTTTGCAGATTTAGGTCAGACCTCAATCAAAGTATATGTTTGAGGACGTCGTACGATGCAGCAGCAAGCCTCGTCATGATCATTGCGTTTGACCGCGCATCCGCGCTCGCAAGAAATCTGCTGTTTTCTGATCTTGATCCGTCCAAACATACACCGCCACATAAGTCTTGCCGCTGTTGAGTTGAAAGTCTTTGACTTTACGCACAGCCGTCAAACGCCCACGAGAAGTCAGAGTTGTCACCGTCTCGACCAGTGTTTGATTCAAAGCGGACGCCTGATGCGAAGCAGAGGTAGAGCGGTTTGCACTTGGGGCCTTATCAATCTCCGACGCCAGCTGAGACTCCGACAGTTCGATCACACCGTCTTTGTTTTTGAACGAGTCAAGGCTCTCGTCTTGTGCCTTTTCAAGTGCTTTGCCGATTATTTTTATTTTTCTCTCGGTGGAGACATCTTTTCCATACACAAACTTCACCAGCTTGGCCATGGCATCCGCCTCAGCCAAAGCCTCCACATTCCCCTTCCAAGCATCGGCTTGCCCATGCACCTCAATTTTTTCTAGCTTTCCAGTGAGGGTGTAATAAATTTTCACCCCCTCGTCCGTGAAGTCAGTTGACAAGCGTTGCTCTTTTAACTCCGCTCCCACCGAGTTCGATGATTTCGTTGATGAGCAAGCTGCCAAGAACACAACGACTAAACACAAAAATAAACTTTTCATCTCATACCTCCTGATTAATGAAAATCACCCTGAAAACAATGCCTAATTTCATGCCCCAAGGTGTGAAAATTAATAACCTTTGCAGTCACAATTTCGCAAGAATCTTTGCTCCAAAATGAACACGCCTCTACTGGGTAGTTGAAGCCGCCGTATCCCCGCCGGTGGCTCTGGCGCTCACACTCAGCTTGAACGTTTTTGACAGATGTCCACGTCACCACGGTTTTCTTGGTATGGTTTTTAGCGGTTGGAAATTTTTGATGTGGATCCTCAGCCATCGCGGAATGAATAGCCAAGCCCCAAAACACCATCGCCACAATTGAATTCCTCATCTCAACTCCTTCATTGACAATCCTCTCAAGCGAGTGAACGACACCCTAGAGTCAGACTGTAAGAAGTCAAGACGACAATTCATGTCGTCGCTTAAAAATAAGCAAAGTGAATCAAATAACCACGGAGACGACCGTCGGTTACATAAAAGGCAAGAGGCTTTGCTTCGGGCACAAAGATCGAGTGCGCCCCCTGCTGTAAGCAGGCAATTTGGAAGCTATCTATCGAAGCAAATGCTGAAATTCAGCAACCAGCAATTCTTTTCGTGATTGAATGAATGGCAGGAAATTAGCAATGCTTAATTCCATCTCTGGAATGTAATTTTTCTTACGATATGTCGCGCGATCGGCTTCATTTGGATAGGTTTCCTGCATCCACTCGTCAATTTTTTTACCTGATTTTTCCTGATTCGGAACACCCTCTAACAACTGCAGATTGGACAACGAATTAAATTGATCTAAATAAGCAGGGATATCGTCTTTAGAAACCCCTTGTTTTTGCAACTCTTTGCGGGTGAACATCCACTTGGGATAAATGTGATCCAAGTGGAAGCGATTTCTGAAATCTAAAGAGGGATACAAGAATGCCAACGCTGAGTAGGTATAAGCTTCTCCGTACTCATATGAAGTCAAATTCACCAATTCATCATCATCAAAAGAGAGTGCTTTGGACGTCCCCTTGAAACGCTCAAATAAGCTTTCAATTGGAAAATTATTATCAGAATCGCGAATCACGTCACGCATAGGACGCAATACGTTATCGGGTTGACCGCTAAAGGTTCTTTTCAGAAGAGCCATTCGCAACCATTTGGAGATTTTCTTTCGATCTTCTTCAAACGCACGGGCGATATGAAAGTTCTCCGGACTTCCTATCTTTTTTAAATAGTATGCAATCGGAACGATCGCATTGCTTGAAGTCAACGTATCTCTCTGGTAGCCCAAGCTGGCTACCAACACAACTGCTGCCTTGATAGCCTTCGTGATATCGAGCCAAGCCACTTCAATGTCACGCAAGGTAGTTTCATTGAAATTTTCAACTTTGAATGCAATTTCTTTGTCTGTTAAGACCAAGCAGTTCTTCAAGACAAAATCTTTGTTCAGATTAAAACCACCACCAATCGCGTTCAGCTCCTTCACGAAGGAGGTAATTTCCTCTCGTGCATCGCGATCTTGCCATTCGGCTGAAGCAATAGACAGAAGCAGGTCGGAATAACTTAGCTGTGTGCCACCGCTGTTGATGCGGACAAAAATATCCAGTACTTTGTCTAAGCTTTCCCCTTCTTCAAGGAAAAAGTTAATTGACTGAGATTGATGAACAACCTGGTACAGCTTGCACAACGTAGAGTTTGCAAATTTCATGGTATCTGCTGGGTATTTCCCAACAACGTTTTCCATCAAATAGTTCATTGCATCCTCTAAGGATTTGAAATTCATGATGTCGCCGACGACGAACCATAATTTGTTCTCATCCTTTACGTTAATTTCCTCATCCGTTTTGAACTGAAAATCGAATTCAAGATCTGAATCTGTCGATGAGGCGAGTAAGTTGAGACATAACTTTCTTTTAGGGAAAGCAGATGGGTTATCCCAGCGCTTCTTAGACAATTTATAGGCATAAGAGCCTTTCAAGCCGATATAAAGCGATGTCAATCGCTGCTGACCATCAAGAATGGCAGTGATCGCATCCTCACCACTCACGCTGGCTTTCGGATTGTTTTTATTGTCACGCTCGTGGTAATCGCGAATGAACTCATAAAACTGATAGTTTTTTTGGTTGCCCTTCTCGACTTTCCAAAATAGAAATGAGCTAATGGGGTAGCCGCGCATCAACGAGTCGAAAAGTTTTTCAATTTGTTCAGAGCTCCAAACAAACTCTCTTTGGATTGCAGGCAATAAATATTCTTTTCTATGAATATGCTCAACTGCATCTTTAATTGTGATTGGCAACCCAAATGGCATGATATTTATCCCAAGCTATTAAAAAAGCCCCGCAACACTTGGTATTACGAGGCTTTTAGGTTTTTGTCCAATTGAATAAATCATTTTGAACTTGATTTTGGCGGAAACGGAGGGATTCGAACCCTCGATGAGGCTCTACACCCCATACTCCCTTAGCAGGGGAGCACCTTCGGCCACTCGGTCACGTTTCCAGCTGTGCATATTATGCACCAGCTTAAGCACTGATTTGGTCCAAATCGAAAGCTTTGTGCAATGCGCGCACAGCGAGTTCCATGTATTTTTCGTCAATGACCACCGAGGTCTTGATTTCAGACGTCGAGATCATTTGGATGTTGATGCCCTCTTCGCTCAATGAACGGAACATCTTGCTGGCCACACCCACGTGGCTGCGCATACCAATACCCACGATCGATACTTTGCAGATCTTGGTGTCACCCTGAACTTCATTTGCGCCCAAGGCTGGCAAGACTTTCTCTTTCAACAGATCGGTGGTGCGTGCGAAGTCATTGCGGTGCACGGTGAAGCTGAAGTCGGTTTTTCCATCCTTGCTGATGTTTTGGATGATCATGTCGACTTCGATATTGGCCTCGGCCACAGCGCCCAAGATTTGGTACGCGATGCCTGGCTTGTCTGGCACGCCGACCACAGAAATTTTGGCTTCGTCACGGTTGAACGCGATGCCCGATACGATTGCTTGTTCCATTTTTTCGTCTTCCTCAAAGGTGATCAACGTGCCTGATTTGGCTTCTTCGTTGAGGTCAATGTCCCACTCGGTGAAGCTGGACAACACGCGCAGCGGCACCTTGTATTTACCAGCAAATTCAACTGAGCGAATTTGCAAAACCTTGCTGCCCAAAGATGCCATCTCCAGCATCTCTTCAAAACACAATGTTTCCAAACGACGGGCTTCGGGCACCACACGCGGGTCGGTGGTGTACACCCCATCGACATCGGTGTAAATCAAACATTCTTTGGCTTTCAGCGCAGCCGCAACAGCCACAGCCGATGTATCGGAACCCCCACGCCCCAGGGTGGTGATGTTGTCTTGCTCATCTTTACCCTGGAAGCCCGTGATGATGACCACTTTGCCCGCATCCAAATCGGCACGCACACGCACGTCATCGATGGATTCGATGCGCGCTTTGGTGTAGGCGTTGTTGGTGCGAATCGGCACTTGCCAACCGGCATAGCTGACGGAGGCTTGACCTTCGGCCTGCAATGCAATGGCGAGCAACGCTGATGAGGCTTGCTCACCCGTCGCAGCCAGCATGTCGAGTTCGCGGTTGTAAGACGAATCAGCTTTGGAGGGCGCCAATTCTTTGGCGAGGCCCAGCAAGCGGTTGGTCTCACCGCTCATGGCGGAGGGAACGACCACCATCTGGTGGCCCGCACGGGCCCACTTGGCCACGCGCTTGGCGACGTTTCGGATGCGCTCGGTGGAGCCCATCGATGTGCCGCCGTATTTATGAACGATCAATGCCATATTTGTTTAAAACTCTTGTGTTATGGGCAAAAAACTCACAGATTGTAGCAACGCAGCACCGCCCCATCACGCCGCACAAAGCCTCGCCCCACCTTGATGTCGATGTGATGGCCGCGCGTGGTGCAGGCTTTGACTTGCACCAACAAGGCTTGCAACTGGGCTGAACTGGCCTGCGAATGTTCCTTCACCAACCAATGGCGCAGCACGTTGGCTTGCCGCGCCTCGCTCAAAGCTTGCAAGGCTTGGATGCTCGGTGGATTGCCCACCCGTTGCAAATCCGACTCCGCCATTTCGTGTAACAAACTTTGCGCTTGCGCCGCGTGTGAGGCACTGCGTGCAAAGGTCTGGCGGAAAGAAGGAAAGGCTTTTTCAATCGCAGGAAGCAACTCCGCACGGATGCGGTTGCGGGTGTAGCGCTTGTCGGCGTTGGTGGGGTCTTCTACCCACGTCTCACCCGCAGCTCGGAGCGCATCGCGAAGCGTCACGCCTGGCACGTCTAACCATGGACGATGGTAGGTCACCCCTTGACGCACAGCCACGGCGGGCATGCATGCCAAGCCAGGCAGGCCACTGCCACGCGAGAGCGCCAGCAACAGGGTTTCAACTTGATCGTCGGCGTGCTGAGCCAACACCATGTCTGCAACCTGTCCGTCCCATTGGTTCTGCAACGCGTCTGCCAGTGCGCGATAACGCGCTTGGCGAGCAGTATCCTCCGGGCTTTCACCTGCCGCATGCGCCGCATGGACACGTTGCACCACCAAGGGCACCTGCCAACGCGCACACAGCGTGACGCAATGCGCTTCAAAGTCATCCGCAGCGGATTGCAAACCGTGGTGCACATGCACGGCATGCACTTTGCCAGGCCAGCGCAAGGCGCAGGCAATCAACAAGGCGGTGGAATCGGCCCCGCCGCTGAGCGCCACGGCAAAAGGACCAAGGGGCTGGAGCGCGTCCAGCGAAGGAAAGTCAGCGGGCGTCAGCTTTGGTGTCGGTGAAACGGCCATAGCTTTGCAGACGCTCGTAGCGCTTGTCGAGCAGCTCCTTGACCTTCATGTCGGTCACTTGGCGCCAGGCATCGTTCAAGCCACGCTTGAGTTGTGCAGCCATTTGCTTGGGGTCGCGGTGAGCGCCACCCACAGGCTCGTTAACGATTTTGTCGACCAAGCCCAAGGCCTTCAACCGATGTGCGGTGATGCCCAAGGCTTCGGCGGCATCTTCAGCACGGTCCGAGGTTTTCCACAAAATCGACGCACAGCCCTCTGGACTGATGACCGAGTACACCGAGTACTGCAACATCAACACTTGGTCGGCCACGCTGATGGCCAACGCGCCACCCGAACCACCTTCACCAATGATGGTGGTAATGATGGGGACTTCGAGTTGCGCCATTTCAAAAATATTGCGGCCAATCGCTTCTGACTGGCTTCGCTCTTCGGCATCAATACCGGGGTAAGCACCAGGCGTGTCCACAAAGGTGAACACCGGCAACTTGAATTTCTCGGCCGTTTTCATCAAGCGCAGAGCTTTGCGATAGCCCTCAGGACGGCTCATGCCAAAGTTGCGAGCAGCACGCTCTTTGGTATCGCGACCTTTTTGCTGACCCAAGACCATACAGGCGTTGCCATTGAAACGGGCCAAGCCCCCCACGATGCTCAAGTCGTCAGCAAAATGGCGATCGCCGTGCATTTCCACGAAGTCGGTGAAGATTTCGTTGATGTAGTCCAGGGTGTAGGGACGCTCCGCATGGCGCGCAATCTTGGTGATTTGCCAAGGTGTGAGGTCGCTGTAAATCTCTTTGGTCAGTTGCAAGCTTTTCTTGCTGAGCTGATCGATCTCCTCCGAAATATCCACCGCCGATTCGGTTTGCACATAGCGAAGCTCGTCGATCTTGCCTTCTAATTCAGCAATCGGTTGTTCAAAGTCGAGGAAAGTTCTTTTAGCCAAATTCATTACTCCTTAGCGGCTCAGTATTCCACTGGCAGCGGATCTAGCGATCGCCAAATATACCAAGTCGCCACACTGCAGTAAGGCGCCCATGCGGCGGCAACCTCTCGGACCTCGCTGCGACTGACGGCCTCACCCGAAAAATAGTTGTGACTGATGCCGTTGATCAAACCCACATCATCCAGAGGCAACACATTGGGTCGCATGAGGTGAAAAATCAAAAACATCTCCGCCGTCCAACGTCCGATACCGCGGATCGACACCAACTCATCGATGATGGCGTCGTCGCTCATCTCCGACCACTTTTTGACGTGCAAAGCACCGTTGTCAAAGTGCAGTGCCAGATCCACCAAGTACTCCACCTTGCGAGCCGACAAGCCTGCCTCACGCATGTCGTCAACCTTGAGTTTGAGGACGTTGGCGGGCGTGATTTTCCGTGGCAATTTGGCAAATCTGTCCCACACGGTTTGAGCCGCTTTGACCGAAATTTGCTGCCCCACAATGCTGCGCGCCAGCGTCACAAAGGCGTCCCCACGGGATTGCAAGCAAGCTTCACCAAACTGAGGAATGAGGCGTTTCATCACCCGGTCTTTTTTGACCAAATGTTTGCAGGCTTCCGCCCAGTACTCGGGCGTGGCAATGGTGATTTTTTGTTGGGAAGGCATGACTTAGCCACGCTCCCACGTGGTGCCCGTGGGCGAATCTTTGAGCACAATGCCTTGGGCCAATAAGTCATTGCGGATGCGATCGGCCTCTGCAAAGTTCTTGGCAGCCTTCGCGGCCGCACGGTCTGCGATGAGGGCTTGAATCGCCCCCTCATCCACACCTGCACCGGCTTGCGCAAACGCTTGCGGGTCGTCTTGCAACAATCCCAACACGCCGCCCAACGCCTTGAGCAAACCAGCCGTTTGACTTGATTGCGTGCGATTGACTTCGCCGGCCAATTCAAACAACACAGCCACAGCTTCGGGGGTACCAAAGTCTTCATCCATAGCGGCCTTGAAGCGCGCGGCATGTGGTTCGGCCCAATCGATCGTCACCACGTCCGGAGTGACAGTGCCCAAAGCGGTGTAGAGGCGCTTCAAGGCACCCCGGGCGTCGTTGAGATGCACATCGCTGTAGTTGAGCTGGCTGCGGTAATGGCTGCGCACCACAAAGAAGCGCACGGTCTCTGCATCAAATTCTTTCAGCACGTCACGGATCGTGAAGAAGTTACCTAAGCTCTTAGACATCTTCTCGTTGTCCACGTTGATGAAGCCGTTGTGCATCCAGACGCAGGCCATCTGGTGACCATGAGCACCTTCACTTTGAGCAATTTCGTTCTCATGGTGCGGGAACTGCAAGTCAGCGCCGCCACCATGAATGTCAAAACTTTGACCCAACATTTCACAGCTCATGGCCGAGCACTCGATGTGCCAGCCAGGGCGACCCGCGCCAAATGGGCTGGCCCACTTGACTTCGTCAGGCTCGCTCTCTTTGGCAGACTTCCACAACACAAAATCCAGGGGATCTTGTTTGCCGTCGTCCACGGCTACGCGTTCGCCGGCTTGCAACTCATCCAGCGACTTACCTGACAACTTGCCATAGCCCGCAAACTTGCGCACCGAGTAGTTCACATCACCATTGGCTGCGCGGTAAGCCAAGCCTTTGGTTTCAAGCGTGCCAATCATCGAGAGCATTTGCGGCACATAGTCGGTGGCACGCGGCTCGTGCGTGGGGCGTTCAAT
>JACCEA012572589.1_pt1 | contig 11442 bp, 7 predicted proteins | sample 7449851 | NCBI WGS metagenome assembly JACCEA01 (sample SAMN15323453, study PRJNA562643) | freshwater metagenome | isolation source: river surface water | place: USA:Blue River Watershed | collected 2017-08-18 | reverse complement strand
CATCCCCACGGGACAGATGCGCAATTTGGTTTTGGTATTAGTGGAAGTAGTATTATCGCTGCATATCAAAATATTATAAGACCATTCAAGAAAATACGATAGGAATGTAAAATAAGAATAATGTTGGAACTCATAAGAATGAGAAATAATATCATGTTATTATATTCTTAATTTTATTTCTAGTCAATTATCAACATGAAGTTTGATTACTTGACAAACTAAAACTCTTACATCAACACACAAACTCGGGACCTCACTATCTAATTGACTATCAAACACATTAATCATCACTAAAGATTTGAACAACAATCGTTAGTTAAATTTCAAGACAAAGGTTGTACGGTTATAAACGCTACCACTTCATGTGATTGCTTTTGAAGCTCAACATTATACAACACACACACAACACAGGACTTTTAACTCAAGTTAAGCAAAGCACACACTAAATAGTTAGTTGAATAATGTTTGTTAGCAAATAGATACTAGCAACATATTACAATGACAAGACAATATATATTTCTTATTACCTATTAGATACCTTCTTACAATACATAACTATTCTATTCATTTACTTCAATGGGATATAACCAACTGCTTGGTGATCAACCAATCTTGGAGATAGCATATTGGGATTCCCTGGTCTGGAGAATGTTAGCATATTCAAATTAATTACTTGATTCTCAAACCCTGCCTCACAATAACAAAAATACAAGTTCCATAAACGAATGAAAGTATCATCAAATCCTAACTCCAATACGCGCGGAAGATTATCATTGAATCGTTTTCTCCATTGACGCAATGTCTCAGCATAGTGCAAGTTGGTATTGGTACAGTTATCAAGATAAAGACTTGAATGCTCTGCCATTGCAGACAATAATGCTGAAACAGATGGACAGCAACCGCCGGGGAAGATAATAGTATTGGCAAAGTCAGCAGATTTGATATATGCAGGATAACGAGAATCGGGCATCGTAATCGCTTGCATTACAAATATACCATCGATCGCCAACACTGATTCCACACAGCCAAAGAATGACCCCAAATGATTGTGACCAACAGCCTCAATCATCTCACAACTCACAATACGTTCAAATCGCTTTTGATTACTTGCCTTCTTAGCAAAGTCGCGATAATCGATCAATTCGAAACTGATTTTATCTTGCAATCCTTTTACACGAACTCTCTCTTCAGCAAGAGCCTTTTGCTCTTTCGACAGAGTAATTCCCACTACTTTGCAACCATATTTCTCTGCTGCTCGAATACTGATGCCACCCCATCCAAACCCAATATCCAACAATGTGTGATGAGGTTCGATGGGTTCCAATCTACGCAACAATTCGTCGACTTTGCGTAGTTGCGCTTGCTCCAGGGTACTCACAAACTTCACCGAAGGATGAGCGTTAGTTGTAGTTGGGGGAACTACTTCCGTCTCAAAGAGTGCACAACTATACATCATATGATCTTTGTCCAAGAAAGTGCGGAACAAATCATTCGACAAGTCATAATGCTACATGAAATAGAGAAAGACACATAAATGACAGTAGGGAACAAAGAAGAAAACTGACTTACCGCATGAATATGACTCTTCGAATTTGCAATCGAGTTATCCATCGCTATCTTGTAATACAAAGCATTCGCTGCTGATCCCAACCATGCTGTGATCAGCTTTGTTGTATTCAGTCCATCTTCTGTCGTCGTCTTGCCAGTAGGAGAGTTATCAATCAACAGTTGATAGAATCGTGTCAATCCATCTGCATAGGGACCAGTGTGAAGAATCTCCCATTCTCCTGCAATGTATGATCTAGCCAATCCAAGATCAGCCTCCAGTGCTAGTCTCACAAAGCACCATGTATCCTTGATCACCAACACTACATCTTGTCCTCCAATCACTCCTCCGCCAGCTTGAATCACGATATCCTTCATGTTCTTCTCGCGCGGGAATTGGATGGTCAATCTTCCTTTACCATTCGCAAACCCTGCTCTCAAGAACCCCACTACTTGATTCATGCATGCAATCTCAAACACAGACGTTACTGGAGCAGCAAGAGTCGAGATCACTCTCGATACAAGCGACTTTTCCTTGGCTTCGTATAAAGCAGCCTTTGGGGCTGGAATCATTTGATATTGACCATATTTCTCCACCCACACTGGTGGTTTGCCTGAAACTGCCATGGCGACTTCAATGCCCGAACGAAAACCATCCTCATGGAATCCATACCCCATCCATGCACCGCAATAGTAAGTATTATGGTACCCTTGGATCGCGGAGACTCCACGCTGTGCTTTAACAGTCTCCGCATTGAATTGAGGATGCGCATAGTTGATGGTATACATTGTCTTGTCCTTCGCCGGTGGTGCATGTGGATTGAGCGAGACAAATATTGGACGCGGATGGGTAAGATTCTGTAGTTTATTGATCCAATACGTCACATAGACAGGTTTTGAATCATCTTCTACTCCTCCTGTAGACTTGATGGTATTACCCATATAGTTCCAAGAAGTCCATGCTGCTTTTGATTGTGGCATCAATGACTCATCACTGTGTACGTAGGTCACATTGTCAGCATATTTGAAATTTCCCAACAGACGACATTCTGTATCAGTAGCAGCAGAACCAAGGATCTTCAAGGTTTGATCAGGATGGCAAGCAAAGATCACCTCGTCAAATTCATGGGTCTTATCTTGCTCATCTTTGATTCGTATGATCGTTGTCGAGGAATCATCACCCGTATTGATGCGCTCAAAAGAAGTGATCTTTTTATTCAAGTAATACTTGCCTTCCAACTCCTTTTGAACCTTACTGACATATTCGAAACTACGATTCTTGGGGGTTTTCCAACTTATATGAGTGCTGATTTGGAGGAGCAAATGACTGAGAAAATGGGAAGAGTCACAGGAATAAAACCAAAAAAGAGCAACCATGTTTGACTTACTTATTCAAAAAAGTAAATAGATTTGCCGCAGGAAAGTTTAACATGTCCTTTGCACTTGCACTCCAAATCGCAGCTGTCATTGGGATTAGATAATAATCTCTGAATGCATCGGACAAAGAGTGATGACGAAGGAATTCTTGGACAGTCATTCTCTTCACAGGATTATCATCCGTGAATTTCAACATCTCTGTTGCAACTTGATTGAAACGAATGATATCCTTGAACATCAGATAGAATTGTGGATTCGTTAAATTCGACGATGTGGCAAACAACCCAGCCAGGGTGTCCGAGCACCATTCCAAGCTACCATTGTCCATCGATACACTGAAACCCATCGCTGTCGCATCGCCTTCAACTCCAAGTTCATCAAAGAATGCGCACAAGTTGGGATAATTCAAGGTGTTATAAACCATGAATCCCGTGTCAATATCAACGCCATCAGCTGGAGGAAGTATGAGAGACGGATGAATGATTTAAAGCTGTGTGAAATGATAGAGATGACTTACCATTTACAGTGTTTGCATGGCCACCCAACTTACCAAGCTCTTCGAATACTGTTACATCAACTCCTGCGCGATTAAGGTGCCATGCTGCTCCTAAACCTGCACAACCTGCGCCTACTACCAAGACTTTCTTCCCCGCCTTATTGGATCTGCGGGGGTTAGTCAACAAGCTTTGAGTGCATGGAATGTAGGTGACAGCTTTTTCTTTTCGATCACCATCATAAGCTGGTGGAAGATTAGTGGAACTACTACTGGTAAGACCCATATTTTCTTAATCGCACAACACTATGAATAAACTTCTTGACAACGAATACTGCAACAATGGTAATGATTCTGAATCAATGACAACAACAAATCTAATCTAAGAGTTGATAACAAGACAACACTACCTTCCCGAAATACTGTGTATCGTTCAAAGAACCATATGGACGTCATCATCATTATTCATTGGGCATCCGGTGGTGCCAACCAAGATGTGAGATAATGACGTAAGTATAACTTTTCAGTGTGCGTCACAACACCACGTCAGGAGTGCGTCCGACATTGCGTGCTGGCCGATTACTATCTTCTTAAATGTAATATGTCAAAAGTAATTGGTAACTTGAAGTGGAGTCAGTTGGTGACATTTTTGTATTGTACTTCCAAAATTCGTCCATCAGTGGAAGGAATTTGTTGAATCTCCTTTTGAGTAAGAGATTCAAAGAAATGCTATCAATATTCCTATCGGCAGTGGTTTCCGCAATTTTTCTTTGTTTAGCACTGGCTCAAACAATCGTTGAAAATGCGAATGAGAGAGTGAAATTATTATTGAATGAAAAATCTGGTTATTATAAAATTTTATTAGATAATAAAATCTGGTTGGAATCATCAGATGATATTTATGTATCTTTGAGTGGAAAGCGCCTCTCTTTGCGGGAAGGAACTCTTGTTTATCACAGTTGTGGGAAGAATGATATTCTTTCTTCTGGACAAGATGCTTTAGGATCATATGAAAAATATAGTTTATGCTATGGAACATCTTCCGATTCCATTTTACTACGTGGAAATATTCGTGTCTATCCTCATACCGTCGTCTTTGAACAGGTATTTCCAACGGCATTGGAAAATACATCAGTTGGAAATGCTGATTTGTTATCTACTTCATTCCCTTCTTTCCAAATTAAAGAAGAGCATGTTGGTGATGCGTTTGCTCAATGGGTAAGTTGGTATTATGTTAATCTTGATGAAGAAGCACAGAAGGTTAAAGATGCGAACTCTCATCATGTACAACGGAAGACTTTGGTTGCTCCGGGATTCAATTCCCCACAATTTGGAAAATGGAATGAGGATACAATTATGCTTGGCGGAATAGGGGGAAGTGGTGTGGTCGCTGTCTATGATTCTCAAGGAAAGAACACAATGGTAATGAGTGCCATGACGAATGCTATGACAGTCTCTCATATCACTGACAACAATGGAGTATTGTCCTATGGAATTATGGGCAATGTTACAACTATCCCACAAAACTATCACATTGAAATTATTGTACAATTTCCTACAAATCCTTCACAAGGACTTACTGAGACAGTATATGAATGGGGTAATTCTATGAGAGCTGTGTATAATAAACCTTCTACTGCTTCTGCACGTGAACGCGATATTACTTTACAATATCTCGGTTATACCACTGATAATGGTGCATACTACTATTATCACACTGAACCTAATAAAAATTATGAAGATACTTTGTTAGATCTGGCGGAATATGCTAAGAATCCATTAAATCATGAAAAGAATCAAATTAAAAGTATTTCACAATCTCAATCGATACCATACAAGTATATTCTTCTAGACTCATGGTGGTATTACAAAGGTTCTAATGGTGGTGTATCGAATTGGTCACCACAACCTGATTTATTCCCAAATGGATTAGAATATCTTTATGAAAAAACAAAATGGTTTGTACAAGCACATAATCGTTATTGGTCATTAGATAATGTTTATTCAAAATCTTTCAATGGACCATATACCTTTGTGGAAGATTATGTTAAGAATGGTTCTATGCCATATGATGATCGTTTTTGGTCTGATTTGTTATCATTACCAAGTAAATCATGGGGATTAAAAGTATATGAACAAGATTGGCTATTTAATGAATTTTATCAATATGTTAGTGCCATGTTAGAAGATGTTGAAAAGGCACAATATTGGTTGACATCGATGGCTTCTGGTGCTAAAAAGAATGATTTAACAATTCAATATTGTATGCCATATATGAGACATGTTTTGACAAGTGTTCAATTTGATGTTGTTACACAAGCACGTGCTTCCGATGATTATGTTGTTGCGCCATATGAAGGCAATCCTAATTGGCGTATTGCTGGGCAAAGTTTAATCTTTGATGCTTTAGGTTTAGCCTCATCGAAGGATGGATATTGGTCAACATCTTTCCAACCAAATAATCCATATGGCGAAGAGAGATACGAACCATGTCCGAGATTACAAGCTGCAGTGACCGCATTATCTGCAGGACCAGTTGCTATTGCTGATGGAATCGGTTATTCGGATGTTGATTTGATTATGAAAAGTGTAAGACTAGACGGTCGGTTGCTTCAACCATCAGCTCCGGCTACTTTGATTGATGCCGTGTTCGTTGAATCAGCCTTGCAAAATGGAATTGGACCGCGAGGTGATGTTTGGTTTGCTCCTTCGTTGATTGGTCACTCACATGATTCTTCATTGCCATTTGGATCCATCTTTGTCGCCAATCTTGCGGATTCTTGGGAAATTCGTCCATCCCATTTGCACGGTTCAGCGAAAAAGTTTGATTATTTCGTCAGTGAATCAAATACAACGATGAATGTTCAGAAATTTTCTGAGTCTCGCCCTTTGACTTTAAAAGTAAGTTTTGTCTTGTAGAACAATGTCGGTGTTAACTAACATTCTTCATGGTAGTCTTGCGCAGCTAGTGATTTTCAATTGTGGAGTCTCTTCCCAGTACTGAGCAATGGCTGGGGATTCATGGGCGAACTAAATAAGTGGATACCAGTAAGTCCATCTCGTTTCACCAACGTTATCGCTACCATGGAAGGTGTGAGAGTAGCAGCCACCGTTGTTCCAACCGAAACATTGAGAGTTGGGTTTGTGAAACCTGATGGGACATCGGTCCAAGTAGAGTGCACCGCAGGTGAATATCAAACCACCCTGACGATTTCATCTTCAGGAACATGCTTGTAATTGCAAATATTGTTTTCAAATCAGTATTAACCATTTCACTATGCGAGATTTTGTTAAATTAATAAAACCATACGATTACAGTTACACATTACCAAAAACTTCCTAATAGATACGAATAACTAAAACTGCGTTAAGGAAAACGGCGAGGGGCTGCAAAAGCTCATTCGTTTATCAACTATTCCAGGATGGAAAAATTCCAATCGGTGGGCATGTAACAATAATCTATTTGATAATTTGACGACATCATCACTTGCATAAAGATTATCTCCAACGATAGGATGTCCAAGCGCAGCCATATGAAGACGTAGCTGATGAGTTCTACCATAAATTGAAAAAGAATGTGAGATTATATTTTCCCGGGTCAGTAGAATGCTCACCTTCCTGTCCTTGGAGTCAATTCCACCAATGAAACTTTTCCAAAATGTGGCAAATCTACTGATTCCAACACCTTCCAATGAGTCAAACTTGGTTTTACTTTATATGTATCCGCTTCAGTGGCAATCTTGTTGAATGGTGAGCCTCTTTCGAAGTCTTTAGTAATAGGCAAGTCCACAATACCCTCATGCTGTTGTTGTTCATCGGTAGTAGCTTTGTTGCTTGGAACACCAGATACAATTGCTAAATAAACTTTCTTCACGGCATCTCTTTTCCGAAACTGTTCATGTAACTGCCTCAGAGCATAGATATTTCTGGCCAAGACTACAATACCAGAAGTTGCATAATCTAATCGATGAACCACCATTTGATCAGGATTTGGATGCTTCAATACTTCAGCGATATTTCCAACAATCGATCCTTTATGCAGAAAACCAGCAGTAGTTTGTACATTCTCTGGCTTCTCTACGACAACAATATCATCATCAATATAAAGTATACTTTCTTGTCCCAATTTCCGATTAAATTCATCTTCGTTGGGACAATCAATATTCAATTTGATTGGTCGTCGAGGCACGATATTTTCCACTGCAGTTTTATCATTATCATGTGAGAAAGTGGAAGTCATCCTCCTTGACCAAGATTGAGGATTCTTTGACCAAAAATTCCAATCGGACAATAACGCAGCATCAACAACACTGTTCTGATAATGCACATAATGTTGCCTGACGCCGACTCCCATCAACAACCTAAAATATCTCTTTTGAGTACCTGTCCCTAGCATTCTCCATCCTTGCTCGAACGAAGATATCATGTGGAATAGACACGTCAACACTTGAATTAGGAAAATTTGACCATTACTGCCAAGCACCATCCGAGATGCATAAGAGGGAATGGAAATGATGGAGTTGCTTGGCTGATTTCATCCACCACAGTACTTCGCTGAGTTAAACTCTGCTTTCTATACTGCAACTTACCATACCTTCAAGCTACCCGGTTAGCTCAGTCGGTAGAGCGCCAGCCTTTTAAGCTGGTGGTCGTGGGTTCGAGTCCCACATCGGGTGGGTAGCCTACCTTTTTTGACCACTTTATTTATGCATATTCCTCATTTCGTTAAAATGTTAACATGTTGTATATTTATTTTCATAAATTGATTTAATTTTTGTCTATTTTCATTACAACACATTAGCGATTTTCTACTTTACACATGAAGTTAGGCTTCATTTGTTGATATTCACGCTCAGGGGCCGCGATTTTCACTAAATTTCAATAAATTCTTCCATTCAGCGGATGGATCGGAGCAAATGTACATTGTTCTTTTCCAATGCTCCATAGTCGGTACTTTTTCTAAAGCCTCTTTGATGGTATAGCGATTACCACTAATAGTTTCCTCTAAATTGTTCGCAAATTTAATATTTGAAACAATATCAGAACTCTGTGCTTGCTGCTGATACACTGGATGTATAAAGTGAAGTTTGAATGCATGTAATGCTATTCCTCCCCCTTTCTTGTTCATGCTCCGTTTAGCCCCGCCATATTTATGATCCCCAACGATTGGGTGGCCAATTCCAGAAAGCTGTGCCCGTATCTGATGCTTACGTCCCGTATTCAAGCTTACCTCCAACCATGTACATTCATTATTTCTGTAGGTAATATCCTGTGGTACATATGAAGATTTACCAACACTGCTCCCGAGAAAACCACGCTGCAGAACTTGATAAGACAGCGATGCTGCTTGGATCATAATTGTACTATCAGTCTCTAGTTGTAAATGACCAACCAAGGTATCGGATAACTTTGAAACATGCCCGTGTACCACGACCAGATATACTTTTTCGATACTGCTAGTTGTATTTATGACATTACCTCTTTCTAATGTCTTGTTCTTCATGGCCTCACTCAATCTTGCCGCAGCCTTTGAAGTTTTGGTAAGTATCATTAAACCAGATGTCTCTTTGTCCAGTCGATGCACCATACCCAAATAGATATTTTCGACATCATCTTTACCACGCTTTTGGCGGAAATATTCTTTCATGATGTCGAAAACATTATTTTGTATCAAGGGTTGGTTCTTTTTCTTCCCCAACGAGAAAGCGCCAGGTTGAGAATTGAGACCAGATGGTTTGTCAATAATGACAATATGGTTATCCTCATAGACTATGGTTATTGCGTGACTCTTTAAGAAACCATCGTAGTTAGGCTCCCCTCTATTGGTGCTGGCTCGGTTGAACCGATCAAGGTTGTTAGAAAGGTGATGCACCACACGGACACTACCACTGCTACTCCATAAATTTTCAACACGTGTACGACTTCCAGTACCAGAACAATATCGGCAAAGGTTGCTGACCAGACCAGCACTGATTCTCGTATGCATCGTCACCAATTCAGTGGAAGCATAAAAAGCTGCTCTGAAGGCTATATTAAGTTCACCAAATCTTCTGGGTCCTCTGTGCAAGCAATTAGATATTATGGAACTTAATTAATGAACAAGTTTCTGGTAATAACAAAAGCAAAATATAACCAGTAACATTCCTATAGGTCTACTTTTGGGAATTTCAATTGCCCACAGCAGAATAAGGCACAACGAAATATCGAAGTAATAAAAATTGTCAAGTTCAACGAGATGCAAAGCGGGGTCTTTGTTGTGTCACTAATTTTATGTAGTTCTTTGTTGAGCAAGAAATATGCAGCAGCGACCACAACCACGTATCACTGCATCGCGGTCACCATCACGAGTGAAGATAATATCTTCATCGAACAATAAATCTAACTCGAGAGGGGGGAAGAGGCCGCGTTTAAATGAAGAAAGAGGAAAAAATACAAGCAGAGACTCTGATAGTGATTCTTCCGAAGATTATGACCGTGATGATGATGAAGATATCGGCGGATGGCCGTTTTCGTCGATCTGCAGCACGTTCACAAATCCACGACATCGATGGAAGGCAGTAGGTGTCTCGGTCCTGGTTTTGACTTTGGTGGTATCACTAGCAGCTACGGTGTTATCATTAGTATATTTGTCCAACAGACATGCACAGAGTCTCCAATTATCCAATACGAAAGGTGAAGATAATAAAGTGAACTGGCAGACATATTTCCAATGGGATGCTACCAGTGCAAAAAAGATATTTGATAAAATGAAGAATACCGTCTCTCAATCTGGATCATCCACTTGGCGTGGACAAGCTCGATGGTTTCATCCCAGCGGTATTAATAGTGGCAATACCGAAAAGCAGACGTCTAGAACAGCGTCAGATACTCCCGTAGCTTCGCCAATACCTTCTATAACATCACCATTGGACGAATCTATCTCCCCAAAAGAGAATGAAATGGCTTCTATTGTTCCGCCTGAATACAAGCACTCCTCTACGATGCAAATGATTTTTACAAGACAATATCTTCACATCGCAAACCAAACGAGGTTAAATCCCACAAAGGTTCATGAACAATCCCAGTCACCCAGTCAAGACACTAGCATGCAATCTGAGAATGAGAATGGTGAGAACCATAAGAAAATGAAACAACAAAAAATGAGAGATAAAAAGAAGAAAGACGAAGAGATTGATACATCAATTGATGCCACACATGCAGAGCTATCAACCACAAATGTCCAAAATGTCAATGGAAAAGGAACAGCACAGCAATCTCATCATAACAGTGAAACAATCAAAACAGGAGTAGATGTGGAGGAGGTATGGTCGGATGGAATACATAGTATTTCTACTAGTACAGGTAGCGATGGTAACAGTGCACACTATGATATATACATTCAGAATCCACCTGCCCTGAAGTCTGCATTGTCTACTGCTGCGACCACATTGCCTTCTACCGCACTGAAAGGCATTGTTGTACTCTTACACACTTGTACAATAGTTGGTGATGTATGGTGGAATCACGACTATGTTCGAGCACACTATCTCTCTATGGTCAGTAGTAGTGGTAGCAAGGTTGGCATGACTGATGGCGACGAGGAGGTCGAAGGTGAAAACACAAACCATCACTCAAGCACAATTATAAAAATGAAGAAGAAACGTGCGATGAATATTGCGTTATCATTGCCTATTGAAAGTTCGATCGCGTCATCACTACTGGCAGAGGGATATGTCGTCATGGCTTTCACTCTTTCTTCAGCATCTACTGATGCAGTAGAGAATGGAAGAGTCACTCACAACAATAAGAGACCATGTTGGAAGAAAGAAGATGCTCCTCCATTGTATCACAGTATAAATCGAGTGTTGGAACCACTTCTCAATCGATTACCTTCATTATCTATTTTACCCATTCATTTCCTGACCATTGGAAATGGTGGGATATTCTTACAAAACCATGTATTGCCATGTCTTTTACAACGATCGCCTTCATTAACATTTTCTCTCTCATCTGCTGGTAAGAAAGGATTGGAATGGTTACAACAAAGT
>JACCEA011481127.1_pt1 | contig 11443 bp, 5 predicted proteins | sample 7449851 | NCBI WGS metagenome assembly JACCEA01 (sample SAMN15323453, study PRJNA562643) | freshwater metagenome | isolation source: river surface water | place: USA:Blue River Watershed | collected 2017-08-18 | reverse complement strand
GCAATGACGCATAGAATCTTCCGGAGTATTCACCTGTATGCCTGAAATATTTCGTACTTGTTTCGTCCAGTATTGTTGGAGGTAGCGTAAGCGCGCCTCTTTTCGCGCTGGACCTAATTTTAGATAAAAATTCACCGCATCCTGAATTGCCAAATGGGCATGCACGGGATTCGTACCGAGGTGGTTTAAGCGTTCGATTCCTTTGGCATTCGTTTCATTTTCAGCAAATACCGGCCAAATCTTTTTCACATGTTCCGGTTTCACATAGAGCATCCCGACACCCAGTGGAACGGCCAACCATTTATGGAGACTCGCTCCATAATAATCACAATGTAAATCGGGCAAATTGAATTCAAAATGTGCCACCGCATGGGCACCATCCACCATCACCTCGACACCTTTGGCATGCGCCATGTCGCAAATCTTTTGGATCGGGAGGATTTGGCCCGTGACATTGACCATGTGGCATACCATCAGCAATTTGGTTTTGGGTGTGATGGCATTCGCATATAGCTGAACGATCTCCTCATCATGGGCCGGATGCAAAGGGATGGAAACCTTCTTCAATACAACGCCATGTCGCCGGGAAACTTGGTCGAACATGTCCTGCATGGCACCATAGTCTTGTATGGCAAATACGGCCTCATCGCCAGCCTCCCAAGGATACCCGCCAATAATCATATCCAAGGATTCCGTCGTATTTCGCGTTAAAATCAAATCATCTGGGGAACAATGCACCAGCTCTGCGACGAGGTGACTCATTGCTTTTCGATCTGGAAACTGCTTTGTGCGCATGTAATAGGCCCCCAAATTATTTACCTCCCGGATATGCCTTACGTGATTTTCAAGGATTTCTGAAGGCTGAATATTATAATACCCACTCTCTAAATTGATAAAATCTTGATTAATTCGATATTCTTTCCGAACCTGAGTCCAAAACACTTCATCATCTGCGGATGCGGGTTGGCTTATTAGGCTCAACAAGGAAGGCGTAAGGCCTAAGCCAAGGGTGGATTGGAGAAACTGGCGTTTATTCATGGGTCAAATGAATCAAAAAGAATTGAAAAATCAAATTTGAAAACAGCAATTCGGCCATTCCTTACTAATTTATGGACAGTATTTCATTTCATGGGGAAACAGGATGGGAATAAATATAGGCCATTTTATAAGGTCATGACTTTCGTCACATCAGGTAATATTTCCGTTACTTATCTTTGAATACAATAAACAAATATTCAACATGGAAACTTTGGAAATTTTAGTTGACAATATTAAATGCGGGGGCTGCATCAGTGGCATAAAAAATGCTCTTTTGGCTTTCCCGGGGGTGAAATCGGTCGAAATCAGTTTGGAAGAAGAAAAGGTTCAAATTCAAGGAGATAATTTAGACCGCGCTGCTTACGTATCTAAAATGGATAGCATGGGTTATCCCGAAAAAGGCAATAATACAATCCTGAAGGAAGCCAAATCTTATGTGAGTTGTGCAATCGGAAAAGTCACAGCATAGGACAAACTAGGCAGGATATCTGATACAATTCGCATGTATTCCTTTTTGTATCACATCAATTGTTTTTTCGATGGGAATCAGACAATCTGTCGAGAATTACCAAAGTGTTTTAGGCCGATTCAATAACAAAAAAAAGCCCCCCCGAATCTCAGGGAGGCTTTAAATAATCCTAGTTCTAATTTCTTTCATGTTGCAAATGGCTCATATGAGCTATATTTCACCTTGCAAATTGAAATATTATGTTGCAATTTACGAAAATCCCAAATGCAATTTGCAAGGTTGTTTCAGGATAATAATCAATTTCAGATCAAAATTCCCTAATATTACCTAACCTTGGCTACCTGGCTATTGATTAAATGCGTAACATTAGTTCTAAATACCTTATTTGTTGGCTAATCTTGCTGGGCATTTTCGTCGCATGCAAGAAAGAACAATTGCCCATTGCCCCAAACGTTCAAACGAAGGATGCCATTAATCCCCGTGCTACTTCTGTCACCTTGCAAGGACATAACGCAAACGAAGATTTACTGGGAATTACCGAACGCGGATTTTATTTCGCTGATCACAATAAGCCCGAAACATTACTTCAAAACAAGACAATTGCCAGCCCTGGAAACGGCGATTTTGCAGTTCTCCTAACTGGACTCCATGCAGAAACACTTTATTCCTATGTCGCGTTCGCAAAAAATTCCGAAAGAACGACAATGGGCACCCTTAAAACTTTCAGTACGCGCGAATATACCCTTCCGGAGGTGAGTACAGATAAAATTAAAAACGTTTACATCAGCTCCTGCCAAGTAAGCGGAATCGTGGGTTATGATGGAGGGAAGCTGGTTACTGAACGCGGTTTTTGTTTCAGTATCCAACCCAACCCTACCGTTCAAGATAATAAAGTTTCCAGTGGGAAAGGCGAAGGCCCCTTTGACAATTTCTTGAAAGGCCTTAATGAAAATACAACCTATTATGTCAAATCATACGCGATCAACTCCCTTGGGATTTCCTATGGTGCAGAACTCAGCTTTACGACCCATAATTTTAGTCCGCCCATCGTAAACAGTATTCAGGTCTCCGACATTACTAATACAACTGCCAATTTTCAAGGAGAGGTCATGGATACTGGGGGCTCTGACATCACCGAGCGCGGATTTCTACTTTGTCAAGATGTCGAAGATTTAACCAATTGTCAAAAATTCTCCATCCCAGGTGGATTAGGCACTTATAAACTGGTGGTCACCAACCTGAAAACCAATGTGAAATATTACATGCGTGCCTTTGCGACCAATAAAAAAGGAACCGCATATGGTCCTCCAATCCCTTTTACAACAGGCGAATACACGTATCCAAGCGTTAAAACTGTGTCGGTGACCGACATCACCCTGCATGCTGCTGTCCTAACCGGAACAGTGACATCAGAAGGAAATACAACGGTTTCAGAAAAAGGATTTTGCGTCAGCATCGTACCAAATCCAACGATCAACAATCTTAAATTCCCTGTTGCCATCGGCTTAGGGCCTTTCAGTTATTTCCTTGGAAACCTATCTGAAAATAAAACCTATTATATCGTCGCTTATGCAATCAATGCCAAAGGGGTGGTTTATGGCACTCCCATGACCTTTAAAACGCTTTCCAGTATTCCTGTGGTAATTGATCCTACATTACCCGCGACTCCTACAAACCCAACGGAAGGCTCACTAAAAATAGGCGATTTCTTTCAAGGAGGTATAATTACTTATTTCTTCAAAGAAACAGATCCTGGATATGTCCGAGGGGAACAACATGGTTTTGTTGTTAGCCCCGAAGATATCTCCAAATCTACGTATTGGGGTTGTCCAGGTGTATCCATTATAAAAGCTCGTAACGAAAACATTGGCGCAGGAAAAGCAAACTCCGCAGAAATTGTTCGTATGTGTAATACATCAAACTCCGCGGCCAACATGTGTGCAAATTATACCTATGGAGGATTTCGTGATTGGTTTTTACCTAGCAAAGACGAGTTGAATCAGATTTATTTACAAGCAGATAACATCGGGGGCATCGACAAAACGGACTTATATTGGTCTTCAACAGAATACCAAGGGAAAAACATTACTGATCAAAACATCGCTTGGTTGCAATTATTCATCGACGGCACCTACCGAGAAGCACATAAAAACGAACCCTACCGGGTTAGAGCGATACATTATTTTTAATTCATGTAGAGCTTTTATAACCCCAGGTTTTAACCTGAGGGTATTCGAAGGAGTAGATACTTGATAAATCTTCGACAGAATTCCCTAGGCTGAAGCCTAGGGTTATGAATACTATGAAATTAAAACCCCAGGTTTTAACCTGAGGGTATTCGAAGGATAAGATACTTGATAAATCTCCGACAGAATTCCCTAGGCTGAAGCCTAGGGTTATGAATACTATGAAATTAAAACCCCAGGTTTTAACCTGGGGCTCTTCAGACTTCAAACTGGTGACACCTTCTAATTCGCTGTCAAAGCAAACAACTCCTTATCCATTTGAGGCATAACCACACTCGTATTATCCAAATGCATCGTTGGCGTTGTTGCGCTATTATACACCGGCCAAGTAGGTAATCCCTTGTGATTTGGATTTCCCACACGAGCAAAATTGATCCAAGCCTGACTTACTTTATCCGCCAAAACATAAGCTTCTTTTCCTCCACCCGTCATATTCTCACAACGTGCAATGTTATCGAAACAAAAAGGTAATTCGAAACAGTGCATCGATTTATATTTACCATCCATCACGGGTGATTGCCAAGTAAACAAATACATATACACGGGAGCAGCATTCAAGGCCGACTTCAGATTGGCCTGAACCACCGCACCCGGACGGAAACGTGTATCCACATCCATCAAATCAGACGGTTTTGTATCCGCTGGATAAGCCTTCTTCACAGCCGCTTTATAGGCCTCCGCCTTGTCTCCGTACGTCTTCTTAATGTAGGCATCGACTTCTGCAGCCGTTGCATTCGCCATATTCGTCATCAATGAAGGCATAAATTCATTCTTCACCGTTCCTATCATCAAGGGTACATCCTTTGATAAGTTGATTGCCTCATCTGAAAATAATTGGTAAGGTAATACATCACCATCGACGCTTGGGCCCCAACTTAATCCAAATCCAACAACAGGTTTGCCTGCCGCTTTCATCTGAGCTGCAACAGTTTGCAAAGCCTTATTGCCTGCATTTGCCAAAGTTGCAAATGGCACTTTTTGTAAAGAATCTACTTTCTCTGTTGGGATATTCAAGGACTTCAAGACTTCTGCTGTAATAGCTTGCGTAGTCGATTTATCCAACATCGTTCCGCGGAAAGCACCACTTTGATTAATTGCTTTGTGAAACAATCCTTTGGCAGACGGCATCGCCATCAAGGTGTTAACCTTAGCGCCTCCTCCTGATTGACCAAAAATCGTCACATTGTTTGGATCTCCTCCGAACTGATTGATATTTGCCTTTACCCATTCCAAAGCGGCCTTCATATCCATCACCGAGTTATTTGCTGAATACTTATACTTATCGCCATAGGCCGACAAATCTAAATAGCCCAAAATGTTCAAGCGGTGATTGATCGAAACAACTACAACGTCGCCTTTTTTGGCTAAATTTTCTCCATCATATGACTTCAATTCCTCCGCAGAACCCGAAGTAAATCCACCACCGTGAATCCAAAACATCACAGGACGCTTTTTACCATCCTTTATACCCGGCGTCCAAACATTCACACGCATACAATCTTCATTCGTATAGCCCCACGAGTGATCAAAAACAAATTCCGACTCATCTTGCACTTGTGTCGTCGGTGACATCAAAGGTGCAACGGGTCCATAAGTCAACGAACTGCGCACTCCTGCCCAAGCTTTTGGCTTGTGTGGTGCTTCAAAACGATTCGCCTCCGCATAAGGAATCCCCTTATAGGTATAAATTCCCCCATGCACATAACCACGAACTTGACCGGATTCTGTTGGCACAACTGCCACATCTTTACTTAACGAAATCTGCGCCTGCGCAGCCCAAGAGCCCAAAAGGCAGACGCCCAAGGCTAAGAATAATTTTTTCATTTTTGATAGGTTTATCTATTGTAATAATTTGATACAATAATACTTCTTTTTTTTGAAATTTAACCATTGTATATAACCCCTGGTTTTAACCTGGGGCCTCCGAAGGAGTAGATATACATCCAAGTCTCTGACAGGAATCCCTAGGCTGAAGCCTAGGGTTATAAGCACTATGGAGTCGGCGAAAAATCTCCTCCCCCATACCTCCGCCCAGGCTTATCAAAACTTTTCATAACTTTAACCCACATTAACGATACCTCCATGAAAAATAGAATCTTCCTTTTAGCCCTTTTATCCATCAGTGCCATCACCATCATGTCGTTGCGCAAAAGCCCAGCCAAACAAGTCGCAATCGATGGCCCGGCAGAGAAAACTTATACACAATATTGCGCATCTTGCCACGGCGAGAAAGTGGAAGCGTTTGTGGACCGACAATGGAAACATGGCAACAAAAAGGAACAAATCATTGCTAGCATCACGGGTGGCTATCCTGATTTAGGAATGCCAACCTGGAAAGAGGTGCTTAGCGCCCAAGAAATAGAGAAATTAGCCGATTTAATCGTTGAAAATTTAGCCGGCGTGGAGCAATATAAATTTGCCAATAAGCCCACGAGCAACATCTTTAAATCAGCTGGAATGACGATTCAGCTAGATACTATAGCGACAGGGTTTGACAGCCCATGGGGGTTTGCCCAGCTGCCTTCCCGCGACTATTTAATTACAGATCGTGCAGGTAAATTGTATTTGGTAGACCAAAAACAACATAAAATCCTCATTAGCGGAACGCCAGAGGTAATGTCCAAAGGACAAGGGGGCTTGTTGGACATCGCGCTCCATCCGGCTTATAATCAAAACGGTTGGGTCTACCTATCCTATTCCAAATTCAGAACAGAAGCCGGACAAACCGAAACGACCACAGCCATCGTTCGCGGTAAAATCCAAAACAATCAATGGGTTGAATCGCAAGAAATTTTCGAAGCTAAACCCTATACGAAAACCTTTCACCACTTTGGTTCTCGTTTGGCATTTGATAAAAAAGGATTTCTTTTCTTTAGTGTAGGCGAGCGCGGCATGGAAAAAGTCTTTCCACAATCGCTCGATAACGACAATGGGAAAATTCACCGCATCAACGATGATGGCAGCATACCTGCCGATAATCCATTCGCTAAAAGTGCTCATCCAACTATCTATTCGTATGGTCAACGAAATCCACAAGGCCTAACGCTGAATCCTAGCACGGGAGCTATTTGGGAAACAGAACACGGCCCACGCGGCGGCGATGAAATCAACATCATCCAAGCGGGCAAAAACTACGGTTGGCCTGTCATCACCTACGGCATCAACTACGATGGCAAACCCATCACAGCTATCTCCAAGAAAGTCGGCATGGAACAACCCATTAGTTATTGGATTCCATCTATTGCTCCTTCTGGCTTAACTTTCGTTGTTGGGGATAAATACCCCGCCTGGAAAGGGAATTTGATGGTAGGATCCCTGCGTTTCAACTACCTGAATCGCTGTGTGATTAAAGATAACAAAGTCATCCAGCAGGAAAAAGTCCTCGTAAATCTCGGTCGCATGCGAAATGTAGAACAAGGAATCGATGGATTCCTATATGTAGGAACAGAGAACCCGGGAATGGTCTTCCGACTAAGACCGCTTTAATATTTCAAAAGTAGCCTGATTCGTTCAGGCTATTTTTTTATCCATTCATCCCAAACCTTTAGCCCATGCAACGGATTTGGCGGAACTTGCATCTAGCTTTTTTTCATCAACAGCTTTATTCAATCTGCCTACATGCGTTTATTATTATTTCTATTATTCATTTCAAGTGCTTCTTTAGCACAGAATAGTCTGCAATTTCAATTGCAGGATTCCAACAATCAAGCCCTCCCCTTTTCGGGGGCCATCCTAAAGAAATTGCCAGATTCTAGCTTATACAAAGGGTTTTTGACCGATGAAAATGGCTTGGGTAAACTAACAAAAATCACTCCTGGTAATTATGTATTACAGGTGCAATCTGCCGGCTTCATTACACAGAAAATTAGCCTGGCTCCCATCACCGAAACAAGCACCTTGGATTTAGGAACCTTGACCCTCGTGAACCTTTCAAGGGAATTAGCTGAGGTGGAGGTCCGCGCAACAAAACCGCTCATCGAAAAAAAATTAGACAAGACCATCGTCAATGTGGAGAATTCTGCCATGGCCGCAGGGAACACAACCATGGAAGTGTTAGAACGTTCACCTGGAGTCATCGTCGACAAAGACGGCAACATTTCCCTACGAGGGAAATCAGGAGCTAAAGTCATGATTGATGGTAAAATTTCCTACCTCACAGGTACCGATTTAGCCAATTACCTACGCAACCTTCCTGCAGATCAAATTTCAGCTTTGGAAATCATGACAAATCCCTCTTCGCGTTATGACGCTGCAGGAACAGGAGGAATCATCAACATTAAATTGAAGAAAAATGCCAACATCGGCATGAATGGTTCCTTGAATACCACTTTAGCTCAAGGGTTTTTCAACCGACAAGCCTTGGGAGGAAATTTAAATTATCGGAACAACGGGTGGAACTGGTTTGGAAATGCCTCCGTGGGCCGTAGGCCCAACATGGAACGCAATTATTTACTGCGTAAATTCTCGATCCAACAGGAAAATTGGGAGCAAAATTTCCAATATGCCAATCAAAACGAAAACGCCCAATTGAAAGGGGGTGTCGATTGGTATTATTCCCCAAAAACCACCTACGGAATCTTGTTATCTGGTGGTTATAACCACAATAGCTTACGCGACGGTTTGAACCGAACCGTTCAAATGAACAATCAAAATGAAGTATTGTCGCGCTTGGATACCTACAACTCATTGGATAATCCCTTTTTTAATTATGCGGCCAACTTCAATTTTAAACATACTTTTGACTCGACCGGTCGAGAAGTAACCATCGACATGGATCATGCCAGATTTGTGGATGAAAGCCAAAACAACTACCGTTCTCAATACGCGAATGCCCTCTATTTGCCCTTGAAGGCCGACTCCTTATTGCGGACTTCATCTCAATCCTACATCGATCAATATTCGTTGAAATCCGATTATGTTATCCCGTCGTTTTTAAAAGCTAAATGGGGACTTGGCATGAAATCATCTTGGGTAAAAACGGATAATGATTTACAATTCCGTGCGAAATCAGCACAAGCAGAAAACTATAATTTCCTGACCGGTCAAAGCAATCGATTCATTTACACTGAACAAATCCATGCCATGTACCTAAATACGGAAAGGGCCATTGGAAAATGGAGTTACCAAATCGGCCTGCGTGGCGAATGGACCTTTGCCGATGGAACCTCTTCATCCTATACACAAGATGCTGATGTTACCTTTCACAGGGATTATCTTCAATTTTTCCCGAGTGCCTTTTTGCAATATGAAGCATCGAAAAAGCATACATTCGGCATGACTTATAGTAGACGTATCGATCGACCGGGCTATTCAGACTTGAACCCTTTTGTCTTTTATTTGGACAATTATACCTACAATGTGGGAAATCCAATGTTGATGCCCCAGTTAACCAATTCCCTCGAATTGAGCCACACGTATATGGGTGGTATTTCAACAACTTTGGGATATAGCCATACGGATCAGGTTATTACACAATTATTGAAACAAGATGCGGAATCTCGAAAGACGTATCAAACGACGGCCAACATGGCACAACGTGTTACCTACAGCCTAGGAGTCACTTTGCCTATCCCGATTAAAAATTGGTGGACAAGTAATTCGGACATCTTTTTTAACCGTGCGGAATTGACAGGCAATGTTGCTTCCTCGGCCATTACTCCCGCGGGAAACATGTTCTACCTTTCTTCAAATCACACATTTACCCTTCCGAAAGATTTTAAAATCGAATTTGGAGGCAATTACTTTACTGGTGGCTTAGAAGGCGCTTTTTTGTTTGGCGCTGGTGGTTCCTTGAATATGGGGGTTCAAAAAACAATCCTAAAGAAACGCGCGACCATACGCTTGAATGCACAGGATATGCTTTATACATCAAATCCAAAGGTAACAATCAAATATGCCGATCTAGATGTTTTGGTGCAGCCTAAAAATGATTCCCGCGTCGTCCGTTTGAACTTCACCTACCGTTTTGGAAATGCCTCCATTAAAGGAGCAAGGCAGCGATCAACAGGATTAGATGCGGAAAAAGGGCGTGTAAAGGGAGCTAACTAATCCTCCTCACCAGCTTCATCCTCATTCACGGCTTTCCGATTTTTAAGCCCCGAATTTTTCTTTGGGCTTAGCTTAAAAGCCAGCCCCACATAGAAAATTCGGGTTTCTTTTTTCTTTGTCAAATCACTGACAAAGCCAAAGGGCCGTGAATCATAAACAGTCTGTTGCGTGTTGAACACATCATTTATACGCGCATTCAGGACCCAGGCTTTCCATTCCTTTTTAAAACCCAGGTCTACCGTATAAAAACCTTGGATGATCCCTAAAGGATGAATTTGGGCTGATTGATAAATCGCGCTGACTTGAAAGCTTGAGGACGAAGAAAGGTTCCAAATTTGGCTTATTCGACCATTCCAACTCCATCGGTTCAAGTTCAAGGACTGCTCATTGACCTGGCCTTGCAAATCCGTTTGATAAAGTGAACTACTCATATTCACCCTCCAGTTTTTCATAGGGTTTATGGATGTAATGTTCTCGATTCCCCAGGTTTCCGAATGGGAAATATTCTCAAAACGGGTTAAGGTAGTGTCCCCTTCTAACAGTGTGCGTACGCGGCCAACTAACGAGTTGACCCGACGATAAAAAAGCTGATTACTCGTATGAAATGACCCCACATCAAGAGCGTGTTCAAGCTCAGCCACATAGGTCCGCTCCGGTTGGAGCGTCGGATTCCCCGACTGCAAATTCAACGGATCTGCAAACGAAATGAACGGATTTAAAGCTTTATATGATGGCCGATTCACTCGGGAGGTCATGCGAAAACCCATTTGTTGGTTTTTCGTCAATGAGCGTTCCATGGAAAAAGAAGGAAAGATCTGTACGTAATTCAAATTAGCTTGCGTTGCTTCCATTCTCAGACCTCCTTGAACATCCCACAATTTTGTTGAATAGCGGGAAGATCCATAAATCGCCTGGATACGCTCTATGTAAGTGAATGTGTTGCTTCGTTTTAGATCTACCGTCCAATCCCCTTGAAATTTTTCATAGCGAAAATCAGTATCAAACAATCGTTCTGTTACCTTAAATCCATAATCGACACGAAGCTTTTTGGAAAATTGTGTTTCCCAATCCCCCTGGAGGAGTAAGGTATAATTGGAACTTGACGCGGAAGAACGCTCAACCCGTGTAGGAAAATTACTGTTGGGAGCATCAAAACCACCATAAAAATAGCGTTGGGTGAAATCATTTTGGTCGGAGCCTACGTTTCGAATCCATAGTAAATCTAAATGTGCAGTGGTCCGCTGCTTCGCAATGGTTCCGAGTGAAATCAACATATCCATCCCGCGATCAACTCCCCGCTTATCCGCATCACGAATGTAATAGCGATCCGGCGCACGGACAAACTGAGAATAATTCAAGCGTTTTTCATTATTCTGGTCGGCGGAATATCGACCAATCCATTGTAAACCAAGCGTCCATTTGGGATTCAGGCTATATTCCATCCGACTTTGCCAGGCATGGTTATAATCCCGATTAACCTCGAAGGTATTTTGTTCGATTTGCGACAAACCGTATTGACTCGCATTCTCTCGATACAAATGTTGAAAGTTATCACGGATGGATTGTTTAAAATTATAATCCAGCGCATAAGTGAGTCGTTTGAAGCCATTACCAAAGCGCGAGGAAAAAGCTATTTGGTCAT
>JACCEA010373882.1_pt1 | contig 11443 bp, 8 predicted proteins | sample 7449851 | NCBI WGS metagenome assembly JACCEA01 (sample SAMN15323453, study PRJNA562643) | freshwater metagenome | isolation source: river surface water | place: USA:Blue River Watershed | collected 2017-08-18 | reverse complement strand
CGATCTCCAAGCAGCTGCTGCCGGTGTACGACAAGCCGATGGTCTACTACCCGATGACCACGCTGATGCTCGCGGGCCTGCGCGAGGTGCTCGTGATCAGCACGCCGCAGGACACGCCACGCTTCGAGCAGTTGCTCGGCGACGGCAGCCAGTGGGGCATGGAGATCCGCTACGCGGTGCAGCCGCGGCCCGAGGGCCTGGCCCAGGCCTTCGTCATCGGACGGGAGTTCCTGGCCGGCGGCCCCAGCGCCATGGTGCTGGGCGACAACATCTTCTACGGCCACGACCTGGTGGCCCTGATGCGTGAGGCCGATGCCGCGCCGGACCGCGCCACCGTGTTCGCCTACCGGGTGCGCGATCCCGAGCGCTATGGCGTGGTCGACTTCGACGCGCAGGGCCGCGCCACCTCCATCGAGGAAAAGCCGGCCCGGCCCCGCAGCCACTTCGCGGTCACCGGCCTGTACTTCTACGACGCGCAGGTCTGCGACATCGCCGCGAGCCTCAAGCCCTCGCCGCGCGGCGAGCTGGAGATCACCGACGTCAACCGCCATTACCTTGAGCGTGGCCTGCTCGACGTGAAGACCATGGGCCGCGGCTTCGCCTGGCTGGACACCGGCACCCACGAGAGCCTGCTGGACGCCAGCCAGTTCGTCCACACCATCGAGCAGCGGCAGGGCCAGAAGATCGCCTCGCCCGAGGAGGTCGCCTGGCGCAACGGCTGGATCGACACCGACCGGCTGCTGGCGCTGGCCGAACCCCTGGCCAAGAGCCAGTACGGCCAGTACCTGCGAGGGCTGGTGGCCGAGGGCGCCACGCGATGAAGGTCACGCCCACCACCTTGCCAGGCGTGCAGGTCATCGAGCCTCGCGTCTTCAGCGACGACCGCGGTGCCTTCTTCGAAAGCTGGAACCAGGCCCGTTTCGACGAGGCGATGGGCCAGCCGGTACGGTTCGTACAGGACAACCACTCGGTTTCCCGCCGCGGTGTGCTGCGCGGCCTGCACTACCAGGTGGTGCAGCCCCAGGGCAAGCTCGTCCGCGCGGTGCGCGGGCGTGTGTTTGACGTGGCGGTGGACCTACGCCGCAGCTCGCCGCACCTGGGCCGCTGGGTGGGGGTCGAGCTGTCCGCGGAGAACCACCGCCAGCTGTGGATCCCCCCGGGTTTCGCCCATGGCTTCCTGGTGCTGTCCGAGGAGGCCGAGTTCCTCTACAAGACCACCGACCACTACGCACCCCAGGGCGAGCGCACCCTGGCCTGGGACGATCCGCAGGTCGGCATCGACTGGCCCCTCGCGGCTGCGGGCGGCGTGCCGCAGCTGTCGCCCAAGGACGCCGTCGGCCTCTCGTGGGCCGACTGCCCGAAGTTCGACTGAGTGCCACGCGGGGCGCCTGCCGCGTTTCGCTGGCGGCTCATCGGTTTCCACCCGTAAGTTCATCCGTGCGAAACCGATGAGTCTGTAAGGGCTGCACCACCCCCTTACAGACCCTTCCGTTATTCCTACAGAGCGTGGGACGCGTCCTACTACGATTCGTCCATCGCTCAGCTTGATCCACTCGACAGCGTGTGGCTCACAGCCTCACCCGGACGCTGAGCGGTTCCCCGTGGCTCCCCTCTGAACGCGCTTGCCGGAACAGCACCGGCAGGCGCGCTGGGCGAAGCCTTGCCTGATGAATCTTGTACGAGATCGTCCTACAAGCAACCAAGGAATCCGCTGACATGCATTCGCGTCAATCCCAACAATCGAACCTTTCCCATCCCGCCTCCACGGTGCTGCGCGGCGCCCGTCGCGCCCTCACCGTCGTGGCCGCCGCGGCCACGCTGGCCGCTGGCAACGCCGGCGCGGCCGAGGTCACCCCGTACTTCCAGGGCTACAGCCCGGGCACCATGGTCGATGCCCTGCGCAACGCCGGCCTGACCCACACCACCCTGGCCTTCGCCGTCACCCGTGGCTCCTGCGCGTTCGACCCCTACATCACCGACCGCATGCCCGACGCCCGCGCGTACCGCGCCGCCGGCGGTAACCTGATCATCTCCATGGGTGGCGCCGACGGCGTGTATGCCGAGATCGCCTGCAGCGACGACCAGCTGTTCAACCTGGTCGAGAAGCTCATGACCGACTCCGGCACTCGCCGCATCGACTGGGACGTCGAAGGCCACCAGCTGTCCAACACGGACGCCACCGCTCGCCGCAACCGCGTGCTGCTTCGCCTGAAGGCCAAGTACCCTGACCTGTACACCTCGTTCACGCTGCCCGCCTGGCTCAACGGCCTGCAGGCCGACGGCATGGCGATGATGCGTGCCACCATCGCCGCCGGCGTGAAGATCGACATGGTCAACGTGATGGTCATGACCTTCGGCGCCGAGAACCTGCGCACCATGGTCTCGCCCTCGACGATGTCTCAGGCGGTGATCAACGCCGCCCAGGCCACCGCCAACCAGCTGGCCGGCCTGTACCCGTCCCGCACCCGGGCACAGATCCACGCGATGATGGGCCTGACCCCGATGGTCGGCGTCAACGACGACAACACCGTGTTCTCGCTGACCGACGCGAAGATCGTGGCCGACTACGTGAAGAACAACGGCATCGGCCTGCTGGCCTACTGGTCGTTCCAGCGTGACCGCGCGCAGGCCTCCACCGGCATGGGCTCGATCAACGACTTCAGCGGCGTGGTCCAGTCCAACGCGCAGTTCCTGCAGGTGTTCAAGACCGCCGAAGGCCCGGTGACCGCCGCCCCCACCCCCGCGCCGGCGCCTGCCCCGGCTCCCGCACCGGCCCCTGCGCCGGCTCCGGCTCCCGTCGTATCCCCGGCTCCCGCGCCCGCACCGGCCCCGGTGGTCTGCGCCGACTGGTCTGCCAGCAAGTGGTACTCCGCCGGCGAAATGGTGCTGCGACTGGGCAAGGGCTACCGCGCCACCGCCGGCAACCAGAACTCGCCGCCGGAATGGACCCCCACCCACTGGACCGCCGGCAGCTGCTCCAACGCCACCCCGGTGGCAGCGCCCACCCCGGCTCCCGCGCCGTCCTGCGCGTCGACCGCCTGGGTCATGGGCAAGTACTACAACGCCGGCGCCCTGGTGACCTACAACGGCCGCCTGTACCGCGCCAAGTTCGCCAACCCGGGCTACAACCCGACCATCAGCACCTACTACTGGGCTGCTGCCACCTGCTGACCGCAGGCCACCGCGAAGGCGCCCTAGGCGCTTACCCTCAAAGGCGCCTCCGGGCGCCTTTTTCATGGCGATTCGTGGGCAGAATGGAATCCGCAGCCCACCACCACGAGAGGAGAACACCATGGCCCAGCCCGACGTCTTCGTCATCGCCGCCGCCCGCACCGCGATCGGCACCTTCGGCGGCACCCTCAAGGACACGCCCCTGCCCGAACTCGCCACCACCGCCGTGCGCGCGGCGGTGCAGCGCAGCGGCATTCCCGCCGACGCCTTCGGCCAGGTGGTCATGGGCAACGTCATCCCCACCGAACCGCGAGATGCCTACCTCAGTCGCGTCGCCGCGATCGAGGCCGGCCTGCCCAAGGAAGTGCCGGCCTACAACGTCAACCGCCTGTGCGGCTCGGGCCTGCAGGCCATCGTCTGCGCCGCCCAGTCCATCCAGCAGGGCGACGTGCAGGTCGCCCTGGGCGCCGGCGCCGAGTCCATGTCGCGCGGCCCCTACCTGGCCATGTCCGCCCGCTGGGGTGCCCGCATGGGCGACATGCAGATGTCCGACTACATGCTCAACATCCTGCACGACCCCTTCCACCGCATCCACATGGGCGTGACCGCGGAGAACGTCGCCGACGAATTCGGCATCACCCGCGAGCAGATGGACGCCCTGGCGGTCGAGAGCCACCGCCGCGCCGCCGCCGCCATCGCCTCGGGCCGCTTCAAGGACCAGGTGGTGCCGGTTGTCATCAAGACCCGCAAGGGCGACATCGAGTTCACCGTCGACGAGCATGTCAAGGCCGACACCAGCCTGGAAACGCTGGGCAAGATGAAGCCCGCCTTCCGCAAGGACGGCGGCCGCGTCACCGCGGGCAACGCCTCAGGCATCAACGACGGCGCGGCCGCCGTGGTGCTGGCCGGCGCCGACGCGGTGCGCTCCCACGGCCTCAAGCCCATGGCCCGGCTGGTGGCCTACGCCCACTCGGGCGTCGAGCCCAAGATCATGGGCATCGGCCCGGTGCCTGCCACCCGCCGCGCCCTCGAGCGCGCCGGCCTGAAGGTGCAGGACCTGGACGTCATCGAGTCGAACGAGGCCTTCGCCGCCCAGGCCTGCGCCGTCTCGCGCGAGCTGGGCTTTGATCCGGCCAAGGTCAACCCCAACGGCTCTGGCATCTCGCTGGGCCACCCGGTGGGGGCCACCGGCGCCATCATCACCACCAAGGCGTTGTACGAGCTGCAGCGCGTGCAGGGTCGGTACGCGCTGGTCACCATGTGCATCGGCGGCGGGCAGGGCATCGCCGCCATCTTCGAGCGTGTCTGAACGAGCCGATATAGTCCGCCGCATGAAACGCAAAGCCTTCCTCCAGGCCGCGGGCCTCGCCGCCCTGGCCCTCACCGCCACCGGCGCGCTGGCCCAGGCCGGTGCCGCCTCCGCGCCGGCCTCCGCCGCCGCGGGCGCCTTCCCCTCCCGTCCGATCCGCATGATCGTGCCGTTCCCGCCCGGGGGCGGTACCGACATCCTGGCGCGCCTGGTCTCCACCCGCCTGGCCGACCAGACCCGGTGGAACATCGTGGCCGAGAACAAGGCCGGCGCCGGCGGCACCATCGGCATCACCGAAGCGGTCAAGGCCGCCCCCGGTGGGTACGACCTGGTCATGGGCCAGAAGGACAACCTGGTCATCGGCCCCTGGCTGTACAAGAATCTGCCCTGGGATCCCACGCGCGACCTCGTCGCGGTGGCCCACGTGGCGTACTCGCCGGTGATCATCGCCACCGGCGTGAATTCGCGCTTCAAGACCCTGGCCGACGTCGTCGCCGCCGCCAAGGCGGCGCCCGGCAAGGTGTCCTATGGCTCCCCGGGCAGCGGCACCTCCATCCACCTGGCCGGGCACCTGTTCGAGAAGGCCGCCGGCATCGACCTGAACCACATCCCCTACAAGGGCTCCAACCCGGCGCTGCTCGACGCGCTGGCCGGCAACATCGACCTGCTGGTGTCCTCGGTTCCGTCGGCCATGGCGCAGATCAAGGCCGGCAAGCTGCGCCCGCTGGCGGTCACCTCCCTCAAGCGCAGTTCCTCGCTGCCGGACGTGCCCACCGTGGCCGAATCGGGCTTCAAGGACTTCGACGTCAGCACCTGGTATGGCGTGTTCGCGCCGGCCGGCACGCCGGCGGCCGTGGTCAACCAGCTCAACGCCGAAATCAACAAGCTGCTGTCCCAGGCGGACGTGCGCGCGGCGATCCAGGCGCAGGGTGCCGAACCCGAGGCCATGAGCCCGGCGCGCCTGTCCACCCAGCTGCGCACCGAGTACGGCAAGTGGAAGGGGATCGTCGAGGCTTCGGGTGCCAAGATCGAGTGATCCGGTCGGCATCCACCTGATGAAGTAGTACTTTCGAAGTTAGACTGAAATAGCTATGCTGGTCCCCGGAGGACCGGCATGGACAGTCAGGCCATGGACCGGGCGGGGCCAGCTCCCGTCCGGTTTTTTCACAAGTACAACCGCGCCATCGGCGCGGCCTATGCGCTCTTGTTGCTGGGCCTGGCCGGTTTCTTCGCCTGGCAACTCACGCTCAGCCTGCGGGACGAGGTCGCTTTCATCCGCGGGCAGCTCGATCGGCACGCGCAGTTCCTCGAATTCGTCCTGCGGTCCTCGGCCGACCAGATCGAGAGCCTGCGGATGGTGGCCGGCGCCGAGCGCGCCAGCGGACGCGCCTGCCCCGCCGGCCTGGCGGTGGCCGCCTCCGGCGAGTTGCGCCAGTCCGGCCCCGGCTTCGACCGCGACGGCCTGCGCCGCCGCGACGCCGGCGGCAACCTGGTGGGGCAGGGCGACCTGGCCGGACGGCCCGAGGATTTCTACTGCGATCTCGGGGCCGCCATCGCGCTCGATCCCCTGCTGCATGCCATGGCCTTCCAGCTGCCGCATGCGGCGCGGGCCCGATTCGTTTCCGAGGCCGGTTTCCACCTGCAGTTCCCGTGGCAGCCGTCCGAGGCCATGCCGTTCTCGCGCGCCGTCTATGACGACCCGGTCTGGCGGTTGTCCCAGCCGTCGTCCAACCCGGACCGCCTGAAGGTCTGGGCCCCGCCCTTCTTCGGCGGGGAGGACGTGGGCCTGCTCGCGCCGGTGGCGGCGCCGGTCTACGCCGGCGAGCGCTTCACCGGGGTGGTCGCCATCGACATGAGCCTGGACTACCTGCACCGCGTCAACGGCAACTTCGGCTATCCGCTGGGCACCGTGTCGGTGGTGGACGCGCGCGGCCATGTACTGGCCCACCCGGGCCTGTTCGCCAACCCGCTGTCGCTGCGCGCGCCCGCCGCCTTCGAGCGGGCGATCCCGCCCCAGTTGCTGCCCTCGGTCGAGGCGCTGGCCCGCCTGCCCGCCGGTGAACCCGTCGAGCGGGCCGGCTGGCTGATGATCCAGCGGCCCTTTGTCTCGGCGCCCTGGCACCTGGTCTACACCGTGCGCCAGGCCGACCTGTGGAAGCGCCTGCTGGCCGAGCGGGCGCCGGGCATGGCGGCGGCGCTGCTCGCCATCGCGCTGATCATGGCCGTCACCTACCGCGTCACCTCGCGCGAGTTCGTCAGCCCCGCCGCCCGTCTGGTGGACCATGTGGCCGCCGAGAGCAGCCGGTCGCCGCGCCCCATCCCGCCCGTGCCGCCGGCCTGGCGGCCCTGGTTCGAGGCGGTCACCCGAGCCTTCCGCGAGTCGCTGCAGCTGGGAAGCCTGCAGCGCGAGATCGACATCGCCGCCCGCCTGCAGCAGGACATCCTGCCGCGCCAGTGGCCGATGGACGTGCGCTACTCACTCTGGGGCGCGATGCAGCCGGCCAAGGACATCGGCGGCGACTTCTACGACCACTTCCCGCTGCAGGAAGGTCACCGCGGGCTGGTCGTGGCCGACGTCAGCGGCAAGGGCGTGTCGGCCGGACTCTTCGGCATGGTGTCCAAGACGCTGCTGCGCCTGCTGGCCACCCAGCGCATGCTCCCGCCCGGCGAGGCCCTGGCCGAGGCCAACGACGCCCTCTGCGCGGACAACGACACCGCGATGTTCGTCACGGCCTTCTACGGCCAGTACGACCCGTCCACCGGCGAGCTGGTCTACGCCAACGCCGGCCATCCGCCGCCGCTGCTGCTGCGGGCTGCCGGCAGCAGCGAGTGGCTGGGGCGCGCGCAGGCGCCGGCCATGGGCGTGGTCGAGGGGGCGGCCTACCCGCAGCAGTCGGTCACGCTCGCGCCCGGCGACTGCCTGCTCGTGTTCACCGACGGCGTGAGCGAGGCGATGGATCTCGGCGGGCGCGAGTTCGGCCTCCCGCGCCTGGCGGCGGTATTCGCGGGCGGGGAGGGCGCGGGGCCGGAGGCCCTCGCCGGCGCCCGCGTCGCGGTCGAACGGGTGCAGCGCGCAGTCGCCGCGCATGCGGCCGGGGCCGAGCAGGCCGACGACATCACCTGCGTGGCGCTGCAATGCCACGGACTTGGCTGGCCGGAGGGGGTCCCATGAAGCTGCGTGAATGGATTGTTTCACTCCTGGCCTTGCTGCTGGCGGTGCTCGCCGCCTGGATGGCCGGCACCGTGTGGGCGCCGGCGCATGCCGAGATGCTCGAACGAATCCGGCAGCGGGGCGTGCTGGTGGTGGGCGTCAAGCGGGACGTGCCGCTGTGGGGGTCGGTCGACCCCCGCACCGGCCAGCTCGTCGGGCTGGAACCCGATCTCGCGGCCGACCTCGCAGGCCGCCTGGGCGTGCGCCTGGAACTGGTGGGTCTCCTGAGCGCGGAGCGCCTGGACGCGATCGAACGTCGCCGGGTCGACCTGCTGCTCGCCACGCTCTCCGACACGCCCGAGCGCCGCGAGCGCCTCACCATGGTCATGCCGCACTACTACGCCTCGGGCGTCAACATCCTGGCGCGCCGGCAGTCGGCCTTCCGCGACTGGCCTGACCTCCGCAACCGCCGTGTGTGCGGCCGCCGGGGCGCGTTCTACAACCGCTCGATCACCGTCAGCGCCGGCGTCGACGTGGTCGCCCTCTATGACAACCAGCTCTCGGTGGCGGCCCTGCGCGACGGCCGCTGCGACGCGCTCCTGTACGAGGACACGAGCATCGTCGCCATGCTGCAGGACCCGGCCTGGTCCCGCGACTTCGAGATGCCGCTACCCACCCTCTTCGTCACGCCCTGGGCCATCGGCATCCACCGTGACGATGCCGGCAGCCGGCTGGAGACCTTCCTGTCCCGTGCCGTCATCGCCTGGCACCGCCAGGGCGTGGTGGCCGACCTCGAGCGCAAGTGGGGCATTCCGGTCACCGCCTTCTCCGCGCGCATGTCCACCGCCTGGCGCAAGCGCGTGGGCCACGAGTACGTGTGCGGCGAGTCCGTGACCCGCGACACGCCCCGGGAGTGCCTGTGAGCCGTCGCGACACCGCCGGTGCGGGTCTGGCCGAGGCGTACGACGCCTATTTCACCAGCCAGGTGTACGACCGCCGCTACCCCGCGCCCAACCCGTCCACCCTCGACTTCCTGCGTCGATGGGTGCGGGTGGGTGCCGAGGGCCGCGTGCTGGACCTCGGCTGCGGCAACGGCCGCTACGCCTTGCCCCTGCTCGAGTCCGGCGCCTTCTCGCTGGTCGGCTGCGATATCTCGGCGGCCGCCCTGCAGGCCTTTCACGCCCGGTTGCAGACGCATCCGGCCCGCGGGCGGGTCCTGCTGCTGCGGGGCGAGGCGGCCATCCTGCCGGAGGGGCCGGCCTTCGACGCGGTGCTGATGATGTTCGGCGTGCTGGCGCACATCGACACGCGGACCGACCGGGTCGCGACCCTCCAGGCCCTGCGCCGACGCACCCGCGCCGGCGGGCGCCTGCTGCTGTCGGTGCCCAGCGCGCTGCGACGCATGCCCCTGGCCCTGGCCCGCGCGGCCCTGCACGCCGCCGGCCCGGGCGGCACCGTGACGCGCTGGTCGGACATCCGCTACCGCAGGCGGTTGGGCGACCGGAACGCCCCCTTCAATTACCACCTGTACCTGCCCTGGGCGCTGCGGGCCGAACTGGCCGAGGGGGGCTGGCGCCTGGACCTGCTCGAGGCCGAGAGCGCGCTGCCCGAGTCGCTGGTGTGCCGCTCGGCGCGATGGGCCCGTCTGGACGAGGCGCTGCGCGCACGGCTGCCCGCCGCGCTCGGCTATGGCCTGCGCGCCCTCGCCGTGGCTGATTGAGCCATCCCGGCGCGTCGTCCCAGCGCGTCGCCCTGGGGCGCTACCATCGCCCCCATGAACTGTCCCGCCCGTCTATGGACCGCGTCGACGCCCTGGTGATCGGCGCAGGCGTCGTCGGCCTGTCCGTCGCACGCGCCCTGGCCCGCGCCGGCTGCGAAACGCTGGTCGCCGAGGCCGCCACTGCGATCGGACAGGGCGTTTCCTCGCGCAACAGCGAGGTGATCCACTCCGGCCTCTACTACCCGACCGGTTCGCTGAAGGCACGCCTGTGCGTCCGCGGCAAGGAAATGCTCCTGGCGTTCTGCACCGAGCGGGGCGTGGAGCACCGGCAGTGCGGCAAGCTGATCGTCGCCTGCAGCGCGGACGAGGCGGCATCGCTGCGCACGCTACAGGCCCGGGCCGCCGCCAACGGCGTCGAGGTGGCGTGGCTGGACGGGCCGCAGGTGCGTGCGCTCGAGCCCGAGCTCCGCTGCGAAGCGGCGTTGCTATCCCCCAGCACCGGCATCGTCGACAGCCACGGGCTGATGCTCGCGCTGCAGGGAGACCTCGAAGCCCATGGCGGGCTGGTGGCCCTGGCCTCGCCGGTGGAGGGCGCAGGCCTGGGTCGCGCCGGCGCCGGGCACCGGGTACGGCTGGCTGGCGGCCACGAGGTCGAGGCGGGCATCTTGGTCAATGCGGCGTCGCTGCATGCCTGCCAGCTCGCGCGGCGGTTTGACGGGCTGGACCCCGCCTTCATTCCGACGCCGCGTTATGCCAAGGGCAACTACTACAGCCTGGTCGGCCGCGCACCCTTCACGCGCCTCGTCTATCCAGCGCCCTCGGATGCGTGGCTGGGCGTGCACCTCACGCTCGACCTCGCGGGCCAGGCCCGGTTCGGGCCTGACCTCGAATGGCTCGACGACGACGAGCCCGACACCCTGGACTTCTCCGTCGACCCGCGCCGCGCGGAGGGCTTCTACGCGGAGGTCCGGCGCTATTGGCCCGGCTTGCCGGACGGTGCGCTGGCGCCCAGCTACTGCGGCGTGCGTCCCAAGATCCATGGCGCGGGCGAGCGCGCGCCCGACTTCCGCATCGACGGGCCCGCCACGCACGGCGTGCCGGGCCTGGTGAACCTCTTCGGGATCGAGTCCCCCGGCCTGACCAGCGCGATGGCGATCGGCGAGTTCGTCGTGCGCGACGTGCTGGAACTGCAGGCGCAGCCGGCCTGACGCCGGCGGGGCTCCCGGACCCTCGGGGCCCTAGCCCCGGCGGTGGCGGGCGAGGGCGCCAGCCGCTTCGCTCACGAGTTCCGGGCCGCGATAGATCAAACCGGTGTAGACCTGCACCAGGTCTGCGCCGGCGTCGATCTTGCTCACCGCGTCCTCGCCACACATGACGCCGCCGACCCCGATGATCGGAAAACCCGGGCCGAGCGCCGCGCGTAATTGCCGGATCACCCGGTTGCTGGCCGCCAGCACCGGCGCGCCCGACAGGCCGCCGGCCTCCTGCCCGTGCGGCAGGCCCTGCACCGCATCGCGCGCCAGCGTGGTGTTGGTGGCCACCACGCCGTCCATGCCATGGCGGCGCAGCGCCTGGGCGATCACCGCCACCTGCTGCTCGTCGAGGTCCGGGGCGATCTTCACGAACAGCGGCACCCGCCGGCCCTGCGCCGCCGCCAGTGCCTCGCGCCGCTCGGCCAGCGCACCGAGCAGGCCGTCCAGCGCCTCGTCCGACTGCAGCGCCCGCAGGTTCTTGGTGTTGGGGCTGGAGATGTTCACCGTCACGTAGTCGGCATGGGGGTAGACCCCCTCCAGCCCGATCAGGTAGTCGTCGGTCGCGCGTTCGATCGGGGTCACCGCGTTCTTGCCGATGTTCAGCCCCAGCACCAGGCCCGCGCCGGCGTCGTGGGCGCCCCGGCGCACCGCCGACCGCCGCACGTTGGCGACGAAGGCATCCAGCCCCTCGTTGTTGAACCCGAGCCGGTTGATCAGCGCCCGGGCCCGGGGGAGGCGGAACATGCGAGGTTTGGGGTTGCCGGGCTGCGGCAGGGGCGTCACCGTCCCCACTTCCACGAAGCCGAAGCCCATGGCGGCGAAGGCGTCGATGCAGCGGG
>JACCEA011165553.1_pt1 | contig 11444 bp, 11 predicted proteins | sample 7449851 | NCBI WGS metagenome assembly JACCEA01 (sample SAMN15323453, study PRJNA562643) | freshwater metagenome | isolation source: river surface water | place: USA:Blue River Watershed | collected 2017-08-18 | reverse complement strand
TTTAAAGATAACAAAAGAATTGGTCAAATCGTGGAAACCAGGAACTATCAAGGATCTTTAAATTAAGTCATATCGTTTGACCACCACGAAAACTTAGTGGTAAAAAAAGATGTCAAAAAACCTCTTCCTAACCCTATAAATAATTGAACTCTATGTCTAAGAATGTAAACCCGAAAACCCGAAAACAAGGACTTAAGGTTTAACCGGACGTCTGTTTAGCCGAGAAATGGGAGCAGCACGTAGTAAAATAAAGGAGAATAAATTCTGTCTACGATAAAAATTGAAGCCTAAAACTTAAGTATAATCATATATTACAATTTTTCGAGGTGCTTAACGACTTATATAATTATAATATGTGACTTCTTAGGACTTATGAAAGATAGATGAAAGAGAGAAAAAACTTATCAGTTGAACTGGAGGCTGCGGGAATCGGCCGTTTTTCTGAAGTCTTTAGTTGCAATGTTTTGCAAGGGATGATCTATTGACATTTTATTCAGTAGCTAGTTTTAGCATCGCTATATATAACTATGCACCAGCATTTTCATACGAAGTTTCTATGTAGTTGCTTTTTCCTTCAACAGGAACGAGTGTGGGGTTAAGAAAAGTTAAACATAAAATAATGCAGCTATCTAAATTCTCATGATGACTACAGACTCAATCATGTTCTTTGCCGGTATCAACGGCTTTGATATCTGCAGACACCATCTCCTTCACAAGATCAGCAAACAATGTGGTCGGCTCCCAACCAAGGTGCGCTTTTGCTTTAGCAGGGTTACCAATTAAAATATCAACTTCAGTTGGACGGAAATATCTTGAATCTACTTTCACCAACACGCGAGATTTATCATTAGAATCGACACCGATTTCATCGACAGTCCCATTTTCACCGATCCATTCAATTTCGATATCAATACAGCGGAATGCCTTTTCAACAAATTCCCGTACTGAATGAGTTTCATTTGTTGCGAGAACATAATCATCAGGCTTCTCTTGCTGAAGCATACGCCACATTCCTTCAACGTAGTCCTTAGCATGACCCCAATCGCGCTTTGCATCCAAATTTCCTAAGAAAAGAGTCTTTTGTATCCCTCGATGAATACGAGCGACTGCACGAGTAATTTTCCTGGTCACAAACGTTGGACCTCTTCGAGGAGACTCATGATTAAACAAAATCCCGTTAGTCGCATGCATATTGTAAGCTTCGCGATAGTTCACAACAATCCAATAAGCATATTGCTTTGCAACACCATACGGAGAGCGCGGATAAAATGGAGTATCTTCCGTTTGAGGAATTTCACGAACCTTTCCATACAATTCAGAGGTAGATGCTTGATAGAAACGAGTGAAGTCAGTTAGACCACATGAGCGGATTGCATTCAGCAATCTCAATGTGCCTACCCCATCTACCTCTGCCGTATATTCCGACATTTCAAAAGAAACAGCAACATGAGACATTGCACCAAGATTATAAACTTCATGAGGTCGAACAGTTGAGATTATGTGAAATAAATTGGTTGAATCTGCCAAGTCACCATAATGCAACATCAAATTAGCACCAGTCTGCAAAGAAAGGATTTTCGATTAGCAAGGTTTTTAAATATACATGACAAAATGCAAACAACCTCGTGACGATCACGATAAATATGATCGATTCTGGAGGTATTAAAGGATGATGATCGTCTAATAATACCATGAACTTCGTAACCTTTCGATAAAAGAAGTTCAGCTAAATAAGAGCCGTCCTGTCCAGTTATTCCAGTGATTAAAGCCCTTCGTTGAACTTTTTCTCTTTTGTGCGAAAGGACTGCTTTTTCTTGTGAATTGGAAATCATCTGTTAATAATTCAGCGAAATGAATATTATGATAGAAGAAAATTTACAGCAAAATACTTAGTAATTACTTTTTGATTTTGTGTTGCCAATACAAAAAGATGAGACCCCTCAGCAAATCAATAATCCTAAAAGTTGTTGACAACATGAAGAGGCATAATATAGTTTAATATTAATCAATAATTAGGTGTTATACTCGAATCCATTCCTTCCTGTGCTGCGGCCGCTGCTCCACCACAACCAGCCAATTTTTTTTTTTTCCGTTTTAGCCAATTTGTGAGGATGATGCAGTGCTTGGACACTTTTACTTTACTTGGCAAATTTTGTCCAGAAAGTACACTACAATATTTCTTGCCAACTTCGCCATTTTAATGCTCTAAATTTGTTCAATTAATTCGACGAACAATTGGTTCATTGCACTTTGTGTTGAATGATGGGGTCATCCATCATTGCGGAAAATCCAGCAAAGAGGTCTATTTTAATATTGGTTGCTGCTGTAATGATTACCGGTACTATAGTCTTGGTAGTTTCAGTACCATTCCGTCATCATTATCGTCCGAAGCAACAACGGCAGCAGGGTTTTAGATTTGGAGGATATCATTTTCCAATTCAAAACGAGAATACCAATACAACTTTGAACTGTGACATCACAACTCTCAATACTTCCGACACGAAATTCCACCAAGAAAGTCTCATAAGTGGAACCAGTGGAAAACTATTTCAAGGTGAAAAAATTCGTCAGTATGGTGAGATTACGATCTTTAATGGTCAAACTTTGGAGGAATTGGAACAACATTTCAAAGTTCATGATGAGATACCGCCTGATACCGCAATAGAGGTTGACACAAATTTTATGTGCGACAAGTGGTCCGTAGTGACAACAATCAGTGAGCCAACTGTTGCCGTAGAACGCCAAGCATTGTTGCAAGACTGGTGCACCGTTGTTGTTGGGGATCGTAAAGGCCCATTCGAATATCCAATTCTAAATGTTGACGAAAACAAATTAATATTTCTCACTGCTGACCATCAACAAAGATTAGCCGCAACGTCTCCTCTGGTCAAGATGCTCCCTTGGAACCATTTCGGTAGAAAAAATATTGGGTACTTGTATGCTATTGCCCATGGCGCGAAATTTATTTATGATTTCGACGACGACAATGTTTTAATTTCGAAGCATCGCAATTTCCACATGCCTGGTGCGGGTGTAAGATTTTCTCATTTTGACGAGAAAATAACAAACAAAACTAATTACGCTGGTGGCGGGAACTTAATTACATTGATGCGGCCGAGCAACTACAGCGAGCTCGTTTTCAACCCATATCCACTGTTTGGGGCAACAAGTAATCCATCATGGCCTCGAGGATACCCTCTAGAGTTAATTAAACCAACATATCCTTCTTTGGCATTTCCAATACCAACGGAAATGGTGCATTTATCTCCAGACCGCATTGGAGTAATTCAATATTTAGCAAATCACGACCCCGATGTTGATGCAATTTACCGTCTCACACAACCATTGCCTTTGAATTTTGCTCCAAAACACACATCAATAGTCTTGCCAGGTAAGACAGTTTCAGGCTCATCCCGAGTATATTGTCCTTACAATGCTCAAGCAACGTTACATACTCATGATGCTTTATGGACACTTTTGTTACCAGTCACTGTACATGGGCGTGTGAGTGATATTTGGAGAAGCTATTTCGCGCAGCGGTTATTGTCAGATTTGGGGTTACAAGTCGTCTTCCATTCGCCTGTTGTAATTCAAGATCGAAATGCGCACAATTATTTAGCAGATTTTGATAGTGAGGAACCCCTATATAAAAAGTCTTTGAGACTTATTCAGCAATTGGAGGAATGGACAACATGCGCAACTTCTCTACCTGGCAGGATAGAAGAATTGTGGATTATGCTATATGAACATGGTTATATTGATTTACCTGATGTTAAACTCGTACAATCGTGGTTGGAGTCGCTCTTTATAATTGGATACAAATTTCCCTCGGTGAAACCCGATTCGAGCTGTGAACCTAAAATTATAGAAATTCATCAATTATCATGAACTGCAGCATGTGGAACATGAAACGCGGTTGGAATTGTGCCAAAGTCGGCTTTGAAGAGAATTGTGATAATAAACGTTTTAAAATCGCTCCGAAATATGAATATTCATGGCGCAATACGACTTGGATCAATCCTCAGGTGGAGCTTAAACGGTTACAAATTGAGATAGATGAGCTGCATGAAATCGTTGATGTTTACAAATTTCAACTCGCGTTACTTATATGCCATGCTAAATGGTCTCATGACGAGATAGTGAATACAATCAGAATGGAACACCAGGCAGCAGTGCAGAAAAAATGAAGAGACGGTGAAATCAAAATTATTGAAAAAGAATCAAGAGATGTATGCTGCGATGGAAGAATAAGTTAAGATATGTTGTAGTATCTTTGAAGACATCAAGGTATTAGCAATGATAATATGGTTTATTATGAAGTACTTCTAATTGATACGTTTAGTAGATTCCAGATTATGTAGATAATAATATGGTCTAGTATATTGTTTAGCAAAAGCAGTTTTTTTCAGTCGTGTTATTTGGAGTCTATTGTACATGATATTGGAATTAGTGTATGCTTTAGAATTTATTTGATTTATAAGTGCAAGAGTTGTAGCTCATACTGTGCTTGGATTTATAGAGTATAATAAATTATGTTTCAATCAATGAAACCAGACCAATTTATGCATCCTCCGAGGTAAAACTATTGATATCGTCACGAGTTGAGCCTCCAATTCAAGATTTCAACGCACAATTACCTAATTTTGAAACTCAAATTGCCTTGGACCGAACATTCTTTTTCTGATCAATTTTGATCTACCAAAACCACCCACGATGCATTATCTTTGCTAGAAGACAACACACAAGTGTTCTTCACTCCAATAATATACTTTTGAATCATGATTATCATCCGAATTGTGACTATGCCACTGTAGAAAGGGAGCAGTACATATATTGAGAGAAGTAGCATCCAAACATCTGATTGCAGCAATATTTTCGTCATCTCCATATTCAAGCACCATGTACAGAATGATTTGTTGTATATGCTGCATTATCTGCCTTAAGAGGTTCAAAATATAGTCTCGTCTCGTGCTTCTTCCATAATGTTGACTGTTGATATTCTGAGGTAGGAAAGGAAATGCATCATGGGAACTGTACTGTCAATCCAAGATCCAAATCCAAAGCATTCATAATATATTCATGATTTCTTCATATTTTGCATCAATGAATCGACAATATTCATTGAATGGGGACCACTTGAATAGTCGTCGTTTCGGGAGGGCAGTGAAATGAATGAAACTTTGGCATATATATCAGATGCAGTTGCAGAAGGTCAAATTGGCGCTTGGGAATATCCTGATAGATGAGATGATCACCGAAAGAAGCGACATCGATGTCTGGAAGTCTTCAATAAGGACTACTTTCGCATGCCCTGTACTCAGCACTGGTTGAGTGACTGCACCATATGTCCCAATAGTTCATGAATATCAAGAGTCAAAGGATGCCACCTGCCCAAATAAAATATCAATATTAGCCAAGCAATATGGGAAAGAAGTTTCTTCCGATTCCATAAAGATGGCCAGTGGTTCGCAATACAGTCAGCATCAACGAAAAAAGTGAGGTAATTTCTCGAACTCTCGATCGATTTGAAGGTTCAAGGTCAACTTTTCGGGCTGTGGACTACATTTCCCATAAAAAATTTAAAGATAACAAAAGAATTGGTAAAATTGTGGAAACCAGGAACTATCAAGGATCTTTAATTTAAGTGAAAAATTCCATCATCTGGTTTGACCACCACGAAAACTTAGTGGTAAAAAAAGATGTCAAAAAACCTCTTCCTTACCATATTAATACTTGAACTCTATGTCTAAGAATGTAACATACTAACCGAAATCCCGAAAATCCGAAAACAAGGACTTAAGGTTTAACCGGACGGCCGTTTAGCCGACAAATGGAGAAAGTGTTCATTATATTGTACTTACAGTACAAACGGACAGGCCACCCGGACTTGTGTAACACGTAAAATCGTAATTATTGCCAAGGCTAAGCTTTATTATGTAAACCGTAACATAATTCTTTTGAGCAAAAATTAGAAAACATAATTTTATTTCAACTTTCCACCACTAGTGGCCATCTTCGGCAGATCATTAGGGCTTAAAGCTCTTGTATAGTTGGAAAACCTTGTATAGATATATAGTATAGGTTTGGGTTATGATGAAAATGTTCTGAATTTCATATTGACGCCATGTGACAACTCTGGATTGGTATTCTGCGCAGATAAATTTTGTACTAGCATGTGATTTTCTGGATTTATTGATGATTCTTGGTAGATACTGCTTTGTGATGTTTTGTCTTGTGATCTCCTATGCTTCACCATTTCAGATCCATGATTGGCGCCGACTTTGGACCACGTACTACTTGTACTAGCTAACATTTCAAGGTCATCAACACCGAATAATGTTCCTATCTTCACTTGAACCAAATCAATAAGCATAGTTTCATGCCTGGATTTGCTGTAGATTCTCTTCCCAATTCATTGTGTTAAGTTCAATGGCTTCGAGGCTTTATCTGGCCCAATCACCACTCATGCCTCATTATCAACAGGACACCGATCTAGAAATCCGATATGCTGTATCGATTGCGTGAAAAGGGTTAGGGGTCGTTCATAACTTATGGATTTCATGGACTCTATCTATCTTGCTGCATGAGCAGCAGACCCAATTGTTACATTGATAGAACGCTCCACCCAAAATATCTTATGGTAATATTGTTCACCACCGAGCATCAAAGACTAGAATGGTAAGTCTAAACTGTCTTATTTTTGTCAAAGGGAGTGAGTTTTGATATGGAGTTGATATGTTGTTGGTGGTGGTGATGCGTGCTACAGTTCTGGATGGTTAGTGAGAGCATTATCACGGTTGTTGTTCTAAGCGACGACAAACGTGAAGGGTGATGCGGAGCTATTCTTGATTGCAGCTATTGTTAGTTCATTCAGTTACGTTTTGCTGGACACTTCTGTTTATGGTTGCACTGAACGATGAACTATTGAATTGGTGGAATTTCGGTGATTCATCTCGCCTGCACTAAATATTTTTAGTTGTGCCTTTTTTTAGTAGTGCCTTTAGCTTATGTTTGAATTTAAATCATATTAACAAACCTCTAGACTCGTCGATTGGTTTACTTTAACACTTATCCAATTCAACGTTTTAATAAAGGTGAACTTCATCGTCATGAATCGCCACATTTATTTGCTTCTGTCGAATGAATACAACACATTGATATTGACACATACACATTAATCATCACCAAAGAAAAGAAAGGTTATAAACACATGAAATCAACTATGAATTGAACAGCACTCTCCATGGCTTAAGATAGCATTCGAAGCAAACAGTTTTCGATCGATGCAGTAATTACACTAGCTGGTGAAGACGATAACATCCATTCGTCAGCTCAATATACGCAATCAATAAGCCAATGCAACACATAGCTAGCTGAAGAGTTATAAACCATCATTGGAAGGATCTCGCTGATAAACAGAACTCAAAATTGCCTTGATTGAGTAAACCTACGTATTACTCGGTCTCCTATCGTCATTGGCGCAGACGGTCGATTCATGAGCAAAGCAAGCGACCATTGTCTAAGATGGATAGAAACTATTTAATATGAGTCTGATGGCTTGAAAAAATAATTTTGGTAAAGTTTCTTGGGTGCTGTGGTGATTTTCATGCACAAGAAACCAGTTGTCCATCATATGGGCCACAAAAGTTTTCATCACAACTACAACAGTAATTGCTCAACGTTTTTCCCAATGTCACCTGATCCAAGCCATATTTAATGGTGAAGATTTGGCAACCATCATAGGCAATTTGATGAAGACATTAATTAATTAAGATTAAAATATGGCAATTTGTGATGGTGGGATCTTTTTTTATTTGACGTGTTACACCACTTTTGGGCTTTATCTCAACATTTATTTACATCTGGCATCGAATCGAAATAAATACTTTGCAGATTTTTCACTGGCTTACCTTTTTTCCGATTTTTTTTAAACTATGGACTCCACATTAGAGGGCATCAAGAGTTTATCACAAACGGCGAAAATGCTGTTGATGGACGCGATTGTTGTTTATCCTAACACTGAAAGTATCGCTGCTGACATTGAGAGATCCAAGGCAATGGGAGTTTTGATACCCTATAATAATTTGGACGAAGATATCTCTAAAATTGAGAACATTATTGCAAAAGAGCCCAGATTTAATCAGCTATCCTCGAGAGCTTTGAATTTGGAGGTCTTGAAATCAATGTTATTAAAGCCCGATTTAAACTATAATTCAGTTGACTATGTTTATTTTCAGAGGATTAAAACTCCGACATTATGCCTCAAGAACAACAACAATGAACATGAAGCAAAGGGGGTGTCAATTTTTGTGGACTTGAACGATGCCAGAGTGCAGATTCACAGAATTCTCGGTTATCCTGAAAAGACAAGCGAGCTTGTTAAGAATTTGGAGAAGAGCCTTCCCATTGCGATCGCCATTGTCATTGCGGGGTTCATAATTGGTCGTAGTTTATCAAATAAATAAAGAACATTGCATTTGTGATCTATCCTTTGATCTAACAATATTTGTATATATAATCACTAACAACGAACTATGTTAATCCTGGAATTATTAAATTAAATAATCCACAAAATATTTCATTACAAAAATTTCTATTTTAACTATTTGACAATTGTTTTTGCTTTTTCAATAATTTTTTCTCTTCCTTAGCTTTCTTGCACATTTCCTTCTCTATCTGTCTCTGTTAACGATGATGTTCTTTTGTGAGAGCAGATCCAGCTTCAGTATTGATTCCAAAGTTTCCAGATGTTGCCTGATTTCATGTAACATTGCATGCAACCAAATGTCCATATTCATAATCAGCAGTGTCTAATACTTTTGTCATACGTGATAAAGTGACAACTTTTTGATTTAGTTCTTCACCATGATATCCATTTGGTATCGCCTTTTCGACTGCATTTTCATCCACTTTTGACATTCTAATTTTACGTGAGGATTCATTTTGAAATTAATTATCTCTTCAACCAATCATTTTTTCCCCATGTCACCACTAACTTTTATGTTACAAATCTTTCCCTTTATCGAAAGCCAACCTCGGTTTTCATACTCTACCAAAATATAGATCAAAATCATTTTATTCATCCTACCCCTTCATTTCGATCTGATCACTGGTACTAAATTGAATTTTTCGTCATCAATCTGAAGATTCAAGCACTATCATTACTCTCAAGTATTCTTTATGATATAAGTAATAGTTTCTATAGACGGATTTTACCATTTCTTTCTCTTTATTTTTATACTGATTTTCATAGTTTACCAGTGCCGAAATCGGTTCCACAGGACTTTCTCGGTTGAAGGTCTTTTTGATGAATTCAATGGCTCTCAAAGTGATTGATGGTTGTAGATCAATTTATTATGTATAAATAATGTGAAATCATTGAATTCTTTGCTTTCGTTTCATTTATTTGACGTTGTTCAGGCCCTAATTCTTTCTGATTTCTCATATGTTTGGCTGTTGAATGTTTAAATACCTGGCATATTCCGCTTTTTGTGTTTAGATTTATGTTTCTATAAGTTAAAAGTGATCTACATTACTAGTTAAAAGCTCCTCTGCCCCATCGTCACTATCCCTTCCATATAGTCAAATTCCTGATCGTTCGTGGATTTGTCTAGCCCATCCATGCCCATACAGTATTCTACTTTCCCTTGTGCAACATCTTCATTAGAGTACCCTTGCAGACTATAAAGGTCATCATTTCTAAACGGACATTGATCTCCATTCTCTGCCTTATCTTCACGAATGTATTCCCTGATATACACACAACGAGGTCGAATCGTTGTAATAAACAATTTGATTGAATCATTTTAATTAAATGGAACATGAACGTTTCGGGCGACGCTTTCAAGATAAGTTGTAGTACTACGAGCGTTGACCAAGCCATGGGAAGGCATTCATATAATAAACGAGGATCACCTTCGTTGTTAAGTTCAACAAAGGTCCCTTGGTTCTGCCCTCTATCCATGCACAATCAATGACTGTCTCTCCTGCTTTTGAGTGACTACCAGGATAGATCGTAACGACTGGCCCATATTCTGTGATTTCACCAATTATACACACTCGCCTTCCATTGGGATTAGATGACTTAATAGTGGATTTGGCTTTACCATTCCCATCCGATGGAAGAAAACTGTATTCACTAATGTGGCGTTCGTGGCAATATAGACACAACAACTAGTTTGGTTACGACGAGAGAAAATTATCTCACCAGTGAGGTAATAGTGTGTCACCCAACACCGAACAAGCTTTGCGTCGATCTTCAATGGATTTGCAGATTCCTTTAGCAAGGGTTGGCATGACCGTACGTAGATAGACAAAAGCGGTGCTATCAAACTTGCGATGGATGGCACCATGAAAAATATTGTAACCATGAAGAGGACAATAGCATGGCCCACCATAGATAAGAGCGTCAGGATCATCATCATCATCACTTATGTCAGATAATACCTTGAACGCGTGGTTTCTTGGTGACTCGCGACGATCGGCATCGATACTTTGACGGTAGGTACTTCACAGCGTCTTCCCACTCCAACAGTTGCTGAAGAGTGTATCTGCAAACCAGTTTCAACCCTTGTGAACTTAGCAAATAACAACATAAGTATAAAAGCACGACAATCCTTGCAGCTTCTTCATATTGTTTGGACCTTTATGTTGCAAGTACAACATTCACTGCTTCACAGTTTCCCACTTGAATACCACACCTCTTGCTTTTATGCTTTCATCGTCGTGGCTTCTCTTCAAACCACTAGCAGAATCGATGTCATACACCCTGGTACCGCCTAGGCGTTGCTCAACTAAGGCTCTAAAGTGATAAACCTTGTCTTTCGTAGAGCATTTCTTGTCGATAACAGGTAACTGCACACCCGTTCCACGACTGATTGTAGACAAAGCATCGATATCTTCATTAATCTTTGTCTGGAGTTTAGCCTCCCGTGTTTTATCTGCATTTTTGCACTTTGCCTTAAGAGTTTGCCTCTTGCTATGAGGCCGAGGAAGAGCAAAAAATTGAACTTTGGCTCGATGCATTTTTGATAGAAAAATGATAGGTAAAGTATGAAAATCAGTATAAAAATAAAGAGAAAGAAATGGTAAAATCCGTCTATAGAAACTATTACTTATATCATAAAGGATACTTGAGAGTAATGATAGTGCTTGAATCTTCAGATTGATGACAAAAAATTCAATTTAGTACCGGTTATTAAATGGACATGAAGGGGTTGAATGAATACAATGATTTTGATCTATAGTTTGGGAGAGTATGAAAACCGAGATTGGCTTTCAATAAAGGGAAAGAGTTGTAACATAAAAGTAAGTGGTTGCGTGGGAAAACAATGAATGGTTGAAGAGATAATTATTTTCAAAATGAATCCTCACGTTAAATTAGAATGTCAAAAAACAGTCCGAAAGGCGATTCTGGCCAATAGGCCTACACTACAGTACTGCTT